>OCVV011266775.1_pt1 | contig 22137 bp, 21 predicted proteins | sample 1539721 | NCBI WGS metagenome assembly OCVV01 (sample SAMN02144230, study PRJEB22623) | gut metagenome | biome: sheep rumen | host: Ovis aries | place: New Zealand
TGCCTTCGCAGCACAGCTGCTCGGAGACTCGCTCAAAATGCTCCATCGGAGCATTTTGCCGGCTTTCAGCCGTCGCTCCCTAGGTGGCCGGCTTCGCCGCCTTTCGTATCCCTTACGCATTCTTGACCCCCTAATCCAAGAAGTCTTATAATTTACTTATGCCGTTACAACTTACCTGGACAGACTACCCGGAACCTGCAGATTCGCCAGATTTTCTGAACAACACAGATATTCAGCCGCCGCTTCCCACAGACAAACATCACATCCTTATCCAAGGTGATAATTATCCCGTTCTAAAAAAAATATCTGCCAACTTCAACGGCAAAGTCAATTTAATTTACATTGATCCACCCTATAATACGGGAAACGACTTTACCTACAAAGATGACTTTTCTTTAAAAGATGACCGTCATTCGGTCTGGCTAAGTTTTATGCAGCGTCGTCTAAAAGCTGCACTTCCTCTCCTTTCCGAGACAGGCTGCATCTTCATTGCAATAGACCAGAGTGAGCTTTACACCCTAAAGCTCCTTTGCGACCAGATATTCGGTGAAGAAAATTTTGTAAACGACTTTATGTGGCTGCACGGTAAAGGTAAAAAAGACACCTGGTCACGCACCCTCCAGCAGCACACCCTCTGTTATGCCCGCGACAAAAAGCTGCTCCCGGCCTTCCGTGAAGTTCAGCGTACAGACTGGGCAACCACAAATGCCGACAATGATCCGCGCGGTAACTGGTTTTCAGGAAGCATTTCCTTTACAGAAAAGCGTTCAAATCCAAATCATAAAAACTACTATTCGATAGTTTCACCAGGTGGAAAAGTCTGGACTCGTCAGTGGCAGACAGATGAAAAGCATATGAACGAGCTTATCGCAGATAACAGAATCTTCTGGGGAACGGCTCCTGCCTATGATAAAGTTCCAAGAGTCAAAATTTTCAATGAAGATACAACCGAGGTAATTCCTCGTAATATAATAAATTGCACAGAATCTACACGTGCAGCCCAGCATCATTTAGATGAACTTCTCGGACAATCAGGTGCTTTTGATAATCCAAAACCTGTTAGTCTTATCAAACATTTAATCGAAATTTCCCGCCAGCCTACCGATGCAATCATCATGGATTTCTTTGCGGGCAGCGGTACAACCTTCGAAGCAGTGTGCGAACTCAACAAAAATGACAATGGAAAACGCCGCTGTATTCTCGTTCAAAAAGATGAAAACGGAATTTTTGAACTGTGCAAAACACGCTGCGAAAAAGTTGCAGCCTTGTGTAAACATCCCGAATGGTCTCCATCTATAGTGGATTTTACCTATTTTTCTACTAACGAACGTTAGTATATATTCCAAATTTTTCTCTTCAACCGAAAAAATAAAACCTTTTTGAAATTTTTCTGACTTTCGCGCAAAAACTTTCAAGACTATACTTCCCTCTGAAATCTAAAATTCAGGAGTATGGTATGAAAAAAACTAAGCTTATTGCCTTTGCAATGGTACTTGCCGTATTGGCATCATCAGTTTATGCAAAGCCTAAAAAATCAAAGAAGTCAAAGACTACAGAAGCTGGAACAGCTAAAACTGCAGGCTGGACATTGAACGCTGACAAGCCAATCAAATTCGACTGGTATATCAACTTCAGCTGGTTCGCTCGACACTGGGGCGACTCAATGGTTTCAAAGTACATCACAGAAAAAACTGGTGTAGATGTAAACTTCATTGTTCCTGCCGGAAACGAAGCAGAAAAACTTAACTCAATGATTGCCGGTGATGCACTTCCAGACCTCATTACATTGGGATGGTGGGAAGGCCAGGTTCCTATGATGATTGATGCAGGTCTTGTAGAACCTCTCGATGAACTTGCAAAAAAATACGACCCATATTTCTTTAAGGTAACAAATCCTGATAAGCTCGGCTGGTATCGTCAGGCAGATGGTCACGTTTACGGATACCCTAATGCTTCTTATACTCCAACAGACTACAAGAATTACAAGGGAAAACTTACTTCAAACGAAACATTCCTTGTTCGCAAAGATATGTACGAAGCTCTTGGAAAACCAGATATGACAACTCCAGAAGGATTTGTAAAAGCCCTCAAAATGGCTAAACAGAAGTTCCCTACAGTAAACGGACAGCCACTCATTCCATTTACAACAAACGAATTTGGTGACACAGGATGTACACAGCTTCAAGGATATCTTGCTCACTTCCTCGCAATTCCACCAGAGAAAAATGGAAAATTCGTAAACGCAGATCTTGGTCTTACAGATGATCCAGAATACATTCGCTGGATGAAGGCTCTTCGTAAGGCACATGAAGAAGGTCTTATTCCAACAGATATGTTCGTAGACAAGCGTTCTCAGATTGAAGAAAAGGCAGCTCAGGGACGTTATTTCTGTATGCTCTATCAGAACTGGGATATGCAGGCAGCACAGCATGCACTTTATGCAAATGATCCAAACTCGGTTTACATTGCAGTTGACGGTCCTAAGAATTCTAAGGGCGATGATCCTACACTCGCTGGTGGCGGAATTGCTGGTTGGACAGTTACTTTGATTTCAAAGAACTGTAAAGACAAGGCACGTGCAATTCAGTTCCTTTCATACTTGATTTCTGATGAAGGTCAGATGGATACAAACTTCGGTATCGAAGGAAAAACTTACACAATGAAAAATGGAGTTCCTGAGCTCACACCAGAAATGAAAAAGCTTGACTCAACAGATAAGAACAAGCAGGAAACAGAAGTTGGTATTCAGTATACATACTGGATGCTCATGGATACAGCATGGCAGGCACAGTGGGGAGCTGAATATGCACCTTCACTCGGACAGCCACAGCTTTGGACACGTCCATATGTAACTTCTTTCGCAGCTTATGATGGACTTACACTTCCAATCGGTTCTGAAGAACAGTTGATTTATGAAGACATTCAGCGCCGCTGGGGTAAGGTTCTTCCACAGCTCATTCGTGCAAAGTCAGATGCAGAGTTCGATGCAATTGTTAAAGACTACAACCAGTACAAGAAAGACAAGGGAATCGACAAGGTAATTGCTGCACAGACAAAACTTATGAACGAAAATAAAGCAAAACTTGGAATGTAATTTGTAAACGAAATGTGGCGGCGGAGGCTTTCGAAACCGCCACATACAGCTGGGTAAAACCAGTTGCAATCGGAGATAGTTAAGAAAAGAGGACGGCGAAAAAATGAAAAAGCAGAAGTTTATTTTTGCGGGTCTGATGAGTGGAGCTTTAGTTATGCTTCTTTCTTCATGTCTGACCATACATGCAAAAAAAATTGTCGAAGCACCTTATCTTCCTCCAGAGCAGGCTTTTGCAGATGCTGGAGAACAGGAAAAGAATTTCAAAGTTTATTATTCAAGTTCAAAATCTCCTGTTATAGATGGTGAATTTAATGAATGGGAAGGATTGGATGGCATCCATGTACGTCGCATGGTTTATGGCGGTATGTTCAATCCAGAAAACACAGACGGTTTATTTAAGGTTCGGGCAGACGATTCTTTCATCTACATTTTTGCAGACATCATAGATGACGAACCACAGGAAAATAAATTCCCGGCTCCACAGGGCTGGCGCGATGATTCAATTGAATTCTTCTTTGGTACAGATACCGGTTATCATACATTCTACAAACCTACAGACCATCGTGTACGAATTGTACCTCAGAGCAAAACAAATAAAACAGCATACGATGTAAGTTTAAATGACGTTTCAATGAATGGAAGCATCAAAGCTGCAATTGTTTACAGTGAACACGGCTATAAGGTAGAAGCCGCAATTCCATTCTCTCTTATGAGTATCAAAAAATTAAAGCCAAAACAGAAAGTTCGCGGCGACTTCCAGATTAACGATGCAGACGGCGGAAAAGAACGTTCACGTCTCATTCACTGGAACAGCAGTAAAGATAATACCTATCTCGATGCAAGTTCATGGGGAGACGGTGTAGTAGTTGATTTGGAATCAGCATTGGAGGCTAAGTAATGAACAAGAAACGTTTAGCAGTATTCACAGGCCTTTTGATGTTCCTTAATATTTCAATTTTTGCACAGTTCATCAGTGTAAAAAAGGATGCAAACGGCTGGCGTCTTTTAGACGACCGAAAAGAAATAGAAGTAAAGGGTATCGTGTGGTCTTATACTCCAATTGGAGAAACACATACTTATGATTTGTGGTCAAAGAGCGACGAGTTCATTGAACGCATGATTGATACAGATATGCCAATGCTCAAGGCAATGGGTGTAAATGCAATCCGCTGTTTTAGTGATATTCCACCAAAATGGGTAGAGTACATTTATACAAAGTACGGAATCTACACAATCGTAAATAATCTTCTTGGCCGCTATGGTGTTACAGTAAACGGCACCTGGTATGCAAATACAGATTATTCTGATTTGTACACACGCGAAACTCTTATTGCAATGGCAGAAGAGACAGCAGAAAAATACCGTGCAGTAAACGGTGTGCTTATGTACATGTTCGGAAACGAAAGTAACTACGGACTTGTATGGTCGGGCTCAGAAATTGAAAACCTTCCGGTAGGTGAGCAGAACACAGTAAAGGCTGGTTATCTCTATAGCTTACTCGAAGAGGCAATGGCTGCTTGTAAAGATATCGACCCATTCCATCCGGTTGGAATTGTAAACGGTGATACTCAGTATCTCGAACTGATAAAAGAACTTTGTCCTTCTCTTGATATTCTTGGTGTAAATGCTTACCGCGGATTTAAGTTCTATGATTCTTTCTACGAAAATGTTGCAGATGTTCTTGATAAGCCAATCATGTTCACAGAAGCTGGTGCAGATGCTTATAACGAAATCACACATCAGGAAGATCAGTTTGCACAGATGTCTTACCTTATGAGCCAGTGGAAAGAAATCTACCAGCAGGGTTACGGTAAGGGCCGTTCTCAGAATGTAATTGGTGGATTTGTTTTTGAATGGATTGATGAATGGTGGAAGCACTATCAGAATAAAGAACTTGAACTTCACAATGATACAGGTACCTGGTCTAACTCTGGCTATGAATTAGACTATCGCGATGGCCTTAACAATATGGACGAGGAATGGTTTGGTATCTGTGCACAGAGCAAACTTACAGACCGTGGAATTCACAAGCGTATTCCACGTGCAGCATATTATCTGCTTCAGGACATCTGGAAACTTTCACTTTACAAATCAACAGAAGAAGATATTGATAATACTTTTGCTTCCCTCAATACAGCAATGTATCTTGCAAACGGAAACGAAAAATCAATCAAAGAAATGTTTAATGAAAACAAGATGATTCAGGTTGATACTTTGAATGCAACAGTACAGGCAACAACTCCTGTTTTTGTAAACAGACTCAAAGAAGCTCTTGAATCAAATGAGGGTGTAAAAGATGCCTTTGAATATGTAAATGAAAAAGGTGAAAATCAGAAAACAACTGTAAGTGCAGAAACAACTTTAGGTATTACTGTTAAGCCGGTAGAAAATCTTTCTGGTTCAGCTGTACTTAAAGTTTGGAACAATGCTCCACAGACAAATCTTGGAGATGAATATGCTTCATATTACAAGAAGGGTCCTGATTCTTCTTCATCAGTTCCAAAACGTGAGCTTCAGTATGTAGATCTCTATTCTGCATCAGTAAACTACACAGGAAACCTTTTTGATATCAATGGCTACTACCATGTTGGCCACGCAAGTTTTGAAAACTCTGGAGATGTTTTCAATATTTCAAAAGAAGCCTTCGACATTATTGGTTATGATACTTACGGTTCAAAAGCTCCAATTGCAGTTGAGTTTGTAGGAAAAGGTCTTCTTCAGGGACTTACTGTAATCGGTGGTCCAGAAATTTGGGGTGCAGCAAAGCCTCAGATTCAGGCAAATTACTTTAAATGGATTCCAACAGCATCTGTATATGTTCCAGACTTTACGATTGGTCTTGTTTATGCAGAAGAGTTTGGACCAAAGTCAGCAGTAACACTTGATCCATACAATGCCTTTGGAGCAGGAAGAAAAGCATCTATCTATGCAGAGGCCGTTCTTGATCCTTGGATTACTGTGAAAGTCGGTGCACTTCACGCAGGAAACGAAAAGGTTGGAACAATTTATACAAAAGATAACGGTAAGCTATCCAAGATTACTTATGCCGACACTCTTGGTGGTTATGTACAGCTTGGTACAAATATGTTCCAGCATATGTATATCTACGGAACAGGTATTTATCGTGGTCTCGTTGCAGAAACAAATCCTGCAATGGTTAGAGGTTCATTCTTTACAGCAGATTCAGGAGCCGGTAACAGACTCGAAGCTCAGGTTGGAGTTGATGTAGGTTACGGAAACTTTGTATTCAAACCAGTTGTAAGAGCCCGTGTTCCATTGCAGCAGCCAAAGGGACGTGATCTTCTTAAAGGTTCACCATTTATCGTAGGTCTTGGAAACCGTCAGGCAATCGAAGTAGAAGCAGTTCTTACATACGACCCAGAGGGAGCTACCTGGTTCCATGAATGGAATAGTGATGATATTGAAGGTGCAAAGTTTGCCTTCTCTCTTACAGGTATGTATACCCTCTATGCAGGAAAAACAGATAATCTTCCTTTCAAAAGTGATGCTTGGTCAACTGTAACAAAAGAAAACGGTTCAAAGTACAGCAATTATATCTGGTATGATGGTGGTGCTCTTCCTGTCCAGAAAAATCTCTGGCAGGTGGGAACAAGAATCGTAACAAATCCTCTTCCAGGTCTTCGAGTAATTGCAACAGCAGATGCAGGTTGTCTTGGAGCTTTGACTGGAACATACACAGATACAGAAGAGTTTGTTAAGTTTGTAAATGCAGGACTTGCAGTACGCTACAACCACTGGATAGGTGCAACTAACTGGTCATTCAATACATGGGGACCAGAAAGCTGGTGGAGAAACTTTAACCAGACATTCCCATTGCAGTACAGCTTTGATATCGCATACGGCTTTGGAAACGCACCTTCATTCCTCGACAATTCAAACAGAATTGGTGTAAAGGTTGTTGGCCGCAAGTTTGGAAAATACAGTTCAGATCCATACAACGCATTGCCAAAAGGAATCGTTAAAAACAAAAAGATTCCAGAAGGCACAAGTTATGCAGAAATCACAACTTACGTAAATATAGGATTATAAATATGAAAAAGCAGCATTCTTTAAAACGAAGATTGCTGCTGCTTTCAGGAGTAGCAGCAATTATGTGTACGTCATGCATTTTCATTCCACCTAAGGAAGAAGTGGAAACTGTTAAAACAGAAGTTGGAAAAGATGAAAATGGCAAAGATGTATTAAAAAAAGATGGCCTAACACTCGTTTGGCAGGATGAGTTTAAGTATACAGGAGTACCTGATACATCTAAATGGAAATATCAGACTGGACATGGAAATCCGTATGGCTGGGGAAATAACGAACAGCAGAATTATATTGACAATACGACAGTTGCTAAAACAGCCATTGTAAACGGAGAATATCTTACAATCAAAGCCTATAAAGAAGGCAATGAATGGAAAAGTGCTCGTCTAAATTCAATACAGAGTTGGAAGTATGGTTACATCGAAGCTCGTATGAAAATCACAGACAGAGCAGGTGCATGGCCTGCATTCTGGATGATGCCTCAAGATAGTGTTTATGGACCTTGGCCTAAAAGTGGAGAGATAGACATTATGGAAAATGCTCCTGCAACAGCAGGGCTTCATAAACTATTCAGCAGTCTTCATGCAGAAGGACATAATTCTGCAAATCCTGAGAGCATAGGTTCTAAGAAATTTGATAATAAACTTTCTTCAGAATGGCACACAGTCGGAATAAGATGGACTGAAAATAAAATAGCATGTTATTACGACGATGTTCTTGTTGGAGAGTATATCAATAATGGTACAGGTTATAAGGATTGGCCTTATGACCAAAAATTCTACATCATTTTGAATCTTGCGATTGGTGGAAATCTTGGCGGTGATGATTATGTAGGTAATCTTAATGGTCAGGCAGAATTCCTTATCGACTACGTACGTGTTTATCAGTAAGTCTAGACTAATAATGAACTGTCGTTTCAGGAGTTAATCAAAATGTCAGTCTCGGAATTGAAGAATCAGTCATTCTCGGGCTTGACCCGGGAATCAAAACAGAAAAAAAAACACCTTTCTGAAAATTGCAGGACTTTCATTTCTTTAATTTCAGATTAAAAATGTAGCATAGAAAAAATTAGGAGGAACAATGAAAAAACTAGTAAAACTATTAGCTGCAATCGGAACTCTTTCTTTGCTTTTCTCTTTTGCAGCTTGTGATATTCCAACTGAAAGTGAATTGTTGGGAATTACACCAGGTAATGAAAAAATCCCAAGTCTTGATACATCGAAAGATAATACACAAACTTCAAACGACAACTCTTCTGATGATGTTTCAACCTCAGATACAATTGGTGATTCATGGGGAACTTTGTTTGCCACTACAGAACATAACCCAATTGACTTACAGGTATGGCAGGGATTCGATTCAGAGTTTGATTCGGAATATGGTATGAAATCTGAAATCATTGGTGGTGCCTGGTTTGGAGGAGCAATTGTACAGAACAGTGGCGCTAAACCAGCAGAGAGCCTTTATTATGATATGTCATCAGTAAAGAAAATGACATTCAAAGTTAAAGCCAGTGAAAATATGACAATTTGGGCTGGTTATTCAAATCAGAATAAAACCGATTCCCTTATAAAGCAGAATATCAATGTAACGACATCTTGGCAAACAATAACAGTTACTGGAGCAGGAGTTCAGAGAGCATGGGCAATCTTTGCATTCGGTAGTGATGGTGCTTCAGATGGTTCATGGTTAGCATTCAAAGACATAACATATTTGGATTCTAGCAACAAAAGTGTTGTACTTAAATATATAAAATAAATACAAGGAGTAAAACTAAAATGAAAAAACTTAAATTTTTAGGAACAGCAGTATTGGCAGCATCTCTGCTTTTTGCAGGATGTTCATCACCAGAAGTTGATGATCCAACAGGTGGAAAATCTAATCCAACACCATCTCCTGTAGAAGAGTCTTACAAGTACTATCTTGTAAGTTCGCCTAAACAGGATACAAACAAAGCAATTGCAGATTGGGGGGCTGGTTCAGAAGCAACACCAAATGATGATGGTACATATACAATTAAGGCTTCTGATTCTATGTGGACAGGAATACCAGGTATTTGTGCTCCATTCACAGGTTTTGATGCTGGTACACTTGCTAACTATGAGTATATCGTATTTACATTAGATACAAGTGATTTCGAAATTGATACTTCAGATACAGGTGGTAACTATGGCGTTAATGTAAAAGTTCCTGAAATTCAGAAGGAAGTTTCTGAGTATGCTAATTCAAACACATATCGTGTTCCATTATCAATATTTGAAACAGCACCTGTTACTGCAACTGAATTTGCAATTATTATTGGTGGTACAGGAACTCTTAAATTAAATGAAGTTTATCTTGAAGCTGAATCAGATCCTAATAACAAACCTATAACAAGTATTTCAATTACACCAGAAACAGCAAGTGTAAAACAAAATGGTACTGTACAGTTTACAGTAAAAGACTCTAACTTTGTAAATCGTACTAGTGATGTTGTTTATAGCCTATCAGGTGAAGCAGCTGAAGGTTCGACAATTACAGAAGATGGACTTCTTACAGTTGGAACAACAGCTGGAATCATTACTGTTAATGCAAAGTATACAACATCAGAAGCTGAATTCACTGCAAGTGCAACAATTACCGTAATGGCTACAAAAATAAACTTAGTAAAGACTGTAGCCTTTAATAAGTTCTTAAAATCCAATGGTGGAAATGTAACAGAATTAGGTGATGTAGTTTCAATTGAGGATGGAATTGTAACAGTTCATAAACCAACAGATTCTGATTGGGGTGAATGGTCATGTCAGCTCTTCCTTAATGTTTCAACTGCAGAAGGTTCTATTTTCGAAGCAGGCAAAAAATATTATGTAAGTATTACGGTAACTTCATCTGCAAAGCTTGAAGGTTGTGTATGGAAAGAAGATTCTACAGGATCAATTGATCAACATGGAATTACATACAATGCGGGGGAAGAAAAAACATTAACTGCTGAAATTACTGGTATTGAAAGTGAAACATTTAATTGTTTGCTTTCATTCCCTGGTGCAGCTTCAGACATTACAGTTTCAAACATTACTGTATATGATATTACAGAATAGTAAAATAAAAAAATAAAAATACTTCCTTTCCTCTGGCTCCAGGCGTTGCCTGGGGCCAGTTTTTATGGCTGAAAAGAACATTTTTATTTTATATCTTCTTGTTTTAATCTTTCAAGAACAAGCTCCAGCGGCGCATTCATATCTTTTGCGGCATCTTCAGGACTTGCCTTATATTTTTTTATTAATGTTATTGCATTTTCAATGGCTTTTTGTTGAGTTCCTCTGTCATATGCTTCTTCTGCCTTAACCTGCATGTCCAAGTCATAATCATATTCATCTGTAAACATATTTATTACCGCCGTACCCTTTCTGGTAAGATAGTCTACGAGTATGTTTTTGGAAATTGCTTCACGAATTGCTTTTTCATAACAGGTTTTCTGTTCATCTGTGGTAGGAGTGTCTATAAGTTCTGACTGATAACGGAAAACAATTTCCATGAACTCGCAATACTGCTTTAGCATATCACACTTACGGACAACGGGCAAGTTTTCTTTCCGTCTAGTTCATCATCTCCGAACAAATCTGCAAACACGCTTGATTTGATTTCACGATTTTCAGTAGCCATAGTTAGGTCTCCTTGCAAATAAAATACAGAGAAAAGTCTCTATATACAAATTTGCAAAGAGATAACATTTTCAGAAAAGATTTAGAAAAAAAGTTATAAAAGTTTTGTTATTTTTTTCTAAAACAACTTCCTGCATTCCAGGTAGAAGCGTTTTTCATCTGCTTCACCCATACTAAAGCTTTTGCGTGGAAGAGGGCCACGGCCGCTGATGGTTTCGAAGAAACTGTCTTTTGCGATTGGTGGAAGTAAGATTCCCACAGCATTGTCGCGTTCTCCAAGCTTCAAAACTTCGTCTGAACCATGTATATAGTCGATTTCAGATTTTTTATTACTTGCTTTGAGGAATGTATCAATTTCCGGCTGAAGTCTTGCAACTGCGAGTTCTGTTATTTCTGTCTTAAGTAAAACGTATTTTTGATTTCCTTCTGCTTTGTAAGCAAATCCAAAATCAGCATGTGATGCTTTTACTGCAGCTTCGAGTTCTTTTGCTCCGGCAACCTCACACACACTACCATTAAGTTTTTCAGAAAGGTGTTTAATCAAGCCTTTGACATCACAATCAAAAATAACTCTATGAATTGGCTCGAATGTTAATCCTGTGTCATAAATATTTACAATTTCAACAAGGGCAAAGCGAACAGGGCTTTCTGCAATTTCGGCTTCACCAGCACCATTTGCAATAAGCTTTTCTTTATATTCATCCCAAACTGCTTTTGCTGTAGCAAGGGAATGGTTTCCGTCTCCTACTGCAAACAAGAAAGTTGAACCATCTGCTGCACGTTTTTTATCAGCAATTTTAGCAATAGCTTGTGTTACTGCAGAAATCTCAGATTCGCTTTCGACTGCCCATCCTGTTATGGAACCACCGTTACACATCAGTTCTCCGTCGTAAACCGGTTTTTTTGAGCGAACGAGCTTACCTGCGCCACCTATCAGATCATCAGCTTTGTCATCAACCAAAAGCATAATGTGTGGCAATTCCAAAGGTGCTCCACGACGAATCTCCATTCTAGGAGGAATACGCTCTACAATTGTAGCTTCTGTTGCGCGTATATTTGCCTTGCTGAAAGGCTTCCATTCATATGTTTCCAAATCAATTTGAGTTACTAGGCCTTTGCGCATACGGCCGAAAGCTGTTTTTCTTTCAACATAAATCATGCAGTTTCGGGGTGCATCAAATACGTTTTCTTCTATATATTGGTTCATTGTTGCACGGATTTTTTCAATACGATTTGCTTTGTCTGGTGCACCAAGATAAACTTCAGGAAGAATCAGGTTCAAGGTAGAAGGCTTTCCACTGGCATTGGCTTCAGCTTTCTTCCAGTAATCTAAGTCCTGAGTATACTGGTCGCATGCAATTACAGACCAGCTCTTAACATCAATGTTTTTTGGCAAAAGGATTTCCGGCACGCGGATTCCAAAATCTTCAATCTTTTTCATAAATGCAAGTATACAGTTTGAAGCAGATTTATGCTATAATAATTTTGATGGATAATTCTTTGAAGCTGGAGCACAGTCAGGTTCAAAAACAGATTCAAAAGCTCTCGCAAATTCAGATAATGGCTTTGAATTATCTGACAATGGAAAATACCACTTTGCGAGATGAAATCTACCGCGAAGTAAATAATAATCCTGCTCTTGAAATTGTTCGTGAACCAAAGGCTTCTTTTCGTCACGAAACTTCTTTTGATAATGTACACGACAGATCTTCTTATGGAAGGTCAGAGACTTCTGATAATTTTCAGCAGCTGTTGGAAAATCAGGAAAGCTATGGCGAAACTTTGCAGGATCATCTTCTTCATCAGCTTAATTCAATGAATCTTTCTAATGATGAAGCAAAACTTTGCCGCAGCCTGATTTATAATCTTGATAAAAATGGTTTTTATGGGTCCATGCTTTCACCGGAAACTTTTCTGGCTCATAAAAATCCAGCAGCCGAGCACGAACTTCTGGACCGCTGCTTAAAAATAGTTCAGGCTCTGGATCCGATTGGAACCTGCTGCCGTACTCCGGAAGAAAGCCTTTTAGTTCAGGCTCGTCTTACAGAAAATCCAGACCCGCTTGCTCTTTTTATTCTTGATGGTCATCTTGATTTTTTGACTCCACCGGAACCTGCAAAAATTTTCCGCAAGCTTTCAGACTTTCAGGAGAACTGGCACAAAAAAGCATTTGCCGGTAAGACAGTGCTCGACTCTATTCCGCTAACAGAACAATCTGCTGCGGCCGCGCTAAAATTCATTCTCTCCCTTAACCCGCATCCAGCCCAGGGCTACACAACTGACACCAATAATTCCCAGACTCAAATCGATGTTGTGCTCACCGTTACAAAAGAGTCTGGCCCGGCTCAGGATGATTTTTCACGAGGCATAGTTTCCTGTAATTCAGATTATCATTTCCAGATAAAGTACTCTTCCGGTACTCTTCCGGAATTACGAATTTCTCCCGACTTCGCCTTCGACAAAGAGAACGTAGCAAAAGCCCAGTCGCTTCTCAACTCCCTTAAGTTCCGCGAGTCTACGATTATACTCCAGGGCTGTGCCATTGTCCGCGCGCAAAAAAACTTCTTTTTAAAAGGTCCTGGTCACCTTGCAGTTCTTACCCGCCGCCAGATTGCAAATCAGCTTGAAATCCACGAATCAACAGTTTCCCGCACTACGGCCCGTTCTGGCAGTAAATACATACAAACCGAGTGGGGCCTTTTTCCGGCCTGGTATTTTTTTACCTCAGGAGTATCAAACCGTGACGGTACAAAAAAAATCTCTTCCGACCGCATAAAGCAAAAGATGTCCGAGGTGCTTTCCGAGCCAGGCAATGAAAATCTTTCAGATCGTGAACTTTGCGAACTGTTAAATAAAAAAGGTGCGAAAATTGCCCGTCGCACCGTTGCTAAATACCGGGCACAGCTCGGGCTCAAAAACTCGTATAATCGTCACTAACACAAAATAAAAAAAATCATCCAGTCAAAAAAAAGCCGGCACCTTTTATTAAGTGCCGGCCATTATAATCTTCGTCATTGCGAGGAACGCAGTGACGAAGCAATCTATTACTTCTCCTGTACCTTATCTTTTTCCTTCTTAATCTTGTTATCAAGCACGTCCATCATCTTGTTCAAAGCTGCTCCGAAATCAAAATCTTCTGCAGAAACGTGAGCCTGAGTGCCCCACTTAAAGTTTACTGTTGTATCGAAGACATAAGCCTTGTCTTGCTTAATTTTCATAAGTAAATCGACAATCAGGTCATCGGCATAAGCAATTCTCTTGAGTTTTGATTCAATCATTTCAGCTTTCTTTGGCTCAAGTGTAAAACCTACTGCGTTAATTGATGGTGTCATAGTTGTCTCCTTGTGAAGTAAATTTGCTTTACTTCGGCTAAAAGTGATGTAAACCCGCATACGCAGGCAGATGAAAAATGCACTTTTAATACATTTCCTCATCACCTTAATAGTAACACGAGTTTGCAGAAAAAACAAATTTTCATTAACAAAAAAATTATTTTTAGGTTTTGAAATTAAAAAAAATCTATTCTCTATTGATAAGATATCTTAAACTGTGTATAGTAAACTTGTATGGCAGATAAGAAATTCACTGTGCTGGATTTGCTCGATCTCGAACTCTCAGGTCACGATGCTCTCGACCTAAAATGTATTGCAGGCCGTCGAGGTTTGCCACGCGCAATTACAGTCCCTGAATTAAACCGTCCAGGGCTTGCGCTTTCGGGCTTTTATGAATCCTTTGCCAGTAACCGTGTTCAGGTTTTTGGTCGTGGTGAAACAGCATATCTGCAGAAACTTCACAAAGAAAAAAATACAGATTCAATTCGAAACTTTTTCCGTTCACAAATGCCTTGCTGTATTTTTACTTATAATCTGGAACCTACAGAAGATTTTCGCCGCATTGCCGAAGAAAGTTATTGTCCGCTTCTTCAAACAAGTCTTACATCTACTGAATTTTCTAATCGTATAATCCGTGTTTTTGCGAATCAGTTTGCACCGCATCAAACCCTGCATGGTGTTCTTGTTGAGGTTTACGGTATTGGTATTCTGCTGAGCGGTCATTCCGGAGTTGGTAAGAGCGAAACTGCTCTTGAGCTTGTAGAACGCGGTCATCGTCTTGTTGCAGATGATATTATCGAAATCCGTTGTGTAAATGGAAACATAATTCTTGGTCGCGGTGCTAATAGTGTTATCAGCCATCATATGGAAATTCGCGGACTTGGAATCATTAATATTTCACAGCTCTATGGTGTTGGTGCCATTCGTGATCAGAAAGAAGTTCAGTTGATAGTTCAGCTGGAAGACTGGAATTCTTCAAAAGCTTATGATCGTCTTGGAACGGAATCAAAATACAAGGAACTGCTTGGTGTAAAAGTTCCTGTAATTGAAATTCCGGTACGCCCTGGACGAAACCTTCCTATTATTATTGAGGCTGCCGCTATGAATGAGCGTCTCAAAAATATGGGATATAACTCTGCAAAAGACTTTAATCAGAATGTTCTTAAATGGATTGAAACAGGAGAAGCGCAGACTGTTTATAACGGTAATGACGATTCTTACTAAACTATAAAATAAGGCAGAGAGACTGCCAAGGAAAGAGAAATGATAGAAAAGATTTTAACAGTTCAGAACAGAGCAGGAATTCACGCTAGACCTGCAGCAATCATCGCTCAAACATCAAACAAGTTTGAAAGCGAGATTACACTTACCCGCGATGGCGCAACTGTAAATGCAAAATCAATTATGGGTGTAATTGCTATGGGTGCTGGTTATAATACACAGCTTACAATGCAGGTTATCGGACCAGATGAATCAGAAGCTGCTTCTGTAATTGAAGAACTTTTTAACAGTAAATTCGAAGAAGAATAAAACAGAGCTCCATTGTCATTATCATTTACAGGAGGTAATAAATGAGAGGTATTACAGACCGTCAGAAAGAAGTTTTGACTTTTATTTCATCATATACAGAAGAAAATTCTTATCCACCGACAGTTCGCGATATAAGTAATCATTTTGGTATTTCTTTACGTGCTGTACAGGACCATATTCTTGCATTACAGAAAAAAGGTTTCCTTTCTCAGAGTCAGAAGAAAGCACGCTCTATTCGTGTTCTTTCAGATTGCCGCGAAAAAGAGCCTGAAACTTTTATAGGAAAAGTTCCTCTGCTTGGAACTGTTGCTGCAGGCAAGCCCCTTTTAAGTGAAGAAAACCTCGATGGCTACGTTAATCTTACAGAGCCTTTTGTTCGCCCTGGAAAAAGTTATTTTGCATTACGCGTTCGTGGTCAGAGTATGATTAATGCAGGTATTCTGGATGGAGACCTTGCTGTTGTAGAACAGGCTTCTACAGCACAAGACGGCCAGATTATTGTTGCCGTTATTGATGATGCAATTACCCTTAAACGTTACTATAAAGAAGCAGAAAGAATTCGCCTTCAGCCGGAAAATCCTAATTTCCAGGCAATTTATTGTACAGATGTTCGTATCGTAGGCATTCTTTCAAACATTGTAAGAACATACTAAAAAATGGCTAAAACAACTCCTATCTATCTTTATACCGGACCAGAGTTTGGTAAGCGTAATGATGCTGTAGAAGCAGTAAAGGCGAGTCACAAAAAGCAGTTCGGTGTAATCGATGAACATTCCTTTTATCTTCTCGAAACTCCACTGAGTGAGGTTATGACAATCTTGCAGAGTGGCACTTTATTTTCTGATGGCGTTTGTGTTGTATGTCGCAATGCAGAGCTCATAAAAAAGAAAGATGATATTCAGATGATTGCAGACTGGCTTGAAAACCCGGAGCCTTCTGCCATCCTCATTCTTGTTTCAGATGAAATCAGTGTAGATTCAAAACTCGAAAAACTTGTTCCATCCACTAACCGCAAAAAGTTCTGGGAAATGTTTGAAAATGAAAAACTTCCATGGGTAACAAGTTATTTCAGTAAGAATGGATATAGAATTCAGCAGAGTGCAGCTAAGCTTGTGCTTGAGTTGATAGAAAACAATACTCAGTCGCTGGCTTCTGAATGTTCACGCTTTTTTGTATTGTTCCCAAAAGATCACGAAATAACAGAAGATGATGTAGAATCTGTTCTTACTCATAACCGCGAAGAAAATGCATTTTCACTTTTTCGTGAACTTGCAAACAGTGCAGAGCCGGCTCCAGTGCGTCTGGAAAAAGGACTTCAGATTCTTCAGAAAATCAGATTATCAAAAGAAAATTCTTCTGTAATGATTATTGCGGGGCTTGCTTCGTGCTTTAGAAAATTACAGGACTGGCATAGAAGAGGAGAGCAGGCTATCCCTCAGCAGATGTTGCAGAAACAGTATAGAGGTGCAGCCAGAGTATGGAATTTAAAGCAGACGGCAGCAATTCTTGCCGACCTTGCTTCAACAGATATGGAAATCCGTTCGGGTGGCACCCAGATGGAGGATATACTTCTTCAGAAAGTGATTTATGAAATTGTAATCAGAGGTGGTGCACAGCTTTCTACTCTATCTCAAGAGTGCTGAGCAGTTGTTTAAGGGCTTTTAATTCATCTGCCGTAAAGGTAGAGCCCTTTCCCATTTTCTGATGGTCAGGTGACCAGCTTCGTAAATCATATTTTGCAGGACGTCCGCCCCACGAAACAAGATTCAATTCAAGATTCCAGCCGCCTTTTCCTTCAGCAACAGTTCCAAGATTTTTTTCAATTTTAAATGAAAAATCATCCATACTTTTTCGCCTCCTCGAGGTTATTTCGTTCTTTTTAAATTATCGTTGTAACATTGCACAATATATAGTAAAATGTTAATCAAATAACTTAATCGTGAGGTAAATATGAAGAAAGTTTGTTTAACCGTTCTTTCTCTTTTTACGGTTTTGTTCTTTATTTCATGTGGCTCAAAACCTGCTCCAGAGGAACCAAAACCAAAAGCTCCTGAAGTTTCAGAAGTAATTGAAAATGCCGTTGAGGACGTTGCAGATAATAGCCTTGCCGAAGCTGCAAAACTTGCTCAGCTTATGGAACAGATAAACGATGCAAGAAAAGTTGCTATTGAAGCTGGTGCTGATAAAAATTGTCCTGATCAGATGAATAAATTAGACTATCTGCTTTCAGGCCTTAAGGATAGTGATAATCCTGATGCTGCAGCAAAATCAATTATCGACAGATATAATCTTCTTGCAAACTATAGCAAAGCTGTAGATACAAAGAAAGAGATTGATGAAGCCGGATACGCTCCTTATGCACAGAACAACTATGACCGAGGTGTTTCAAATCTTGAAAAAGTGGATGCTGCATTTGATTCAGGTTCTGATGATTTTGATAAGTCAGTATTTGTTTATGCAGAAGATGCTTATAAAGAGTTCAACACAGTACTCAACGTGGCTTACAAAAAGATTGCAAAAGAAGAACGCGAAGCTGCAATGGAAGCAAAGAAGAATGCAGACAGCGTAAAAGCTGGTGTAGCTCGTAAAGCAGAATACAGCGAAGCCGCAGATCTTATTCAGTCGGGCGACTCTTCTTATTCAATGCAGAATGCAAAGAAAGCTGCAGAAAAGTACAAGGCTGCAAATGAAAAGTTTACATATCTTTATCAGGATGTAGCTGCAAAACGTGCTGCTGCACAGGCTGCAATTGAAGAAGCTAAGAAACGTGTAGCAGAAAGTGCTCAGTTTGCAGAAGAAGCAGATGTTAAGGCTCCTATTACAGAAAAGGTAGAAGGTATCGAAGATGAAGATGCTGTCCTGCTTGAAGCTGATGAATACGAAGATCCAGAAGAAGCAGAAGCAGATCTTCCAGAAGATCTTGAAGAACTTGAAGAAGGGGAGGCTAAGTAATTATGAAAAAGCTGATTTCTATTTTGACAATTGCTTTGCTTGCTGCATCACTTTTTGCAGTAAGTTATAAGAACAACACCTTCCAGAAGCTTGCCGACGAATATACAAAGAAGGCAGAAATTGCACTTGATGCAGGTGAATATAACGATGCTATCGAGTATTCAAAAAAAGCAGAAGAAAACGCTGCTCTTTCTGAAGCTTATATCAGAATGATGATGGCTCGTGGTGAGGCAGAAAATAACATCAAGCTTGCTAAGAATCAGATTGCCTGGGCAGAAAAAATTGATGCTCAGAATACTTATCCTATGGCTTATACTTCTGCAAAAGATAATCTTGAAAAAGCTGAATCTGCATTTGAAGGTGAAGATTACGAGCAGGCAAGTGCTTATGCAAAGGCTTCTCTTGCGGCACTCGATGGCGTAAAAGAAGTAACTCCGCTTCCAGAGTTCTATGTTGTTAAGCCTTGGGCAGAAACAAAAGACTGTTACTGGAATATTTCCGGTCGTCCTTATGTTTATAACAATCCTCTGTTGTGGGAAAATCTTTACCAGGCAAATAAGCAGAATATGCCAAAACCTGAGGATCCAAATCTCATCCATCCAGGTATGAAGATGAAGATTCCAAGCCTTACCGGCGAATACCGCAAAGGCACCTACGATCCAAAGAAGACATATAACACTTACGGTGAGTAGGCTAAAATCGAAGAACCGTTAAAAAACGAGCCGAAAGGGTCGTTTTAGGTTCATCGAAAGAATGCCTCAGAGCGAGATTTATCGAGCGACAAAACGGTTACTTTCGGGTAGCCGTTTTTTATATACGCCCCCCATTGTATTTTATATACAGACTTAAGGCCATTCCCATAATCGCGTGTGGAAACTGTTTCGTACCCATTCCTTCCAGAACTTCTTTCTTAGTTAATTCCATACAATTAATAAATTCATCTTCATCAAGTGTCTGTTTTCCAGTTGAAGTTAAGTCTTGTGCAAGATAAAAATGTACATGATTACTAAAAAGTGCAGGATTAGGGTTCACGGAGCCTAATTTTATCAGTTTTCCAGCTTTATAGCCGGTTTCTTCTTCAAGTTCGCGTCTGGCGGCGGTTTCCGGATCTTCACCCTTATCAATAACACCACCAGGAAATTCAACACTAAGAGCTGCTTCTCCGTGTCGCCATTGTTTTACCATCAAAAATTTATCATCGTGTTCAGCTATTACAATTACCCAGTCCGGGGCATCCATTATTATATAATCACCTTCCACGCCGTCGCGGGAGATGTTATGTCGTTCTGTTATTGCGCAAACTACAGTTTTAAGGAGAGTTTTTGGTTCTCCTTCAGTCCATTTCAGCTTGTCATCCTCTGGCGAAAAATAATTTTTCATAAAAAACTCCGTAACTTTTTGACAGATTTCAATTCTAGATTTATCATATTATAGAATAAATCTTATTTTCAAGGGGTGAACTTATGGCAGTAATTACAATTTCAAGACAGGTGGCAGCTTTGGGTGATGAAGTCGCTGGCGAACTCGCAAAGAGACTCGGCTATAAATTCATCACTCGCAAAGAGATTGAAAAGCGCATTGTGGAGCTCGGATTTCCGGAGAATAAAATGCCGAAATTTGATGAACGTAAGCCAGGTTTTTTTGCATCACTTACAAAAGACCGTGATGAATACCTGAATTATGCTCAGTATGCAATTCTGGAAGCCGCAGAGCAGAAGAATGTAGTAATTATCGGTCGCGGGGCCTTTGCTGTGCTTCAGAATGTACCAAATAACATTTCTGTACGGCTTATAGCTGATGAAGAAACCCGAATTAACCGCTTGCGAAATGAATTTGACTGGGATGAAAAACAGGCTCTTCAGCGTATTCAGGAAAGCGATGCTAACCGTGCAGGTTTTCATTCAAGTTTCTATAATGTTGATATCAGCGATCCTGTAAACTATCATCTTGTTTTGAATACAGGTCTTCTAACTCTTGATTTGGCAGCTTCTACAATAGCAAGTCTGGTAGAGCAGAAGGTTACGATAAAAGAGGAAGAAGAAGGTAATAAGATGATTGAAGAGCTTTTGAAGGCTCAGACAGTCGTAAATAAGCTTTCTATGGAACGCAAATTGAATATTGAATTTATGCACGCAACAATACAGGGCAATACGGTAGTTCTTCACGGTGTTTCTGATTCACCTGCTGTTGTTGAGCAGGCTCTTCAGATTATTCGCGAAGAAATGCCAGGCTATGATGCAAAGTCTGCTGTGAGCATAATTCACGATTTCAAGACATTCCAATAAAGCATATAGTCAAAACCTTGACTTTTCTTTCTATATTAGGGATACTATTTTTATGAAGTTATCTAACAAGTTTACTTTTACTCGAATTATTTTTGCACCAATATTTTTTATTTTGTATTTTCTTCCAATCTGGACGGGAGCAGGTACAAAGATAACTTTACTGGTAGCAGTTCCTTGTCTTATTTTTGCTGAATTTACTGATTATCTTGACGGTCATTATGCGCGAAAGCATAACGAAGTTAGTGATTTTGGAAAGCTTTTTGATCCTTTTGCAGATGTTGTTTTGCATTTGACTTCTTTTGTATGTCTTATGCATTCAGTTCAAGCCGGTCTTTCTTATATGCCGGTTCTGTTCTTTGTATTAATCATGCTGCGTGAGTTCTCTCAGAACTTCTTGCGAATGGTAGCAGCAAAACAGGGAACTGCAATTGCGGCTCGTAAAGGTGGAAAATTCAAGACAGTAATGTATATCGTAGCAGAGTTCTACGGAATCTTCCTTGAACTTTTAGTTCGCTTAGACGTAGTACCGTCTTTCTTCAATGTTATGCAGAGCGGCGCTTTTGCATTATTCGCAATCTGCGTAATTCTAAGCTATGCCTCATTCATAGATTATCTGGTACACTTCGGCAAGATTTTGAAGGATATTTAATCTTGTAATAACCAAAACACATTGCAATTGATGTTGCTTTGGTTATTGAAAAATAGATGCGGAAGCAAAAAAGGGCCTGCAAAACATCATTCCCGTTTTGCAGGCCCTTTTTTTGCTGGGAGCAGCTATTTTTCAAGCTTAACAAGCTTCAATTGCAATATGCTTTGGAGCGGCGATGGCTTTTTTAGCCATATTAATGGTCAAAATGCCATTCTTAAAGTTAGCCTTAATAGACTCAGCATCGACATCAGCTGGCAAAGAAAAGCGTCGTTCAAAGCTAGAGCATCTGCGCTCTTTAAGGATGTACTTAGCCTTCTTGTCTTTCTTATCTTCTTTGGTTTCCTTTGTCTCTTCTGTTTTAGAGGCAATGGTCAAATTGTCGTGGTCAAGCTCGATATTTACGTCTTTCTCTGTACGGCCAGGCAATTCCATTTCCAAAGTGTAAGCGTTGTCTTCCTCTTTTACGTCAACACGAGGAGCGTTTGCAGAATACATAACACTTGGTGTGTTACCCATCATGTCATTAAAAAGTGAATCAATAAATGAAAGTTCGTTCATATCTATACCTCTTTGTATTTGATTTAGTTTTTTTTCGTAAGCTAACAGC
>OCVV011287959.1_pt1 | contig 22132 bp, 10 predicted proteins | sample 1539721 | NCBI WGS metagenome assembly OCVV01 (sample SAMN02144230, study PRJEB22623) | gut metagenome | biome: sheep rumen | host: Ovis aries | place: New Zealand
CGACCCCAGGTCTGCCCGGCTTGGTCCAGATATCCACCATGCCGTCTTTGCCGTTGAGGCCGATATGGCCTTCGGCGCCGTCCACGCCATCTTTGCCGTCGATGCCTTTGAGGGTCACTCCATCTTTGCCATTCTGGCCTTTGATAGAGATCCCGTCTTTGCCATCGATGCCAATGCCGGACTGACCGTCTTTTCCGTCAATGCCGATATGGCCCGGTGTCACCGGCTGGCCGCCTTTCCCATCTTTGCCGGTAACGGTGATGGTCTGGGTCATCAGATCATCTGCCAGTTTGAAGGTGACTTTGCCGTTTTCCGCCGTGGTGACGATCTGGCCCTTCGTGCCGTTGAAGGCTACCGTATCCTTCAGCTGGCTGGTGCCCGTACCCGTATCCCCGCTGTAGTGCAGTTCGGATTCAGCCGCCAGACGCTTCACGTCGCCGATATTGGCGGCATTGTTGTCCGCATTGTAGGTATAGGTCTTGTTGCCCTCCCCATCATCAGTGATTTCCGAAGCCCCGCTGGCCATATGGCTCACCTGAGTATCCACTGGGTTCCCGGCCTCATCCACGGCTTCAAAGGTCACGTGGGTCTTGTCCACCTTTCCGTCCTTCATGTCGTACTTCACGGTCCGGTCGTAGGCTTCGTCCACCTTCGTCTTGGATGCGATGTCCTTAATGGTGATGGTCTTGTCCGGATACTTGGGATCATTGGTATGTTCCGTATCCCGGACCGTCAGTGTCAGTTCTCCATTGGTAGCGGTGTAACTGCCGTCATCCGTATTAGGATTCCGGACCAGCTGATAATCCGTACGTACGGTATTGCTGTCGGTGATGGTCTGAGAAAGCTTAGCCAGCTGATCCTCCGTAGCTGCCCGGCCGCTCACGTATTCCGGATCCGCCACATTCCAATCCGTATTGGACAGGCCTGTTGCATAGCTGCCTGCAGAGGGATGGTTGTTCTTATTGGTGGTGAGATCCGTATTGCTGAAGGCCCCGATGGTCAGATTCCCGGCTTTCAGGGTACCGTCAGCATCCAGATTCACATGTTTCGCCAGGCGGACATAGAGCTTGCCGCCCTCGTTCTTCACCCCGATGTTGTTGTCCGTCAGGCTGTTCAGGGCGGCTCCCCCGATGATATCCAGCTGCTCGTTGAGCTTCTTGCTGATGACTTTCGTGGTATCGTTCTGCCCGTCGTCCCCGGCGAATTTCAGGCCGTCCTCCAAGGTAGCGACCGTATGGAGATCTTTTCCATCGGTGCCGTCCTGTCCGTTCTGGTAGACGATCCGGGTAATATCCGTGCCGTCCACGCCGGGTTTGCCGTTGATGCCGTCTTTCCCCGGCTGGCCTTTTTCGGTGCGGATGAAGGTGGTGGTGATACCGTCCTTCCCATCCTTCCCATTGATGCCGATGGTACCGGCAGCTCCGTTTTCTCCCGCTTTCCCTGCCTGGCCGACGGTGACGCCATCAGCAGAGATATTGCGATCCATGAGTACATGGATGGTGGTCGTGCCGTCTGCATCCTGTTCCACAGAAGTTATCAGATTCTGGCCGGAATACTGGTCAAGCGTCTTGGTGCCAGCACCTTTAATGTTGATAGTACTATTCAGCTTGTTGCCCACCGGGTTGTCCGTCTTTCCAGCTGCAGGGGCATTGGCACCGAATTTCAGGCCGTCATCCAAGGTAGCCACCGTATGGGTCGTTGTGCCCGGTTCTCCATCTTTCCCATCCTGATAGACAATACGGGTGATACCGTCAGTGCCGTTGACACCAGGTTTTCCATCGGTGCCATCCGTGCCATTCTTACCGATAGTCCGGATGATAGTGGTCACCGTACCATCTTTACCATCCTTGCCATTCAGGCCAATCTGGCCATCTCTGCCATCTTTGCCGTTGACCATCACCGTATCAGCCGTCAGGGCTTTATCCAGCTTGATGGTGATGTTGCCATTATCGTCCACTTCGGTGGTCACGTTGTCTGCACTGTAGTCATGGCCGGTGACGGGATCAACGCCCTGGACTTTGATGGTTCCGCCCAGTTTCACATTATGGACCTTGCCATCGGATGTCTTTTTCGTATTGGCATCGAAGTTCAAGCCCTTGACTCCATCCAATCCGGAAATGGTCACCGGCGTATTATTGCCGGCCGCATCCTGTACTTGCAGGGTCACTTCACCCTGTTCATTGACTTTGTAGACTCCCTGGCTGCCATCGGCCGGATTGGCAATCAGGTGTTTTTCCTTGTTCAGGAGATTGGTCAAATCCACGTCAAATGTGACCGGGTTCCCTTCTGCATCCTTTTCGTTGCGCGCAATGGTAAGTGTCTTTCCGTCTGCAGAAACAGTACCGCTGGCAGCATAGTAATCATGGAGACCATCAATAGAAAGCGGCTCATCCTGATTTTTCAGAGTCAGTTTCAAGCTGCCCTTTCCATCATTGACACTGGTGGTATCACTGGCGTCATGTTCCCCGTTGTACTTGATTCCGCCCCCGGTGACGAATACATCGCCGGCTACGGTGCCATTTTTGATTTCATCGGCTACGATTTTCAGCTGATCTTCTGTAGCCGCCCGGCCGCTCTGGATCTTTTCGCTGTCCCAATTGGTATTCTTGAGGCCCGTAATGTAGTAATCCACATTGGGATTGGCACTGGGGTTACCATCTGCTTTCAGGCCGCTCTGCTGGCCGATGACAATACCGCCGGTATCTCCGCCTACACGGACGCTGGCAAAACGCACATCATCCTCCGTGGCCACAGTGACATCATCGCCGCTGCCGGTAATGGTGATGTTCTGGCCCTGCACAAAGTTGACTTTCGGACTCGTCGGCGTCACAGCTTTCTGCTTTGTGCCATTGACATCCAGTTCCCAGCCGGCATTGACCGTGTCAGATACCGTCTTGAGCTGGTCTTCCGTAGCTGCCCGGCCGCTGACGATACCATTGCTATCGGGGTTCCAAGTCTTGTTTGACAGGCCCGTGACAAAGGTTCCGTCTTCTGTCTTAGCCTTGTCGCCATCCTTCTTGGTGGTAGCAACGCCAGTCTGATTGCCGATGGTCACGCCGCCGATGCTGCCCTTGCCGGTTCTGCCATCAAAGCTGACTTTATCGCCAGCCGTAATAGTGCCCTTCGTGCCGTCGATGGTAACTTTCTTGTCGGCATCGCTGCCCAGGGTGATGCTGTCGTTGAGCTTGACCGTGTTCTTGCCGCCGGCGGCCGCATCATTGTAGGTGACGGTGATGTTGGAATCACCGGTGAGCTTGGCTGCCTCCGTGGTGCTGTTGGCAATATTCTTCACATCGCCGATATTGGCCCCGTTGGTAGTGATATCGTACTGGTTAGTAACCTTATTAATACCACTGTCCATATTGGTGACCTGATTGCCACCAAAGGAAATCTTATCCCCGTTGATGACCACGTTCTTGGTTTCATCATTGGCATCGTTGGTAATCGTAATGCCGCTATTATTCTGGACGGTCTTGCCCGTGGTGACAGAAGTCAGGTCTTTCAGGTCCTTGGCCAGTTTCACCGTCAGGGTATCAGTGCCGTTAGAAACCACGCCGATGTTGCCATCGGTGAGTTTCCCTGTTTCTTTCACTCCGCCGTTGATGGTGGTCTTCTGGTTCAGGGTCCGGGCAAAGCCGTTTTCATCCAGTTTCCCGTCGCTGGTGATATCCCCGGCATAAATCTGGCCGTCATCCAGGGTGGCAATATCGTGGCGTTTATCCTGAGCATCTTTGTACCCCAGACGGGTGGCCTTGGTTTCATTGTCAGACGTAGTGATGTTCTTGCCGTCCGTCAGGGTCTTATCCCCATAATGGACGCTGGTGTCCGCCTGGGCCGCTTTGCCGTTATGATCTTTCTTATCAGGATTGCCTGTATAGATCACATCGCCGGTGGTCACGGTAGTAAAGGTGGGTTTTTTATCCATGAGGATGGAGATGTCGCCGTTTTCGGCAATGCGGGTCGTCAAGTTGGCCGTGCTGTAGTCGTGGCCGCCGGTTTCATCGCTGGCCTTGATGGCGATGGTATCCCCCAGGCTGCGTTTCACTACTTTGTAGCCCTTGTAGTTTTCGCTGGTGTTAGAAGCATTCTTGGTGTTGGTGGTGAAGCTCAGGCCTTTGGCAATGGTATTGGTATTGTTGGTAATTTGGTTCGTGTTATTGGTAATCTTGGTGGTATTGCCGCTCACCGCATCGGATACGATCCGCAGTTCATCTTCCGTAGCAGCCCGTCCGCTCACATAGGTAGGATTGTTAACGGTCCAGTCTTTGTTGGTCAGGCCCGTTACATAGTCCCCGGCTTTGGCATAGCTGATGGTGGGCTGTCCATTCTGAACCGTAGGCAGCACCCCATCGGCATAGTGACCGATTTTCGCCGTGCCGGCCGTAACCGTATTGAGGCCGGTGAGGTCCTTGTTCAGTTTGAGTTCCAGTTTGCCATTGTCCCTATCCTGGCTGGAAACGACGCCGATGTTGTTGGCTGTGACCAGATTGTCTTTGTTGGTTTCTCCGCCGGTAACACTGAGTTTCTGGTTCAGTTTCACGGCTGAAGTGGTTCCCTGGTCGCCGCTGAACTTCAGGCCATCATCCAGGGTAGCGATGAACTGGGTGGAACCGTTGGTGATATCCCCGTATTCCAGCCGGTTGAATTCATTGGCTTCGTCAGCCGGATATTCCTTGCCGTCCTTCAGGTAGGTGATGCCGGAACTGATGGCATTAAAGATATAGGTAGGAGTCCTTCCGGTATTATCGAACAGAGCCACATAGCCGCCCGTATCCTGGCCAACGCCCAGGACTACCTGACGCTGGTCGTTGGTGCCGTTGTTCTTGACCACGGACACCGTAGTCCCATCGATTTTCACGGCTTCTTTCACGGGGTACGTATCTTGAGATCCCGGAGCCGTCCGGAACTGGGCCACGCTGTTTACCACCAGGCTGCCGCCCTTGTTTTCTTTCTGTTCCCCAAGGACCACATCCTTGCTCAGGGATACATCATAGTTAGCCTGACCATTGGTGGTACGGGTTAGTTCCAAATTGCCACCTTTCACTGCCTGGTCATCGGCCGTGGCGTGCGTACCGCCCACAGAAACGGTGGTGTGCTTTGCATCCACTGCCTTCAGCTGGGCCACGTTCACGGCGTCCGTATCCAGAGAACCTGCGGCCACGCCGGTAATCTGACGGGTCACGGTGCTGTCATTGCCCACGGCAATGGCATTGTCCGTAGCTTCCCAGGCAGAGCCAGTAGAAGCACCTTTTGCATAGACCGCTTTTTCTTCGTCTTTGGTGAGTGCACTGTACTTGGCACGGGTAGTCACAGACCCTTTGCCCAGGGCGATAGAATCATCCAAAGAAGCTGTTGCACCGCCAACAGCCAAAGAGTTCTTCCCACTGGCCGTGGAGCCCACGCCGAATGCTGTAGAAGCTTCGCCGGAAGCGATGCTGTTTTCGCCCCAGACAGTAGCATTGGCATTGCTCAGGATATGATAGCCGTTGGCACCGGCATTAGCCTTTTTCAGCGTTACGTTCGTAAGCTCCTTATCGCCGACGGTCACCTTACCGTCACTGCCAATGGTAGCACTGCGGATATTGCCGCGGTAGTCACGGATATAGGTATTGCCATCCATTCCCTGAAGCAATACGTAGCTGTGGGTTTCCCCTCCAGGAACGGTGTAGGTTACGGATTTTGTATGGCCGCTGCCATCCAGATAGGCCAGGTTGCCGCGGGCGTCCATCTTTTCACGGGAAGTCTCGATGGGATTGCCATTTGTATCTTTGACAACACGGCCATTATTAGGATTTGTCTGATAGATAATATTGGTATAGGCACCGTTTTCGTCCAGCACAGCGCCGGCTACGTTATCGGTGCCAAAAGCGGCCGTATTCATGCCGGCTGCTACGGTGCTGTTGCCGAAAGCGGTAGAATATTCACCCAAAGCTTCCGTGCGGTTGCCGAAGGCAGTGGAACCATAGTTATTGGCTACTGCTTCATTGCCAAAGGCCGTGGAATTCTGTCCGGAAGCAGTTGCCAGCTGGCCGAAGGCCGTGGAGTTGGCACCAGAAGCAGTAGTGCGTTCGCCAAAGGCGGTAGCCCGTTTTTCCGTAGCTGTGGTCAGCCAGCCAAAGGCCGTGGAATTGGGACCGCTGGCGCTGGTCCGTTCTCCAAAGGCAACAGAGTTGGCACCTTCGGCAGTATTTCCTACAGCTTCACCCGTAGTATCCGTATTGGAACCACCAAAGGCCGTTGCATAATCTCCTTTTGCCTTGGCATACTGACCAATGACTGTCGCACCTTTGCCTTCTGCGGTCGCACCAGTTCCAATGGCTACGGCGTTTTCGCCTTTAGCTTTGGCATTGACGCCCGCAGCCAAGGCATTCGTCCCTTTGGCACCGGTATTGTTGTAGTTGCTATCGTTGGTTGTATCCACTGAATTCACGCTGTAATCGTGGACGCCGCTGCCACCGGTTCCGCTTCCTCCACCGCTGTTATTGACCAGATTGACCACCTGTTTCAGCTGGGCCACGTTGACAGCATCCGTATCTTCCTTCCCGGCGGCTACATTGGTGATCTGCCGGGTCTGCTGAGCATAGTGGACATTTTTCGACCCATCCCAGACATCATGTTTAGAAGAACCTACGGAAACGGCTGCCAAAGTGGAATTCCACACCGGATCAGAACCAGCATTGTGATTTTTATTATTGCTTGCCGGGTCATATCCCCCCTGATTGTTGGCTTCCCGGTCTGCATAGGCTTGGCTGCCCAGGGCTACTGCATCATGGATGTTCATCTTGACCCGGGCGGAATCCCCGATGGCCGCCGAAGCCTGCCCCCCCCTGTTCGATGGTGGCATTGTGCCCGAGAGCGATAGCACCTCCATTTGCCGTATTCTTAGTATTAGCACCCCAACCCATGGCGATATCATAGACCGTATCTGCCGTGGTATTGGAACCGATGGCGATGGCCCCGATGTTCTTCATATCGGTAGAACCACTGTTGTTGCCGGTAGTGGCTTTCGTCCCGATGGCGATGCTTTCGCCGGCAGCAGAGTTTGCCTGATGACCGATGGCAATGGCACCTTCGTTATTATCACCATTGTTCCCGGCATAGGCTTCATTACCTAAAACGATACCATTCTTCATATGAACGGAAGCTTTAGTACCAATAGCAATGGAATCAGTGGCCCCATTGTTATTATTCCCTGTCGTATTGACCGACTTCCCGATGGCGATACTTCCGTCGTGGATGGAGTTGCTGTTCAGCCCCAGGGCCAGGGCATTCTTTTCCACCGTATTGCCATAGCCGATGGCGATGCCGTACTCTCCATCTCCATCATTCGTATTTTCCCCGCTGATTTTGTTATGACCGCCCAGAGCCAAAGCATAGGCCCCGGTCACCGTATTGGTATCGCCGAATACCGCATTATAGCTGCCCTCCACGGTATTATTGGACCCCAGTACATGTGTATAAGTTGCTTTCGGCGTGGTACCCCCGTTCCGCTGCTGGCCGTCCACACTGTTGCCGTAGCCGATGGCTGTGCTTTCATCTGCGCGAGCTGTATTGTTGACCCCCAACATAGCCGTGTAATAGCCATTGGCATCGTTTGTATGGCCAATAGCAGTACTAGCGTACTTGGCCTTATTATCTTTGCCGATGGCTACGCCCATATAGTCGGTCACGCTGTTTTCTCCGATGGCCACACTGTATTCCTTGGCATAGGACTCATGGCCGATGGCTACAGCCGACCGACCTTCTGCCGTCACATCACTGCCCACGGCCACCGCATCGGTGGAATCGATGAGACGGTCAACAGTCAAAAAAGACGTTTTGATATAATTCCCAGTTGTATCTCTAACATACTGTCCGTTGCTGTCCTTGACATATTGAGGTGTTGTGGTGATGCGCCCTTGTTCATCCAAATAATAATAAGCATCATTCTGCTCCCTCGTTAATCTGCCATAGGCATCTACATAATAGCTGCCCACAGAATTCAGGACTTTGGCCTTGTTGCCGATGGCCGTGGAATGGTCTCCTTCGGCCACATTGTCTACACCTACTGCGGTAGATCCGCTAACATAATAGGACTTGCGTGTCCTATCGTCATTCAAATAATTAGCTACACTATTATAAACATTCAAAGCTTGATTATAGGCTTCCTGGTTATAATTATAGTCTGCCAATGTCGGCACTTTTGTCCGGACGTTATATTCGTCATCCATGTACTGGCCTGGGGTCAGTTTATAGACTTCCACCTGTTTGTCATCATAGGAACCGGTGTTGGGGTTGTAAACCTTTACCGTGATCCATTCCGTATCCAGCTTCTGATACGCATAGGATTCATCCCCACTGATAGGTTTCTTGGTCTCCGTGGAATGGGTGAATTTGCCGATTCCATTCCGTGTGCCCAGCGCCACATTTTCTGCCTGCTTATCCGACCGTGCATTATCGGTCTTGGGATCCTTCTGGATGGGAACGACTTCATTGTCCTTGCCCATAATCAAATTGCCCTGGGAATCATAAGTAGCATAGGCATCGCTTCCTTGAGCTGTTGTATTATTCTTGTTCTCGATATTTACCGCCTGGTTAGCAGACGGATTCCCACTATTCGTGGCTGTCGCTGCCTGAGCCCAGTCCGGAGCAACAAGGAGCGATGTCGTCAGGACAAAAGCTGCCAGGACGGCGGCTTTGCGGGCGCACTCACTTCGGCTGCGCGTACCATGAGCCGAATCATGGCTTTTCGCCAGTTCTGATACGACGATATAACAATTCCGTACTTTACTCCAAATGACCTTGTAAATTTTGTTCATAAAGCTTCCCACCTTATTTATAAATTTGTGATATAAAATTCTTTATCGTTTACGCTTACAATATATTTGTCATATTATTGTAAAAAAATCATTATTATTTTAGACCTCAATCTGAGGTTAGGGTCAAATATCATTTTGTTTGTTTTATTGATAAACTAAATATAATATAAATATAAAATAATAATGATATAATAATCATAATCCATGAATAAGTAGTATTTCAGCAGGACAAATATTCAATATACACTTGTGTTTTTTCTAATAGTCGTATAAATAATAAAAATATACGAACAATACTACTACACTATTTTGTTTTAATAATAACTAATAGATATTTAACTCTATCCTCTATGTTTACGTTTTACGTTTAACGTTGTTATAAAATGATATGTTCTTATAAAAATATTATACATAGATAAATAATTATAATATACAATGCACATACACTGTTACGAAATCTACTATCTCTACATCATCATCGTTATAAAAAGTCAAAATTTTCTCTACTTTCGTTGCATTTACCACCTGTCAAAGGAGATAAAGTATGATATAATGAATCCAGTCCGGAGTTCTTTCAAAACGTTCGGAATAGAATTTTTAAGGAGGAATTCACATGCCAGTTATTACCAAAGACACAGGTATCATCGAAGCTGTCCAGAAATATCCGCAGATTGTGCAGATATTCCAGGCTTATGGTCTCGGATGCATCGGCTGCATGGCCGCTCACTTCGAAACAATCGGCGAAGGTGCCGGCGCACACGGCATTGATGTAGACGCTCTGATTGCAGATCTGAACGAATGCATCGCTGACAGCAATAAATAAGTAAAAAAACGCGGCATAGGATACGTCCCATGCCGCGTTTTTTCATGTAGACATACCATGCGCCGGAGCTTCCCCTCTCCGGCGCATGGTATGTTATATGGATGTATATAACAGTATCTATGGAAATAAAAGAAACAAGGCCATTGATGCTACTGCATCTAAAATCAAAAAACGGACCATCTTTACAGACAGTCCGTTTTATTGCTTATTCAAAATAAATAACTGCAGCAGCCAGTCCGATAATAACAACCGTTGTCAGCAGTGGCACAGCTTTTTTCAGTGCGTTCATGATTACACTTCCTCTCCTTTGGTTCTCAGGATGTTTTCTGTTTGATACGTTGAAAACGGGGGGCGGGATCCAAAGAAGCTGTCTCCTGTTCTGACAATAGAAACATAGCATTTCTGGGAATCAATTCTACAGTACTAGGATACTGATTGATAAATAAGATAACTAAATATATGATTTCTTTCTTTTCATAAATTCATTATAAACCTTAGAAAAAAATTGTCAATCAGTAATGTAAAGTATGAGTAAACTATATAAAAACAAGACGAGTTATGCTATGCAAGCATGCAATAATCAATTCAGCCCAGTATGCCTGACTTTCATCTTCTCCATTACAGCATCATAGATAAAACATTTGTTCTGCTTTTATGATATACTTAATTCGTGCTAGATTTCGCGCGCAATCGTTAACAAAAAATACTTCTGAGGAGGTGAATACCCTGGGCAGAGAAATGGAAAATGGAGCACGGAAGAATGCCCGGACGGAAGATTTCATAGCTAAAAGGCGCTGTCCCATGAAGACAGCGCCTTTTCGTGTACTGTGATTATTTTTTCAACGCACAAATATCCATATACGTCTCTACGACCTGACTCATAGCCTGTTCAGCTGCTTTTGTCATTTTTTCGAAGCGTGTATTGGGATCCGTATGACTGGCAAGGAAATCCCGTGCAGCCTGGATACCTGTCGTCGATACTTCCGTGTTCACATTGATTTTGCGGATGCCCCGTCGGATAGCTTCCTGCAACAACGGTACAGGAATTCCCGAACTGCCATGGAGAACCAGAGGCACCGCAACAGCCTTCCGGATATCATCGAGGCGGTCCAGATCCAGACTGGGCGTCCCTTTATAAATGCCATGGGCATTCCCGATGGCTATGGCCAGGGCATCGACACCACTTTCTTCCGCATACTGGCGGGCTGCAGTGACCGTCGTATATCCTGTACCAGGGACGACACTGCCTGTGCCATCTTCTTCATTCATATAGCCTAATTCGCCTTCGACACTGACATGGAGATCATGAGCCAGGCGAACAATGGCCTTCGTATCTTCAATATTCTCAGCCAGCGGTTTTGCTGACGCGTCGAACATGACAGACGTAAATCCTGCCCGTAAGGCGCGCAGGATATTCCGCTGACTCCGGCAATGGTCCAGATGAAGTACTACCGGCAGCCGGGCATCGCGGACATACGACTGTATCAGAGCGGCTGCCGACTCAATCGGCATATGACTATCATAGGATTCGCCAAACGCAATGATGACGGGAGACTCTTTTTTCTGTGCTGCCTGCCAGACCGCCTGGACGGATTCTACATTATAGACATTAAAGGAAGGGACAGCTACATTTTTCTCTGCGGCGTAACGCAGCATGTCCCGGAGATTGATAAGCATAACAGGCTCCTATCTCAGGCGTTCATCATGGCCACGACATCACGCAGGGTAGTCACAGCCCCGACATTGCCCGGAAATACGACATAGCTCATGCCAGGGAATTTGCTTTCCTGTCCTGCTTTCCACGCCGGGATACCAGGAGCTACCTGACCGAGAACCAAGGCTTTCTTGATGGACAGGCCCTTGGTCGCCACATCGCTGGACGTAATGCCGCCTTTGGCAATGATGAATTTCGGCTGTACGGACAGGCGGGTCACGATGCTGACCAGAGCGTCTGAAATCTTGACAGATACGCGGAGAGATTCTTCTTTCGTGTCCATTTTCAGCAATTTTCGCCCGGTCATGACGGCTGTCGTAATGCCTTTTTTCAGGTTATCTTCCGTCTTATCGATGACGCGCTGGATTTCTGCTTCCAGTTTTTCATCGCTTTCCAGTACCATGAGATGATTGAATTCGATGAAATCGATATTATCCAGCTCTTTCAATTTTTCCAGCTGCTGGGTAGTCTTTTTGACGTGAGAGCCGATGACGATGAGACCGCCATTCGTATTGCCGGCTACGACCAGTTCTTCTTTCGTCAGAAGCGGTTTATCCGACACGCCGCCCAGTACTTTTGTCAGAGCCGCCGCAGAACGGAACATGAAATGGCGTCCTGCTTTCATCGCTTTAAGCAATGCCAGGGCAAATACTTTGACATCGATATAGTCGGTGCAGTTGACGATGACTTTGTTGAAATCATGGACTGCTTCGAGCTGGGCCGCCACTTTATCTATGTTGCCGGCCCGCAGGTCTTCCAGAGCAATGCAGGTAACGCTGTCTGCCTTATACGCACCGCCCGTTTTTTCTTCGATGTATTCCGGCATGGTCGCCGCCGTATAGCCAAAGGTGCTGTCCTGGGCAAATTCCGTTTCGTTAGCCGGGACCAGATATTCCCCTTCCTGTACGTAATGAACGTTGCCAATAGTGAAGCGGCCACCTTCTTTAAAGAAGGGCATCAGGACTTCCCCATCAATAACCGGGGCGCCATTGGCTTCCAGTGTATCCTTGAGGACCTGCGTTTCCAGTGGATAATGGCCGCGCAGCGTAGAATCACTGCGGCTGATGACGATAAAATCCTTACCGGTCTTCTTGGCAATAGCCGATACCCGCTGTGCTATCGTCTGATGTACTTCTGTCGTGTGCTGGCGGGAGAAAGCCCGGGAGTTAGTCAGTACATAAAATTCCGAATTGGCTTCGTCAAACCCCTGGGTCAGGGCATCTTCCGTCCATTCCGTATATACGGAAATATCGTGCACTGTCTGTGTTCCCGTAGGATCATCATCGAGAACGACGATTTTTTTATGGAATTCCTGTAATTCTTTCAGCAGTTCTTTCGTGATTTCTTCTTCATTTACCTGTACGGCCGGAAGGGTACGGAATACTTCTTCTTTTAATACTTTTGCCATGATTGTCTCCTCTTCTGCACGCCTTATTTTTCTTCTGTTTTAACGGTAACACCGGAAATCTGTTCATAGAACTGAACGTAACCGGCATGATCGTCCATGATGTGGCCAGATTGTTTAAGGCTGAGCTGGATCTGCTGTACGATTCCGGACAGGAAGAGCGGTACCTGCAGATCGCGGGCTGTATTCATGACGTTGGTAATATCTTTCAGGTTGACTTTAATTGTACCGCCGGCTTTAAAATCGCGGTTGAACATCTTCGGCGCTTTTGTTTCCAGAACGGTACTGCCAGCCAGGCCGCAACGGACAGCTTCGAACACTTTTTTCGGGTCAGCGCCGGCTTTCTGGGCCAGTACCAGGGCTTCTGCGACGGCGCAGATATTGACATTGACCATAATCTGATTAGCCAGTTTCGTGACAGAACCGCTGCCGGTCGGACCGACGACAATCCAGCTGGAGCCCATGGCTTCGAAAGCATCTTTGATTTTTTCAGCAGCTTTTTCATCTCCGCCAATCATAAATGCCAGTGTCCCGTTGATGGCGCCTTCTTCGCCGCCACTTACGGGAGCATCGAGGAAGGGGCAGTCCTTGGCAGCTGCCAGGTCACGGCACTGTTTCGATTCGATGGGAGAAACGGAGCTGCAATCGACGACGACCGTACCTGCATCGACACCGGCCAGAATGCCGTCTTCTTTCGTAAGGACGTCCTGTACGATAGCTGCCGTCGGCAGAATGGTAAATACGGCATCTTTGCCTTTTGCCAGTTCTTTGACCGATGCGGCCGATTTGCCGCCGGCTGCGACGACTTCATCGACCAGTTCCTGTTTCAAGTCGGATACGGTAACATCAATACCGGCCTTCAACATATTCATGACCATCGGTTTCCCCATGATTCCCAGACCTACAAACCCTACTTTTAACATAATAATGACCTCCTTGACCAGCAAATATAATAACTAAAATTTTAATTGTCTGCTACTGTTTCAGCGGCATGCAGAATTTCCCTGGTAACCTGCATATGCTCTTCGAACGCTCTGACTGCACCTGGTTCATCTCCGGCATGCAGATAGGTCAGAATACGTTCATGTTCCCTGATGGCCTTCGCCATACGGTCGGCATCATGGAGCGAATGGACCGTTGCCTGTTCCTGCTTCGTATGGATCATGTCAGAAACCTGCATCAGGTACGGATTTTCTGTAAAGGCGACCAGCAGCCGGTGAAACGCTACGTCCGATTCGGAAAATTCATACTGGTGATGTGAATCCGCCGCTTCCTTCGTCTGTTCGATGCACCGTTCCAGCTGATGCAATGCTTCCTGCCCTTTTTCAGAGCGGTAATCACGCACGAGTTTTCGTATGCCGAATTCTTCAATAGCCAGGCGGGCCTCGATGATTTCTTCAATATCTGCTGAGGAAATAGCTTTGACGCCAAAGCCGCGATTGCTGTAAATTTCGACCAGATTTTCATGCTTCAGGAGTTGTATCGCTTCCCGTACGGGTGTCCGCGATACTTGCAATTCGTCGGCAATCATCTGTTCAGAATAAATTGTGTCCGGGACAAGAGTTCCCCGGACGATCGATGACTTCAGATATTCATAGACCTGTTCCTTTATGGAAATCTTAGTTATCACCATATGAATCACCTCCTCATCGTCTTTACTTGTATGTAGCATACTACTCTCTTGCATCTGTGTCAATACTCGTATCTATATATGTTATATAAAATTGTTATTCTCATTGCATAATTCTAAACTTTCAAACATGGGTATGCTAAATCACCTCCACAAATATACCAGAACCTGGTGGCCATACCGGCGCAAAAAGGACTTGTCGTCAGCGACAAGTCCTTTTGTTTCCGGTATTTCCGGAGAGATATTATTCTTTTAATACAGCGGCGCAACGGGCACATAATGTCGGGTGATCCGGATCCGAACCGACACTGGCATCATGTTTCCAGCAGCGTTCGCATTTTTCGTGAGACGACGGTTCTACGACAACCTTCGTATCTGCATGATGTTCACCAGCCATAGCATCAGCCGGAGCATCACCTTTTACGAGGTTGACTTCACTTACGATTAGCAGCGTTGCCATGCGGTTCTGCCACTGGCTGAGGAAGTCGTAATCTTCGCCATCGGCATAAATCGTAACGGCTGCATCGAGAGGATGTCCGATCTTATGGTCTTTACGAGCAACTTCCAGAGCACGCATGAAGTCGCTGCGATAGGACAGAAGTGTGTTCCACCGTTTTTCCATATCTGCATCGAGATATTCCGGATGTTTTTCCGGCCAGTCCGTGAGAAGTACGCTTTCTTCTTTGCCTTCTACAGCGGGCATATTCTGCCATACTTCTTCCGTCGTAAAGGACAGGACCGGTGCCAGGATTTTAACCAGCGTATCGAGGATATGATACATAGCAGTCTGGGCACTGCGGCGGATCTTAGCATCGGCTTTTTCCGTGTAGAGACGGTCTTTGATGATGTCAAGATAGATAGCACTCAGATCGACAGTGCAGAAATTGTGAATAGCATGATACATGACGTGGAACTGGTAGTTTTCATAGGCATCGGTTACTGTTTCCAGAACCTGTTCCATGCGCATGAGTGCCCACTTATCCAGTTCGGACATGTTTTCATAAGCAACGGCATCGGTTGCCGGATTGTAATCAGCCAGATTGCCCAGGAGATAGCGGAAGGTATTGCGGATTTTACGATACACATCGGAAAGCTGCTTCAGGATTTTCGGCGAAAGGCGGATATCACCCTGATAGTCGGCAGACGCAACCCAGAGGCGCATGACATCGGCACCGTATTTTTCGATGACTTCCTGCGGAGCAACCGTATTGCCCACAGATTTACTCATCTTACGGCCTTCGCCATCGACGGTAAAGCCATGGGTCAGAACCTGACGATAAGGAGCGATGCCATTGATGGCAACGGAAGTCAGCAGGGAGCTGTTGAACCAGCCGCGATGCTGGTCAGACCCTTCAAGGTACATATCGACGGGATAACCGGAATCAGGGTCATTTTTCATGACTCCCTGATGAGTGCAGCCCGAATCGAACCAGACATCCATCGTGTCTTCTTCCTTGCGGAATTCCGTGCCGCCGCAGTGCGGGCACTTATAGCCTTCGGGAAGAAGTTCTTTGACATCATGCATCCACCATGTGTTGGAGCCTTCTTCAGCAAACATCTTCTGCAGGTGAGTAATAGTTTCATCGTTGATGATGTGTTCGCCACAGTTCTTGCAATAGAAGATTGGGATAGGCACGCCCCAGACACGCTGACGGGAAATGCACCAGTCACCGCGGTCGCGGATCATATTGTAGATGCGGTCGTGGCCCCAGGACGGAATCCAGCGGACTTTATCGATAGCATCGAGAGCTTCCTGACGGAATCCATCAACAGAGGCAAACCACTGTTCTGTTGCACGATAAATAATCGGTTGTTTGCAGCGCCAGCAATGCGGATACTGGTGACGGAACGTGCTCTTGGCAAAGAGGGCATTGATTTCCGCCAGTTTTTTGATGACCGGCACGTTGGAATCAAATACGAACTGGCCTTCAAAGCCGGGAACCTTATCGGTGTAACGACCGGTCCCATCAACCGTGCCCAGCGGCTTCAGGCCCCAGGCTGCATATTTCATGCAGACATTGAAGTCGTCTTCGCCGTGGTCCGGAGCCGTATGGACGAGGCCGGTGCCGGCTTCCAGCGTGACATGATCACCCAGGATAATCGGCACTTTGCGATCTGCATAGAGCGGATGCTGGAATACGAGGCCTTCCAGCTGTTTCCCTTTCATGACATCCGGCAGTACTTCGTAGTCTTCTACCTTCCCGGCCTTCATGGTCGGTTCTACCAGATCTTTGGCCATGAGCAGATATTCATCACCAATCCGGACCCAGACGTAGTCGAATTCTTCGTTGGCGCTGATGGCAACGTTACAGGGAATAGTCCAGGGCGTTGTCGTCCAGATAAGGGCAAATACCTTTTCCGGATCGGCACCTTTCGGCATATGGCAATTGAGATCTACCGACTTAAATTTTACATAAATGGAGAAGGATTTATCGTCTTTATATTCGATTTCCGCTTCAGCCAGTGCCGTTTCACAATGAGGGCACCAGTATACGGTCTTCAGGCCTTTGTAGATATAGCCTTTCTTGGCCATTTCTCCAAACACACCGATCTGGGCAACTTCAACCGGTTTCTGCAATGTCAGGTATGGGTGTTCCCAGTCACCGAGGACGCCAAAACGAATGAAATCTTTACGCTGCATATCGACGTTCTGAAGAGCGTATTCGCGGCATTTGGCACGCAGGTCGAGCGGTGCGATTTCATGACGATTGAGTCCTGTATCTTTGATGACGGCGTGTTCGATAGGCAGGCCGTGTGTATCCCAGCCGGGAATATATTTCGTATAATGACCAGTCTGGGTCTTGTATTTCAGGATGAAATCTTTCAGGCATTTATTTAATGCATGGCCGATGTGGAGTTTGCCATTGGCATAGGGAGGGCCATCATGCAGGATGAACTTTTTGCAGCCCTGTCTCTTCTTCAAGCGTTTTTCATAGATTTTGTTTTCCTGCCAGAATTTAATCATATCTGGTTCGCGTTTTGGCAGATTGCCGCGCATAGGGAAATCGGTTTCTGGTAAATGAAGCGTTTTACCGTAATCCATTATATATCCTCCTTCAAAAGTAAAAAAATAACGTCTCCATCCCAAAGGGACGAAGACGTAATCACCGTGGTACCACCCTATTGACTGCTGTGCAGCCACTCTCATAGCACGATAACGGCGCTACCCGTCAGCCGGAACGCGGCTGCGGCTCCCAAGTGATCCGCCTGCAGACTCTCTTTCCCGGGCTCACACTATCCCCGGTTCGCTGTCAAGAAGTATCTGCAGACCGTCTTGTTCATTGCTTTTCCATATATCCGACATTTTAATAGGTTGTCCCCCGTTTGTCAAGAGGTGAATGTATCATCCCTCTTTACTTCAGTACGAGCGATCCCGGTTCCAACAGAGACTGGAGTTCCTGATGCAGCGTTTCATCAGGGGTAATCCAGTATTGTTCGTTGGTCAGTATGGTCTTGCGGCTTCCCATGAGATGGAAATAGACCTTGACCGGTCCCGGATATTTTTTCAGGACAGCGGCAATGGTCGAGCTCAGGTCGGTCCGTTCCAGATGGGCCGGGATTTTAATGAACAATTTCGTCCCTCCCCCAAGCTGCCACATGGCACCGGCATGAACGGCTGCACGGGGACTGGCCACGGGGGCACCTTCCTTCGCTTCTCCTAGTGGCGCAATACTTTCGGCAATGACCTGAGTACTTTCATCGTTAATATCCGCCCGCCCGGTGATGCGCACAGCCAGATCGGCCGCCGTCAGACTGCCATAACGCCCGTACGTCTTGGGAAATACGACGACGCTGACCGTATGGGTATAATCTTCCAGGGTCAGGATGGCCATCGTGTCTTTCCGCTTGGTCAGGACCTGCCGCCGGGCCGTAATCAGACCGCCAATTTCCATGACCCGTCCGTCGTACTGCTCCTTATGTTCCCCGTACAGGGCCGATAAGGGCGTCAGTTTATCCATGACATCGTGAAAGGCATCGAGGGGATGGCCGGAAAAGTAAAAGCCATCATACTCTTTTTCCATAGCCAGCCGCATTTCGATGGGATATTCCGGTACATCCGGATAAGTCAGTGACGATACCTGTTTTTCTTCTTCCATATCAAACAGACCCATCTGCCCTGAATCGCGTTCTTTCTGATAGAGCGAACCAAGGGCCATGGCCTGGTCGAGAACGGCCATGAGCTGAGACCGGCGCTTGCCAAACGAATCCATTGCCCCGCATTTGATGAGACTTTCCATGGCCCGTTTATTGACCACGTGGAAATCAACACGGCTGCAAAAATCTTCCAGTGACTGATAAGGACCGTCCTGCTCCCGCTTATTCACGATTTCCGTGATGGCGTTCTGGCCTACGCTCTTGACGCCGGAAAGGCCAAAACGGATGCTGTCTCCCTGTACGGAAAACATATAGACGCTGGCATTGACATCGGGGGACAGGACCGGCACACCATGGCGTTTGCATTCCTGGATATAATAACTGATTTTGCTGATATCATTGATGACACTGGTCATAGTGGCCGCCATGAATTCCGGGCGGTAATGAACTTTCAAATAGGCCGTCTGCCAGGCAATATAGGCATAGGCAACCGAATGAGATTTGTTGAAGCCATAGCCGGCAAAATAGACCATGAGGTCGAATACTTTATTGGCAATATCATCAGGGATATGATTTTTCTGTGTGCCCGTCAGGAAATTCTTGCGCTGTGCCACCAGGATTTTTTCTTTTTTCTTGCCCATGGCACGGCGCAGGAGGTCGGCCTGTCCCAGGGTGAATCCGCCCATAGCGGAAGCAATCTGCATGACCTGTTCCTGATACAGGATGACACCGTACGTATCTTTCAGGATGGGTTCCAGCAGTGGATGGAGATAGGTCACCTTCGTTTCACCGTGACTTCGTTTGATGAAATCCGTTACCATGCCGCTTCCCAGAGGTCCTGGCCGGTACAGGGCCACGGTGGGGATCATGTCTTCAAAATGCGTCGGCGCCAGTTCCTTTACCAGGTTGGTTATGCCTTCTGATTCCATCTGGAATACGCCGGCCGTATCTCCTTCGGTGAGCAGTTTCCCTGTTTCCGGGTCGTCGAGGGGAATGGCATTGATATCGAGATCGATACCGCGGTTAGCCTTGATGAGCTTGATCGTATCGCCGATAACGGTCAGCGTACGCAGGCCGAGAAAGTCCATTTTCAGTAGTCCCAGTTCTTCGACGAGGTCTTTATCATACTGGGTTGTCAGATAGTGTTCTTTTGAGAACTGGACCGGTACATAGTCATCGACAGGAGCAGCGGAAATGACGACCCCGGCTGCATGGGTAGACGAATGACGGGGCAGTCCTTCGAGGATCTTCCCATACGTTACGAGCTGATGCACCTGTTCGTCCGTTTCGTATTCACTGCGGAATTCCTTGCTTTCATCGAGTGCTTTATCGAGTGTAATGCCCAGTTCGGCCGGCACCATTTTAACGATGCGGTTTACCTCACTGAGAGGCATATCCATGACCCGACCTACATCGCGCAGGACGGCACGGGCTGCCAGTGTACCAAAGGTGATGATCTGGGCAACATGGTCCTGACCGTATTTCTGCGTAACGTAATCGATGACCTTGCTGCGGTTTTCATAGCAGAAATCCATATCGATATCGGGCATGGTGACCCGTTCCGGATTAAGGAATCGTTCAAAAAGGAGGTGATATTTGAGCGGATCCAGCCCGGTAATTCCCAGAAGATAGGCTACGACAGAACCGGCAGCTGAACCACGGCCGGGACCGACGGGAATGTTATGATCCCTGGCGAACTTGACATAGTCCCAGACGATTAGAAAATACGAGGGAAACCCCATGGTTTCAATAACGCCCAGTTCGTAATCGAGCCGTTTCCGCACTTCATCTGTCACGGGATGGTAGCGACCGGGCAATGCCTCTTCACAAAGTTTGCGCAAATAGGAGGTATCGGTTTCGCCTTCCGGTACGGGAAATTTGGGCAGGTGCCGTTCATCGAAAGAAATCGTCACATTACATTTATCGGCAATTTCCAGGGTCGTATCGAGTGCTTCCGGCATATCGGCAAACAAAGCCGCCATTTCGTCGCCGTCTTTCATGTAAAATTCATCGTTGGAAAAACGGAAATGGCTGGGATCATCCAGCGTAGATCCGGTAGAAATGCAGAGTTTGACTTCCTGTGCCGGAGCATCGGTTTTGTAAATATAATGATAGTCGTTCGTCGCCACCAGTTTCAAACCGTACTCCCGGGCCCAGTCTTTGAAAACATGGCGCACCAGCTTTTCTTCCGGCAGTCCGTGATTCTGCACTTCCAGATAGAAGTCCTCTTTCCCGAATATGGACACCAGTTCTTCCAGCGCACGCCGCGCCCCCGCTTCGTTGCGATTGATGAGATCCTGCTGGATCTGGCCTTCAATACATGCGCTGAGAGCGATGAGTCCCCTATGATAGGTTTTCAGCAAGTCATAGTCCACGCGGGGACGGTGATAATTATTTTCCCCGTCGATAAACCCTTTAGATACAATTTTTATTAAATTATGATAGCCTTCATTATTTTTAGCCAGCAGAATCAGGTGGCAAAGCCGTTCCTTTGCAGGATGGTCCATGCGGCTGCCCCGTGTCATGTAGACTTCACACCCCAGGATAGGTTTGATTCCCTGGGTCAGCGCTTCTTTATACAGGTGGATGACGCCGTACATATTGCCATGGTCGGTAATTGCCACGGCCGGCATATCCAGTTCTTTAACCCGGGAAACCATGTCAGGGATGCGGCACATGCCATCAAATAGGCTGTACTGTGTATGTACATGGAGATGTACAAAAGGTCTCATATCATAAAATCTCCTTTTATCAGAAAAAACGCCCGGCCGGGCGTTTTACTCTTTAACGAATGTTTTTAAAATCCGTGGCAGGTATTTTCCACACAGCCAGATATCTTTATGATGATGCCGTGTCTGAGACCATTCATAAATCAGGGTGCGGATAATCATAAACAGATACTCCGTCGCTTCTTCTGCCGAAATCGTATCGTCGAATGTGCCAATGCTCTGGGCCACTTTAATGAAATTGAGCATATTATTGTAAAAATCGATGGATAAATAGCTGTGTTCCGTATCGTAGATATATTCAAAGGTCCGGTATACATTATAAGCGAAAGCTTCACCGGCATTGGCCCACAGATCCCCATACATGTCGATTTCCTTGAACAGATGCTGATAGGGTTTCCTGGCCTTCTGCACCACATCCTGCGACAGATTTGGCATGGGTGTCCGGGCAATGGAAATACATATCTGCAGCAGCAGGTCTTCTTTATTTTTAAAATGATAATATAAAGACCCGATGGGGAGCTTGGCTGCCGTACTGATTTCTTTCATGGAGGTCTTTTCATAACCGTTGTGAGAAAACAGATTCTGGGCTACGTTCATAATATACTGGCGATTCGCTTCCGTCTGCAATTGTCGTTTTGTAATGTGTTTAACTGTCATAGATATCCTTTCCCGCTCTCCTGATATTTATTTATTATATTCTAGAATCAAATTTCGTGAATTGTCAAGAACTTTTTAAGAATATGACTCTATGATCTGATTGCAAAAAAACATGCAGCCCTGACGTATCAGGGCTGCATGCCGGGAGCGTATATGCTGCTGCGTATTACTTTCTGTCTGCCAATTCCTTGTAGGAATCGAGTCGGTCTTTCATATCTTTTTCCGTACGTTCGTAGAACTGTTCCGCCTGTTCCGGGAAGACTTTCTGCAACGATGCATAC
>OCVV011348507.1_pt1 | contig 22127 bp, 35 predicted proteins | sample 1539721 | NCBI WGS metagenome assembly OCVV01 (sample SAMN02144230, study PRJEB22623) | gut metagenome | biome: sheep rumen | host: Ovis aries | place: New Zealand
AACTACAAGTTTCTTTCCATAATATGTCTTAGACATATCAGCAGCTAATCTGAGAGCTTTCTGACTCTCCGCTAAGTGTATTAACACATCGACCAACTACACAGAAATCCATGTAATCGGTCAAAATATCCGACTCCCTCTATTTTCTGTCATAGAGTTTCCGCTATGACGTTTTCAGCTATCTAGTAGCTTTTAGGCATCCACTCTGTTTATCTTTTATGCGTAGCTGTGTGCTAAGAATCTGCCACGCAACCTAGTCTTACTAGGATTAGATGTGTTCTTCCTTTCCGTCCAGTACGGACATTGCCTTGTCAATAGCGTCTCTTGCATCATGCGCCATCAGAGTGACCTTATCTCTATCTCCATACCGGAGTATACGCGGCAGAGCGTCCTGTCCTTTTAAAAGACCATATCCTTCCGGGTATTCGCACAGAGCAACCCTTACATTTGTCACACCTTTATTGAGTTCTGCGACGTAAAGAGCATTGTCCTCAAATGAGTCGCCGTACTCCGTATCAAACATACGGACGTGCCACCCCCTTCCATAACGTTTAGCCGTGTTATAGGCGGCTTCTTCTTTTTCACAAACGAGCTTTACATTGTTTTCTCCATCAAGCACTGCAAATACGATCATTCTTCAATCACCTTCCTTCGTTAAAATTTCTATCATTTTCTTCGCAGCATCTTTCGGTTTTGTAAAAACAACTTCAATGCCGTACTTTTCCTGCATCGTCCGTAACGCTTTTGCAAGTGTCTTGCCGGACGCCGGCGGCTGTTTCGGTAATGGATATTTCAGTTTGTATCCCTTCGCCTTTCGTGCTTTCATAACGAAATACTTCTTTTCACGGGGGTTGACCCATCTTTCTAATTCATCAAGTGACTTAACTTCGTCATCTTCGACCAGAATGACGAACTTGCAACTGCATTTCTGAGCAAGGATACATTCATCACGGAACCGTTCATGTGATGCAGTAGTGGAACAGACATTTCCGCAAATCTCATCAATGGAATTTTTACGATCAACTGCGACCTTAATGTCTCCGACCAAATCAGCTTTTTTGAGTTTCGCACCTCTCCGGTCAATCGTTTCCTGCATCTGTTCCGTAACTAAGCAATAGTCCCCGTAAGGCATCGGAATCGGAACAAGTTCATGCCCCATTCGCTCAAATGCCCTGTGATTATATGCGTTCGACCTTGCATGTGGACCCTTCTGTAACTGGTTCTTATCGACTCCGATTTTCACTGGTATCTCACCTCGTCCGGCAGAACAAGTTCAATCCCAGTGCAAGCCCTTAATGCGTCCAGAACGTCGTCCCATGTGATTTCATCTTTGACAAGTGCATCGGCATGAATGTCGAACTCATCCTTGAATCGTTTGAGCCTTGTCTGTCCGAAACCGAACTGCTCCCACATGATAAGCATAGCCATCGCAACAACGGTCTGGATCGTAAGCTGCTTGATTGCCCCGGATGCTTTCGCAAGCTCTTTTCTTGTGTACATAATCTTAACGCCTGTACGTTTCCGGAACTTTACTTCTCTCTCAATCGCAATCGCTGTCGGAGAGTCTTTGCCTTCCGTTTCACATGCAATCCGGTGTGCAAGTCCAAGTCCTTGCAGTCTTGCTTCGTTTTCTCTGTCTATCCTGCTCATTTCGCATCCCACTCCATTGCAAGCATCGTCCACGCCCCTGCAAGCTCACAGGCATATCTGATTTTTCCTTCCGGTTTGTCCGATTCCATAATCGCTTCTACAATCGCATCAATGTATTCTCGCTGTGCTTTCGTCACGACCTGACCTCTAGCCAAGTCCTCGGCATCTTCGTAGTCAGCTAACTTATTGATTGCGCCCTGTATGGTGCGGTTCTTTTCGGAAAGTCCGTCATCGTTACCGAGCAGAATTGCTTCACCCATTTCGTCACGTCTTTTCATTGTTAGTCTCACGTTTCACCTTCCTTCCCCAAGAAGCGTTCCAGCCTGTTTCCTTCACGATCCTTGCGTATTTCTTATCCTTCTTGAACTCAGACTCCGATAAGAGCATGACTACTACGCCATCGGAGTCCAGTATCGTTTCAATGCCCTTTGCATTAAGAGTGTTCATAAAATCATTGCTCGTCATGTGACAAACTTTCATATTCATCAATCCATTTCTGTACCGTATATCCCCTGTGTTTCCTTACTTCTTTAACCATATCTGTAAAGGACACTCCGTATTTCTTCTTTACACCCGATATTGTTTTCTCGCCCATATATTCGTACGCACCATATTCATCTTCATTGGTCGGGAAACATGCTGTCTTGTCATATTCGGTCGGAACGCTTGAACTTAATTCCCTACAATAAAGTTGTGTTTTGGCTATAAACTCGCAAACCGCCTTGTAAGCGTTACTCTCCATATGCCCTATTCCCCATTTCTATCGGAGTAGAAATAAGACTGTACGACCCGACCGTACATTTTTCGCCAAAAGCATTTGTCACAACGGTCTTTGAAGTCTCTATTCCGTACCCCATCTCCTTCAAGTCGTATATCCTGCCCGACAGTCGGTAAATCCCCAGTCGGTTCCACGCTTCTATCGGAGTAATCGACTTGTGTTTCACAAGGTATTTCAGCAAACGTTGGCACTGCGTCGGGTGCTTTTCTCTTTTTGCGTTCACCCTTCCTTACTCCTTTCTTTCCTAAACTATTCCGGAACTCTTCGCCTTTTAAGGCACTTTTATATCTGTTGTCGTACCGCTCAAATTTTATGAAGTGCCTGCATGCGCTACCATCTTCTTCCCGGCACATGCAACGGTGGACACATGCAAGCGGATATGAGAGTAGTCCGTGATGCGACTTGCAGTATCCGTACAGGTTATCCCCCGATGTTTCATTACCGTCAGTCAGCACGTAGGACACTCCATATCTTTCCTTGCTTTTATTAGCCATTAACCGAACGGCATTTCCTCTTCGCTAATTCCATTCGGAATGTTCATGAATCCGTCATCTTTCGCCGGACTCTTTGGTGTGTTATTTGCTGACGATCCGTTACTGCGCTGTGCCGACGCTTTGCTCTCGCCAAATTCCAGACTTTCTACATAAAGTGTGTTCCGGTAGACCTTGTTGCCGTCACGATTCGTGTAATTGTCGTTCTGCAATCTGGAATGGACATCAAGTTTCGTTCCCTTCTTGCAGTATTTTTCAACGAACTCGGCGGTCTTTCCAAATGCCACGAACTCAAGGAAGTCTACTGTCAGTTCTCCTTCTTTCTTGAACCTGCGATCAACTGCAAGTGAGAACCGCGCGATTACCGAACCTGACTGTGTTGTTCTTACTTCCGGGTCTCTGACAAGCCTTCCGGTATGGATGCAAATATTCATCTGTTTTCTCCTGTTCCGACCATCCGTAGTTATCCAAACGGACAATCTTTTCTTAACTCAAGTTCCATTTGCGGAGTGGCTATTTCGACGTGTACGCCTGTTTCAGCCACTTTTGATATATTCATGAGCAGTTCTTCGGGGTTGCACGAAAACTCGCTCAAATGCCCTAATACGATGTTCTGCAAGTGTTCCGTCTGATTCACTCGGATAAATTCGCTTGCCGTAGTCTCCGATAAGTGACCGCCAATGACATGCGCCATTTTTGCTTCATCTAACGGTGCATATTGCTCCTGATAATTGACGCCAAGCAGCATGTGATTGAGCTTCTTTTTCCGGAATTTCCATCGGCAGAACTCGCAGTCCGTAAAATAGACCATCTTTCCCATTTCTTCATGTTCTATCAGAAAACCGAAGACCGAACACTCCGTGCCGTCGCCGTTCGTGTGAACAAATTTTTTGTTAGAATCCGTCAGCGGAAATGCTTTTACCTTGAACTTTCCGAAACAACTTCGTTGCGCCATTCGTCCTTTTTTATATGGCGTGAAGGTCTTTACGCCCATCTTCCTAAGTTTTGCGACCGATAAAGAATGGTCTTTGTGATGGTGTGTAACAAGGCAACCTTCCAAGTCCATGACGTTGTAGTTAATCAGCTTCTTTAGCTTGTCGATTGTCACCCCGGCTTCAAGTAAAAGCATTTTCCCCTCGGAATCCTTTAACAGATAGCAGTTTCCGTCAGAACCACTTCCTGCGCATGTCAGAATCATTCGTCAAGTCCTCTGACCCAAAGTGGATCATAGCAGCATCCATTGCACTTAAGGTTAAGTTCATTTTCGAACGGTGACGGTTCAACCGCTTCAATACATTTCGGAACATCTTCAAACATGTAGCCCGGAACCCAATATCCGCTGTGAACAAGACGTTCCTCTCTCGGATTACGGAACACGACATAATCACCGACTGAGTATGGCGGTTCAACTCTTACTTTGGTCGTTCCACTTGCAAAAATTCCACGACCATCGAAGTCAACTCCGTCAACCCAAATGTAGCAACCTTCTACCTTGTTGACCTTGCAGATTTTTCCCTTCTCCGGAATCCCGTTGAAGATTCTCCCATTGAGGAACACTGCATCGCCTACGTTTACCACCTGACCACGGCTGTCAAGATTTTCCGGTTTTTCCTCTTCGACCTTCTTTCCTTTTTTCTTCTGGACGACCGTGTTCTGCTCTACAAATCTCTTGAGAGCTGTGCGACTTCCGAACAACTTCTTGCCAAGGGCATTGAGGAAAGCGTCTACATCGTTTCCTTCTTCGCCTTCCGTCAACTTGACTCTTGTGATTGTGCCATCGCCCCACTTGACCGTCGTGTGAACGCCGTTCCGGTAAATCTTTGCGTTCTTCCAGATGGAGCTATCCACGCCGTCGAGCTTAACCGTAATACCATTGAGGTGATCCGCACTAATTATCGGCATGGTCATTGTCGGAACTGCGTAAGCCCATGTTGCCTTTAAGGGATCGTTTTTCATTTCTTCCATTTCTTTTTCCTCATTGTTCTGTCGGCTGACTGTCTGAGATAATCCGAATAATTATCATCCTTGCGTCTAGCCTTGTTTATTCGCTCCACTTCTTCTTTGTATGCCTTGTAGTCCTCGCAGTCGGAGTGACAACCTAAGTGACGTTTCGGGCATCCCTTGCAACTCACGGCACTGCAATACCGCTTTCCATCTCACGGCAGAGATAATAGTAAGAGCATCCTTTGCCGTTCGCCTTTGCAATTTCTTGCAGAACATTCTTGCCCTGTTCGATTGTGGCAAAAGTGTAAATGGACATTTGAGACGCCATGTCGCAGTACATAAGACCTGCTCCACCGTTGCTTTCTCTGACTTCCAACAGGACGCCATCATACGGAATGTCATACTCGACCTTGCCGTTATCTACGATCAATCTCACTCGGTATCACCACCTTCCACTTCGACTACTTCCGCATCAATCACTTCCGCATCGTCAAACTCTTCGACGTTCGCTTCTTCGGCAATCTCGTCCCGGGACGCCTTGTATGTTTCGTCCAGTTCGAGCATCGACCGTTTAGCGATTGCGTTCATATCCTTCGGGAACGGCTTGATAGCGTTATTCCTCATCTTACGGATAATCATGCTTTCCGGTGTATCGAGCCAAGCCGGGGACATATACGGTCTTGCGATTTCGCAGGCAAGCATTTCATCGACCGTCTTGCATTTGCGGAGCGCTTCGTAGACCTCTTCCTTCTTTGCCTTAATCTGCTCTTTCTGTTTCGGAGTCGCCTTGAAGGTGTTCTCGCAAATACCGAATGTTTCATTCATGAGATTGTTCCGGATATGAGCGAACAGGTTCACCGTGACGCTATCCCTCTCGGAGATGAGGTACTGTTCCGTTCCGTCATTCAAAAGGATCGGATAGACGACCCTCACGACCTTGTTCGAAAGTCCCTTCTCTTCCCATTCCGGCGGTTCCATTTTCAGACCTTTGCGTTTCGGATAAGTAAATGCGTCACCTTCCTTGACGAGCCAACACGGATAGACCGTCTTGACATCGACTCCGAAATTACGGAGCATTGCATCGTTACCATTTCCTTCAATGCCCATCTCGACGACCTTAACCCAGTTGTCGCCAAGTTTCTTGTTCCGGAGCTGAAAGTAGCATTCTCTCGGAACACTGTTGGCGTTGAGTTTCAGCGATGCTGCCTGTGCGACCACTCCACGGAGATTGCTTGTGTCCATCTGATTGAGACTCGCTTTATCTGTCTGCTGAACCAGGTTGAAAATTGAACTCATTGCGTTCATGGCGCATGTCTTCGCATATTCATCGAATGACACGCCTACACTTTCGAAGTCACGGGTAACAAGACCCGTAACTTCCTTTGACCATTGACTGAGAGCCGTTGTAAACTCCTTTTTCTGCTGTTCTGCCATATCACATAATCTCCTTCTTGAGTTTTGCGATAATGTCTTTGATCGCTTCATCAAAGGCATCGAAATCGTCGCCATCGCCGGAATCGCCCTTCTTACCTTCGGTAAACTTCTCGAACCTCTCTTTGAACTCCTTGATCTCTTTCTCACGTTCCTCGTCGGTCATGCAACCGATTTCAACCGAACTCATAATCTCGTCCTTATCGAAAATCTCTTCGGAAATCAGAGAATGTACGAGATAGGAAAACTCTGCCTTGACAATTAATCTATGTCCTGACACTCTTACCATTTCTTTGTCTACTTTAATCATGATGTAACTCCTTTCTTATTAAGTTCTTCGTTGTAGTTTCTCTCGGCAATTTTGAGACCTTTTTCGATTGCCCGGAAGATAGCGTCCGTTTTGTAACCCTTCGCCAACGCATATGCCACTGAGCAAAGTTCCGCAACTAAAACGTCCGGCGACCCTTCCGCTTCACATTTTCCTTCTTCGACTTTTATCAAGTTGTTCGCTCCTTTCTAGAACGGATATAACAGTTGTGGGAAAAATTAAAGAAGTTTTGACTTATCCAGTTTTTTCACCTTTGTCTTATCGTTGTATGCCGTTACTATCGCCAACGCATACCTTCTGCCAACCGGACCGTCGAGCGTCTTTGCGTGTCTCTCGATTTGATCTATCGGAACCTTTCTGAGTCTTTCCGCAAAATATCTCATGTTCATGTTACTTCCATACGCTTCACGGATAAGCGACATTCCTTTTAAGAAGTTTCCGGACAGAGAGTTTTTGTCCCCGTCCCATATCTCCACCAACATTGAGAGAATATTGCGGTACTCTATCTCTCCTTTCTTCTTGAAGATTTCGTATGCTGCTCCGTAGCAAACAAGGTATCCATCCTTCTTGCCTGCGTTTGAGAAGTCGCAGATGACATTTTCATCTTCTGTTGCCTTCTTGAACGCCGCAATTCCTTCGTCCCCGGCAAACATCTTCGCCTTGAAAAATTCCGGCTTAGAAGGTGCTTTGGTGTTGTCGTGCTGTTTCGCAAACATTTCCGCTTCATCCTGCGGAGTCATGCCGTGATAAACGAGCGCATTTACCTTCAAGGATACTGTTGGATCGTTTTTGTGCGCTATGATAACGGCTCTCACCCTGTGCTGACCATCTACGACCCAGTATGTTCCGTCATCTCTCTGACTCAGAATCACACAACCTACCATGTTCGGATTGAAGTCCGATGCAATCTTCTTGACCCTTCCGCTGACCTGTCTCTGATATCTCATATCGGAAGAGATAAGTTCAGCATTTACAACTTTCATTTCGTTGTCAAAAATAACATTCTCCTTACTCATTCTTAAACTCCTTTGCTTTATTCTCCATCTGCTCTTTAAACGCTATTACTTTTTCGTAGACAATTTTGCTATTCTCCGGACTCTCCAGAGCTTCTTTGTTCATGCGGAAAATATTGTTGAGTGATGAAACACAAGCCTTAAACACCTCGTCTATTTCATCGACTACATTGTCGAAATTCATAGACTTCCGCTCGTACAGGTCTCCTTCAATATCTTCCATCGTCATTGCCCTAAACGCCGGACTCACCCTTGTCTCTTCTCCAAATGGGTTTTTCGCTTTTTTCTCGTTGACTCTCCTGCATTCTTTGCAACGTGACCTGTAACCACTCTTCTTGCCGTTTTGCTTGTCGAATGCAGATAACGGCTTCACCGCTCCACATAAACTACATCTCCTGTACCCTTCCGGCACATCATTACTTGCTTTATCTTCTTTGATTTCTGCAACTATCGCAGACACGCCGTTTCCTTTGCCCCCTTCGTCCATTCTCTTAATCTGCTCTGTGGAACCTTCCGCAACGACCGTTTTCATTCCTTCGTATGTCTTGCGTGAAACACCCAGCTTCTTCGCCACCTGTTCGGAAGTTTGAGGATTGCGCTTCTTCTCAGAACCCTGAGGTAAATTTACCTCAGGGTCTTTCTTCCCCGAAAGCATCCTCTTCTTCGCTTCTTCCGCAAGTTGCTTCTCGACCATCGCATACGCCCGGACAAGCTGTGACTTCGTGAGATTACGTCGCCCTGTCTGGTGGTTGATTATCCAGTCCATGACAGCGGATTTTTCTTTTCCGATAAGAGACTTCTTCGTTTCGACCTTAGTTATCTTAATGCCGTTTTTGTTGCAAATTTCATATCGGTTGTGACCGTCAACTATGTAGCCGTTCCACACGAGGATAGGATCGTGGATTCCACCTTCTTCGATAATTTCTTTTTCCAACTGCGAATACTCGTCGCTCGTAAGCGGTGGGAGTAAATTCTTAAATTCATTGTCAATCTTTAACTTTTCCATACCATGCCCTACCATGCCTGACCGTGCCTTGCCACGCCCAACCTCACCAGACCCAACCTAGCCTGCCAAGCGATTACTCTACCTTTAACTCCTGTCCGTCAACTGCACTCAGCGTAATGAGCTGACTATTAAGCTCAATGCGTTCCGATGTATTGGACGTAAGTGCTTCTGCGTTATCGAGCCAGACCGGATAGTGTTCTCCGTAAAATTCCTGTAAGCCCTGTACAATATCGAGCTTTGCCAGAATGACCAGTCCGGTATTCGCTTCATCAACAAGCGACTTTCCGTCAATGGTCGGAATACAACGATCCGTAAGAACTTCGCCATTCGCCTGTGTCTCAAAGAGAACCCAATTCACAAGCCGGAAGTGACTGTTAATCTGTTCCGTAAGAAGTTCATTCTTCGCCATTTCAAGCTGCTTGACCTCGTCAAGAATGCGGTCGGCATCGAGTCTTGCCTGTTCGTACTCCTTGCGCTTTGCCTGTAATTCTGCAATCTGTCTGTCGATTACGGCATTGTTCTCGACCTTCGCAAGCTGACGATCAACTGCACTGTAACGTTCGTGTGCGTCACGCATCTTTGCATTCAGCTCATGCTTTTCAGCAGATACATCGAAATCCTGTACCTTCTTTCTAAGGTCTGCAATTTCCGCATCAAACGACTTCGTGACGGCATCTTCCATTACTACCGGGGACTGTTCCGGCAGAAGACCCAAATCTGTTTTCTGCGCCATTAAACGCTTCTCAGCATCTTTCAGATTGGCTTCATATGCCTTCTTATCGGCTTTTGCCTTATCACGCCCTGCGGAATAGGTCTTGCCCTGCTTTACGATTCCGGCAAGTCTCTCAGCCTTATCTTCCTCGAACAGTTTCTTATCGGAAGACACCTTATTCTCGAACCTTACACGGATTTCCGTAGCTTCTTTCTCATCGAACGGTCTACCGCAAGTCGGGCAGACAAGCGACTTCTTATCGAACTTCGGAGCAGTGAACTTCTCAGCCTTGACCGACTTGTAAATCGCCTGATGTTCCTTGACTGCCTTGTCCATAGTCTCAATGGTAAATCCGGCGGCGACGATATCTTTCTTGATATTTTCAATCTCCATCTGAATATCACGGATATTGTTCTTAATCTGATATTCCTTCTCGGAGATAACACGATTGTTCTTGATCGTTTCCGACTGGACACGGCTCAGATGGTCTCTCTTCGACTTCTCGATTTCGGAAATCTGCTCAAGCAGTTCCGTAATCTGACTCTTGCCGTTATCAAGGTCGGCAATCTGTCTTTCAAGCTCTTTGATTTCCTGCATGACCGCTGCCTTTTCCGACTCCAAAGCAGTTGTATCCGCATCGACTTTAGCGGAATTAAGACCATCAATCTTATAGTCAATGACCTCGCCGTTCTTTCCGTACTCAGCAGTAATCTTTCGCTTCGTTGCGTTCTGCATGGCGACGATCTCTTCCTTGCCGTAGGTCTCAAGCATCTTCTCAAGTTCTTTGAGCTTCGCCTTCTTTGCGACCTGCGCATCGGTAATGTCCGTTGTCATTCCGAACAGAGTGCTGCGGATTGAATTTCTGACCTTCTTCTCGGACATGTCCTTAAGAAACACGTTCGGGTCTGAAAGCGCCTGATAGTGTTCCGTACTAAAGCCAAGCTCTTCGATATACTTGAACGCATCTCTCTGGCTCTTCGGGACACTGTTGACCTCGAATGAATTGGTCTTTGTGGTCTTGACCTTGCCGTCATTCCCGGTCTTCGTTTTCGTTTTCTGGATTTTTGCAAAAGATACAGGCTTGTCGTCGATGGTCATTTCCAGCTCGACTCTTGTGACGATCCCGTCATCAGCTCCTTCCGGTCTTACGTTCGGATTGCTCGTAAGTGTGCTGTCCGTATCCGCAAGAACCCACGAAGCCATGTCCTTAACGGTGGTTTTTCCGGAACCGTTTTCGCCTGTAATTGAAGTGTTTGGATAATGAAGTTCAACCTCAATGTGCGACTTGCCCTTGAAGTTGTCTCCGATGATTTTGTTAATTCTAAGTTCCAAGTTTTCGCTCCTTTCGTGATTAATTATGCTCAAAATGCTCCTGTGACGATTCCGACAAACAGAACGACCAAGGCATTGATGAGTGCCATGATTCCCCAAAATACGTCTCCGTTTACACCCATAAGACATACCGAAATAATCAACCCTGCGAACGCCCCAAAGTAGGCAAACGAAATTAAAAGATTGACAGGGTCGAAATCTTCCGCTAAACTCAGAACTGCCCTAAGAATCTGAGTCTTTGCACGCTTTGTAAGTTTGCGGAGACTCTTTTTTAATTTCATTACTGATACTCCCATCTCCTATCTCCTACTGCCGCACCAGAAGGACGGCTACTTCCTTCGCAATTTCCTTTGCGGTCGGATAACGATGTGTAATGCCAAGCTCCGACTCATACTTGAGCGGATCGTAAGCCGGGATATAGGCTTCGTCATAACCGCTCTCAAGCATCTGCTTGTTGTTTTCATAGTCAATGACCGCTGCTGTCCGAACCAGTTTCTTTGCTCCGTCTCCGAAGAAAGTTACTTCCGGGTCATAACGGTCAGGATGATTTTTTATCCCCTTGACCATGTTGTTTACGGTCGGAACTGACCTTGTAAACTCCTGCGACAGCTCTTTCACTGTCATGAACTGTTTCATTTCAGAACCACCTCTTTATTCCTTGCTTTCGAATTTCCGAATAGACCTGTTCTTCTTTTTCTTCCACGTTATCGTAGAACTCGCAGTTGTAACGGTCCGGTCTGTTCTCTTTCGAGAAGTATCTGCGTTGCCCTATTCCCATTCCTTCGTTTTCTGTCAGATATGGATTCCGGCAATGGTATCTTGTGCCGTTATCGGTGATTCGACACCAATAACAAGTCTCACACATCATCTTCCATATCCTCTTCGGAGACCCCGTTGACGTACTCCGATGTTGTCCAGAACTTTCCGACCTCGTTCCCTTCGATGATGATGATTAGCGTGTCCTCTTCCATGACCGACTCGTACATCGTCAGAACTTTCCGGTCTAGCAAACCGACCCACGGACTGAACCGTTTGGCGTAGTCTCTTAACTTCCTTAAATCCCTGTCCGCTACCTTTTGCAGATATCCGTCTATGGCGCTTTCTGCACTCCTGGACAACTTCGATGCCACGTCCCTTACATCACCCGACGCCATTTGCGTTTTCGAGTACATATAAGGCTTTAAGATGTTCTTAGCGGAAGTAAGTGTGTTCTTGCGAACCTCATTCCGTAAATCATCTTTTAGGTTCCACAATTCCAATAGGACTCTGTTCATTGCGCCTATAAGCTCTTCTCGCTTCTCTTCGGAAACCTTCTGAACCAGCTTTGTATCCGGATTTCCGCAATAAAAGAAGTTCGAGTAAGCTCCTATCTTGACGTTTGAAAACGTTGTCATATTCAACACCGTCTTCAATTTCTTCCTCTGGTCTTTTGCCATGCCTTACACCTCAAATCCGATGTAGTCCGCACGACCCACATGCGAGTAAATGTCGTCCTCGCATCTTGCCTTGAAGACCTCTCCGTTATCACATGCGACCTTGACTACATATCCGTAGTTCAGCCAGTTACATGCGATCCTTGCCAGTCTGGTTGACTTAATCTCAAGCATGTTTCTTCCCCTTCCGCTTCTTCTTGCGACCCGTAAGGAAATCTGCCTTAGCTCTGGTACGCCTCTCAATGAGTTTCGCATAGTGTTTGATTTTTCCCGGATGCTCCTTAAGGTCACGCATCTCAGCGTACTCAAGACCTGTTACCTGCGGAGTTTCCGAATAGCTGATTAATCTCATGTTTCTCCCTTCTACTCAAATTCCATTAGCTTCGCCAGTGATATTCCGAGAACATCTGCGACCTTCTCAAGAGTCTTTGTTTGGAGAGAACTCTTTGACTCAAGTTTGTTCACGGCGCTCCGATGTGCATATCCAAGTCGCCTAGCAAGTTCCTCTTGAGTCAGCCCAAGTTTCTCACGCTCGACCTTGATTCTGTTTCCTGCGTTCATGCTTTCTTTGACTTCCGTGTTGCTAATGCGGCTGATACTCCAATTTTCCCATCCGCTACATCCTGCTGAATATCTGGCTCCAATTCCAAAAGCCTTTTATATCGCCTTAATGTCTTTCCGGATACTCCAAGCTCTTTTGCAAGTTCACTCTGCAACCTTGTCGGCTCTCCACTTTCAATTAGAAACTTAGGCTTCTTTCCAAAAGAGCCTTGTCTTACGCCATCAATTCGTTCAAGCTCAACAATGCACTTCGCATACTTTATCGGATTTGTGCAATCAGGCGATCGCTTTGAAAGACCACACTTGATAACGTTTCTTAAAACAGAATCTTCACTGTCATAACTTCCAACACGCACTGGAAGTGTTTCGATGCCGATTGACATGGCTACATCTACTATCGGCTGACCAGTCACAACAACGTTGTCTTTCGTAACGATAATTACCGGAACCAAATTCTCGTTCCTGAGCTTCATGGCAATGTCTCGAGCTTTTTGCGCCCTCGGTTTATCAAAGAGCTTGTCGTACATAGGATGCCTGATTAGCGACCTCACTTGTACTTTTTCCATGTCCTACTCCTCTGTGTCTTTCTCTTTCAAAAACGTATCTGCCGGAACCCCAAGCACCGAACAGATTCTTGCGTACTCGTCAAGCGGAAGATTGCGTTTACCGTTTAGGCTGAGATTCAATTTATCTGTGCCGATCCCGGTCTTTTCTGCGATCTTATTCTGTTTCAGACCTTCCGCTAGAAGATAGTTCTTGATTCTTTCTCCTACTGTCACTTCTTTCGTCACCATCCTTCCTTGTCCGTCTTTGCTCGACCGTGTTTTCTTTGATTTCGGTTTCACTGAACATGTCTATATAATATTCGGTTTATCCGAAATTGTCAAGCATAAAATTTCGGTTTTTCTGAATTTTTTTGTTGCACGTCCGAAATTCCGAATGTATAATTATATGTAGAAAACGAGGAAAGGGGGTACGAAGAAATGACGTTAGGTGAGTCGATAAGAAATGCACGAATGGCAAAAGGATTGACGCAGAAGCAACTAGCGGAGCTGATAGGGTCCAAGAACAACAGCGTTTCAAATTGGGAACATGGCACTCATAAGCCGGACATTGATACGCTCGAACGTTTATGTAAAGTCCTAGATATTTCTCCGGTAGAACTGCTCGGAGCGGAATATCCAGCCGAACGCATTGGCAGACTGACAGGAGCCGTCATATCGGATGCAGAGATGATTCGTTTTCTGGATGACTATTACCAGCTTGACGAGCCGGACAAGAAGGCTATCAGGCAGATTGTTTCCTCTCTCTGCAATAAAAAAGGGGACGTTTAACGTCCCCGACCCTCTAAGATTGTTTTCACGGTATAGTAAATTATTTCTATTTCTCGATCAGTTAATTGCTTCAACATGTTAATCAGTTCCGGTAAATAATCCATGAATGATACCCCCTCTCGTGACTGGCTAACTGATGAACTCATTTTAAATCGAACGGGTGTTTGTGTCAATACAAATATTTTTGATTTCCGAAATATAAATTGTTGATTTTGCACATAAGGAGCGCCAATGGAATATACAAAATCTTATGCAGAACTGTTCGCCAACAAGGATGACTTCATTATCCTGCGCAAGCCACTTATCAAACTTTTAGGCAGTACCGACTACACGATCATTGTTGCCGAAATAGATTCCAGGTCAATGTGGTTCTCAAGAAGAGCCGACGCATATCCAGACCATTGCTTCGATGGTCGTTGGTGGATGTACGACACATACGAGTCATGGCACAAAGAATACTTTCCGGGTCTGTCAATCAGAACGGTCAAGAACATGTTCTCTGCCCTGAGAAGTTCCGGAATAATCTTGCAGTCAAAGAAGTTCGACTACGACAAGAACGTTACCCGATGTTGGTATTCCGTAAACTATGAACTTCTGTCAGCCATGCACGAAAGTCACGTTACACTCTCCGACATTCAAAAGCAGTTTCCGCAAGTAAAGGGAGAGGACATTTCCGGAAAAGCAAAAAAGGTGACGGAACACTACGTGCAGAATATGCACTCGACCCAGTGCAGAATATGCACTCCCTATAATATATATAATAATAAATATAGTATAGGCTATACAGAGAACTCTAAACAGAGAAAAGATATAGGGAATTTTTCCGGACAAACAAAGGACAGACAGCCACTTCTGTATGACCTTGCGCTGGAAGAACTCAGCTCCGATGACTGTGCGGAAAAATCCGATGCAGATAGAATCTTGAATGTAATAGCCATCTACGATACCTACTACTCGGAAAGAACCGGAAGGCTCCTGACATGCAGACCAAGCCAAGTCGGAAAGATAATCAGCAAGATTTGTCTGCCGTTCGGAACGGAACAGGTCAGTCTAGTTGATTTAGGAGACGAGGAAGTGGAGTGCATGATCCGTAAGCATTTCGAGACTCAGTACGATAATTGTGATTACGGAATATTACATTTTCTGACAAAAGGAGTATTGGAACGCAGGTGGTATGAGACGAAAAGGGAACTCGATTTGTAGGTCAGTGGAAATATTATAGTTTCGTGGCAGTAGTAAGTTAAGACCGGGAACCATTGTTGAGCGCCAGCGAAACGGAAGAGCGAAGCGTTCTCTGTTCGGAATCAGCCCGAAAGGGCTATTGTTCGGAAGTAATGCTCCATTTGGCGATTTAAGGCGATTTGGAGTGCTAGGCACATATTTCCTTGTCGGAAGATTAAAAAGCGTTGTATTGGGCAGTATGAAGCTCAGAAGGGCATTTAAAACTCAGAGAGGAAGTGGACAAGATGTACTCTCAGGCAGTAGACAAGCAGAACCCAAAGGGCAAGACTAGATTCTTTGAGTCCTACCGGAATCCGCTGACAGGCGATTTAAAGACGGTTTCGGTCACGATGGATAAGAATACCACTCAAAGCCGGAAAACCGCTCAGAAGGTGCTTGACGGGAAAATTAAGGCTATTCTGGATAAGACTGTCGGAAGTACGGGCAAGGGAATGACACTGTCGGAACTTATCAAGCGTTACAATCTCGACCAAGAACTCGACGACTCCATCAAAGAGTCTACATGGTTGCGGAATCACCGACAGATGAAAGCCTGTGAAAGAATCATCGGCGGTAATGTCCTAGTGAATAATTTAACAGCAGCCTATGTGAATGACCAGTTCCGGAACAGTGGCGACGCAAACGGTACTATCAATGAGCGGACAACCCGGTTCAAGGCTATGATGCGATGGGCAAATCAGAACGGGTACGTGAAGGACATATCATGGCTTTCCGGAATAAAGACCTATCAAAACGTTGAGTCCAAGGAAAAGTTAAAGGAGAAATTTATGGAACGGTCGGAACTGAATTTAGTGTTGGAATCCATGAAGGTAGAACGTTGGAAACTCGCAACTGCCTTTCTTGCGCTCTCAGGGCTTCGTATAGGCGAGTTTATAGCTTTAGACAGGGAAGATATAGTCTGGACAGATAAAACGGCTCTACGGGGCAATATCGAAGTCAGAAAGACATTCCACATAGAACGCAGGAAAGTAGTGAACAGTACGAAGACGGAAAACTCTTCGAGGAAGGTATTTATCCAGCCGGAACTGGGAGCGGTCATTCGTGAGATTGAGGAATATGTCTCAGCGCAAGATTTGGCTACTCATATCTTCTTTCCGGATACGAACGGTGACTACATGAGATACGATGCTTACCGGAAATATTTGGGCGAGATCACACAGAGTGTAATCGGTCGTAGACTTACGCCACATGCTCTAAGGCATACGCATACATCGCTGCTTGCGGAGAAGGGCGTGCCACTTGAAGTCATATCGAGAAGGCTCGGTCACGGAGACTCCGAAGTGACAAGACAGGTGTATTTACATGTTACAAAAGGCATGGAAGAATCCGACAATGAACTGCTGTCGGCAATATCCTTATTGACGTAATTTATTCGGAAATTCTGACAAAATGTGCGTAGGTTTTTCGTAGGTTTTTTCTTTATTAAAACCATATCAAAATCGTTCGGAAATTTAAAAATGTATTGATTTTATCACGTTTTCGATAAAAAACCATACTTGTGATATACTCACCACCGGCATTTTTCATGCCCGAAAAACTGCATAAAATCAACACTTTTCGGACTTTCGATAGTAGCTCCGTAGGTCTTGCGTAGGTTTCCGTAAATGGGCAAAAAAAATAAGGGGATAGCGTAGTGCTACCCCCTTTTGCAATTTCCGGAACGGAACGTTGTTAAGGTGTAAAGTAAATCATCAGAAAATGGCCCTTACTGGATCAATTTCAGAATGTCCGGACCGCTCAGATAGTTCACGCCACCCAGCGCCTTGGCAAGTCCATCCCCATAAATTCCGGGCAGTTCGACCGAAGCGTAATTGCCACGGCAACAGCAGATGATTTCAACCGCTGTGACCATGTACTGCTTCTCACCCTTCTTGATGTACCTGCTCTTATTGAATGCAGATTTTGTCTTATCTCCGATAATGCCATCCACTTCAAGGTTGCCCCATTTATCGAGGTTGGCGGCAGTTTGAAGAACCTTGACCATAGCTCTGTTTGTTTCGGAACCACGGATGCCGTCAGCTTCGATTTTAAGACCCGGCACGAAATTCATGGCATGTTGCTGACCGAGCATAACGACCTTCTGTTTTTCGGTCTTGAATGGCAGTCTGAATGCGCACTTGAAGTTTTCGACAGGTTCTACGAAGGGCTGGTTGCTCTTGATTCTTGCGTCACTTCCGCAGTCATATCTCTCCCATTGCGTTCCCTTCTTGTTGCCGAGGATAAAGACATGTCCTGTTGTGAGCTTGATGATGTCGCCTGCTTTGATTTTGGAAACGGATGTAATTTTCTCACAGCCTTTTCCGAGAAGATAATTTTCAAGTGGCGCACTATCACGGTTGCCTACATCCCTGAGACCGCAGTAGCAAAGCACTTGATCGATGTATCTGTCGCAGGATGTCATCTTGCATATCGGATAGACAAATGGCAACGCCGGAGCATTACCGTACTTCCAACCATCTACACGGACAGCGCCGGCAACCTTCTTTGCTGCTTGAAGAAATTCTGATTTGGACTTGCTGAACGATGATGCTTTTGCCGCAGAAACAAGTTCCGATAAAAGAGCGTGCGAGTCAGTTCCGTAAATACCATCTACCTCAAGGCCATTTGCTTCTTGCATCATACGGACAGACTTCTCAGTGTTCGCACCAAACTCTCCGTCAGCAAAATTTTTGTTTGCGCTATAATAGACGCAGTCGGCAAATCCGACGAGCAGAAGGTTCGATTGAAGGGTCTTTACTGCGTCGCCTGTCATGCCCTTTTTAAGCGTCTGGAACCCAGTACCGTACTTTGGTCTGCCAAATCCGGAAACACGGTTTGTACCGCCGACAGAAGCGTAAGAATAGCTATGTCGTGCGACCATACCGCCGTTTGTCGTAAAGCCGTCACTGTTCGTATTTCCTTCTATTGTATGGACTGTTTTCGATGAAGCATCTACTCTCTCGACGATCCCGACATGACCGATTCTGCCCTTACTGGAACTGTAAAAATAAATGATGTCGCCCGGTTCCGGTGTTGTATACCACCGACCTGCGTACTTGAAGTAGTTCGACCCGTCCGGTGTGTAGCCTGTCATGTAGTTTCCGGAATGAGTCTGACAGAGCATTTCCTTTGCTTTCGCTATTGAGCCTGTCACTTCAACAAAGATGCCGTCCACGAAAAACTGACACCATTGGTCTCCATTGCCAGCCCCGGCAAGCGGTTGGAACTTCTGGAAATTTCCGTCACCTGCGTCAGCGGTAAAACTCTCCATGTCAGCCCACGAATGATTTTTCTCTCTATATCCGACGTAATGTGCGGCTCTTGCGATTATATCCTTTGCGGTTACTCCAATAGTCACTTCCTCTTTCTTTACTTCGGAAGAACCGCTATCATTCAAGTCAGCGTACTTCCGTATAAATTCAACACACTTGATATGCCTTGACCAATACTTGCTAGAGCCGACTCCGTTGCGACTGTAATAGCTGTCGTACTGGTCTTGTTTAAGGGCATTCAGCCAATCATCGCATGTGTAACGTGATGTAGACGAAAAGCGTTTGAAGACCCTCTCGACCGCAGAGCGACCGCCAAGATGCTGAACCTCTGCCCACATCATTTGTCCTTCGACCCCGGATACTCCGTTCTCTTTCGCACGGGCAATATATTTGTTCAGCCGATTTTGGAAGACATGCTCAGATGCTTCGTGACCCGCGTCAGTGGCAAGGAGCTTTATGAGAACTGCTTTCTCTTTGCCGTTCGGATTCCATTTGGCACTTACCCACGACTCTCCGTGTCTTGCGAACTCATCAAGTTTTTCTTCCAAGACATGGTCTTTGTCGCATTCACGAAATACCTTCGGATACTTGTCACGGATATACTGCACAAGTTCCTGTGCTTCATCTCCGTACGCCTGATACGGTCCGAGCGTACAAGTGTATTCCGCATTAGAGTTTGTGTAGGCTCCGGCATAGGCTGTCCAATCCCTATCTTCGGAGTAGACCTGACCGCCCGATTCGACGGCGGCTATAATGTTGGCAAGTACGTGCAAGTTTTTACTATTCATGCAGTTACTCTCCTTTTAGGCAAAATAAAAAACGCCCCTTCGCAAAGAAAGAGCGTTTATTAATGACTTCGTTATTTAATTGGAAAAAAGAGACTGCGACCCTTCCGAAGAATTGTCGTTCTCTTCTGTCTCAGGTTCAACAGGTACAACATACTGTGTTCCAAACTCTTCGTTCTTGATAATATTTCCGTGTTGGTCTTGAAGCATAAGAGCAACAGATGTAAGGTCTGTATTTGTCACAGCGGATGCCGCACGTTGATACCAAAGTGCAAGTCCTGTCGCAAGTGATGAACGTGCGGTGATTGTATTGTTTACAATCCCATCTGGTCTATTTTGTAATTCTGTAATAAAATAATACATAATGTGATTCTCCTTTTTATGAAAGTGTCCAACCCTTTACGTTGGTGATAAAATCTGCAAGTGTCATTGTTCCGTTTTCGTCAGCTACAAACAATCCATTAACAACATTGCCTTTGATGCTTGAAATAGTACTTATTGCATCACTTCCAATCGTTGCAGTACCGCTCACGCTATCATTAAAGCAGTTTGCAAAACTAATCCACGTTTCATCTGAGAACATATTGTTACGATCGCCTGCTATTGTAGGAGATACGCTGAGTGTGTTCGGAACGAATCTTATTTCCTTGAGCTTTGCTATATTAATTGTATTAGTCCAGCGACTCATTTTAGTGAAATTCAAAGGCTGACCCAAAAATTCAAACCCTTGATTTGATTGGTTATTTCCATATAGAAATCTATCCCATGCCCCCACGTTGCTCGTATCGACGTTGAATATTATTCTTTTAAGGTTTTGGTAGTTATTGCCATTAAAAGCATCTGCGCAAGTAGCCGGTCTCCACCCGCTGTTATAATTTACAGTTATAACTTCAACGCTATTATTAAAAAGCAATGGCGTTGGCACTTTTCCCAAAGTGGAATTGGTAACAGTCCCGACTATATTCAATTTCTTTAACGTTTGTGCAAACGATACATTTTGAAGCGAAGCAGTTAATCCAACGTATACATCAAGCTCGCTTAATTCTCCTCTACCATACCCTGCAACAAGTGATTCGACCGCATCACTCAGTGTCGTATCGCTTGCCCCCGTCACCTCATTAGCGTAGGTTGTCAGTGCGTTGATACTGTCTGTTAAAGGTGTACTCATGGTTCAATCACCCCCAGTGCTGTGAGTGCGGAAGAATAGTCAGCATATACCGTGTCGAGCTTGGTCTTGTCCTCTGCGCTCATAAGACCGTTAGCCGACTGCGTAGCTGTGTCGGTAGATGCTTTGGTATCTAACGCCGTATTGATATTAAGAAGTTCGTTACTCAGCGCAATACTTTCATTAACGGGTGTGACCGCATTGTCTTGACTGATAGCAAAGCCCGAAGTCATTACATCGCCAAGCAGTAATCCCGAAATGCCGAAGAACAATGTGTTATTGTAAATCGTAAAGAGCGGATACGTAATGCTGTTATATACGGCTACAGCATCTTTACCACCGATATAAGCATATGCTATTTGCTGATAGGTCTTATCCGCAACATACGAACCATTTTCCTGCGAGATAGTGACGGTAAACTTTGTAACCTTGTTCGCCGTAGCATTATCCACGTACTGCTTAATAACCTTATTCTGTACGGGATTTTCGGAATCGGAAGATACTGTGCTATCAACCGTGACTTTTGCCTTGCCGACTTCCGTATCCACATAAGACTTGTCAGCTTTACCAGCCAGCGCACCGCTTATGACCTTGTTCTGAACAGGATTCTCAGATGTGCCAGACAGCTCCGTATCAACGTTAATGATCTTTCCCGATTCCTTTGCGTTGACCTCGTTGATGGCAGACACCAGACAGCTCTTATCTGTCGTGGTCAGCTCCGACAGGTCTCCAATTTCATCATTTATTTCCGCAAGGCTTTTCTCGACCTCTGCGATAATACTTCCTTCTGGCGGGTCTACGACTTCCGAGTCGATTGCTCTATTTACGTTAAATCTGAAAATCTCAGATTTCTTCACGGCGCCAGAACAAATGTAGACCAACTGCAATTCACCCCTACCTCTGACCGATAATTCAATATCAGTGACGGTCATAGTAAGAGTCATGGTTTCTCTGTCATCTGTGACTTCTGTGGCATTATATGCTTGTGTATCACCGTGCCTTAAAACACGTATCTTAAATTCGCCATCACCGCAATCAAGCCATGTATCATCGTATGGGAACTCGATTAATGTGACGTTGTCTTCTCCTTCGTAGCCAAGGTGCAAGACCCTGTTCGGAGATGCTATAATTTCTTTCATATGCTTTTCCTCGCTTGAGCCTGCATTTAGAGCATACGCAGGAACATATCGTACTGAGACTGATTTATGCGACCAGTTCTCAGCATTAAGTCAAGTGCTTCTTTCGGAGTGTTGCAGTTCTGACCAAGCATATTCCGTGCAGTGACGGACGGATCGAAATTGTTTCCGTATCTTTGCTGTGCGCTTTGCATAAAAGACATGATTGCATTCATAGGATTGTTCATCATGCGCTGTCACCTCACTTCATAAGCTCAGATAAAGTGTCAAGTATCTTGTCCATCTTTGAGTTCATCGCATCAAACTCTTCTCTTGTGGCGTACTGCCCTTGTTGAACAGGTGGGGGAGTCACTTCTTTGAGTGTCCATTTCCTGTCCTGTCCAAGAAAACCGTTCTGATCCCTCGACCTAAGTTTCAGCCCGGTCATACCCTCGTCAAGAAAAATCATTGAAGCGCCGGGATTAATCAAGAAGCTATCTATATTATTAAGGTCAGGCACAAGCATGACCGTTAATGGTCTCCCTTGCATCTGCGC
>OCVV011356499.1_pt1 | contig 22120 bp, 16 predicted proteins | sample 1539721 | NCBI WGS metagenome assembly OCVV01 (sample SAMN02144230, study PRJEB22623) | gut metagenome | biome: sheep rumen | host: Ovis aries | place: New Zealand
TGACCCTGGCTTTGGAAGGAGATGTACAGGTAGTGGCGGATGCAGGCCTGATCGATGACGGTTTCGTATCGGAATTCCCCCAGGACAGTTCTCCCTATGCATCGACGATCGTCTTTCTGGTGCGCAGCGGCAATCCCAAAAAGATTTACGACTGGAATGATCTGATCCGGGAGGATGTCGGTGTGATCACTCCCAACCCCAAGACTTCCGGCGGCGCTATGTGGAATTATCTGGCGGCCTGGTATTACTTTGAACAGCAGGGACAGAGCGAGGAAGAGATCCTGGAATCCATCCGCAAACTGTACGGAAATGTTGTCGTACTGGATTCCGGTGCCCGGGGCGCCACGACTTCTTTCGTGGAAAACGGACAGGGAGATGTCCTTCTGGCTTGGGAAAACGAGGCCTTTCTATCACTCAAGGAGTACCCCGGAGAGTATGAGATCGTCGTTCCCTCCGTCTCCATTCTGTGCCAGCCCACCGTCGCCGTCGTAGACGAGGTGGCGCGGAAGCACGGGACAGAAGAAGCCGCTGCGGAATACCTCAATCACCTCTATTCCGATGAGGCCCAGATCATTGAGGCGCAGAATTTCTACCGCCCCAGCACCAGGGAGATCTATGAAGAGTATGTTGCTGACAATGATTCCAACACCATCACGGAGATTCCGGCCGACGGACACTGGATCAACGACAATATCGTACTGACAGATATCACGCATTTCGGCGGCTGGTCCCAGGCCCGCAGCAAGCATTTTGCGGACGGCGCCTATTTTGACCAGATCTACGAACAGTGATCCTGCAAAAGGATCTGGGGACCATGACGACCCCGCTTCACCCACTGCAGTGACAATTTTTGGAGGAAGGAATGCGTTCTGTAAATAATAAAAGCATCATCCCGGGATTCGGGCTGAGCCTGGGCCTGACGATCACCATATTGAGTCTTGTGGTCCTCCTGCCCCTGTGCTCTCTGGCGGCCTTCACCATAAAGCTCACGCCTTCTGAATTCCTCTACACGATTACCAGGCCCAGGGTTCTCTCGGGCTACCGGGTCAGCATCCTGACTGCCCTGGCAGCGGCCTCTGTAAATGCCGTCATGGGCCTGATCATGGCCTGGGTGCTGGTGAGATACGATTTTCCGGGCAAAAAGATCATAGACGGGATCATCGAACTGCCTTTTGCGCTGCCGACTGCAGTGGCGGGTATCTCCCTGACCCATCTGACGACGACAAACGGCTGGGTGGGAAAGATTTTCTACCAGAACCTGGGGATCCGGATCGCCTACACCCGCCTGGGCATAACCATCGCCCTGATCTTTATCGGAATCCCCTTTGTGGTTCGGTCTGTGCAGCCGGTCCTGGAAAAGATCGACCTTCAGTACGAGGAGGCTGCCATGATCCTGGGCGCGGACCGCAGGACCACCTTCCTGCGGGTCATTTTCCCCGAGATCCTGCCCTCCCTGATCTCCGGCTTCACACTGGCCTTTGCCAGGAGTATAGGGGAGTACGGCAGCGTCGTCTTCATAGCAGGAAACACCCCCTATGAGACAGAGATCGCCCCCCTGTTGATCATGTCGGAACTGCAGGAATTTGACTATACGGCGGCAACGTCCATTGCCCTTGTCATGCTGGCCATGGCATTCGTGATCCTGTCGGTCAACGCCATCCTGCAGAGCCTTGTCTCCCGGCGCGTCAGCGGCCTGGCATAACAGCTGTCTGCGGAGCGGCCGACCCTGGAATAACTGCCTTGTGGAAGAGCCGCCCGCAGAACAAAGGCCTGTGCAACAGCCTTCTGCGGGACAGCTGCCCGCGGAGGCGGCATGAGGAGAATAGAAAATGAAACTAAGAAATAATACAGGTCCTGTGAAGTGGATCCTGATCCTTCTGGTCAGCCTCTTTCTGGCAGTCTTTCTGATCCTGCCCCTGGTCTATATCCTGATGACGGCTCTGGGCAAGGGTTTCGGGGTCTACAGGGCGTCGATCACAGATCCCTACGCCGTCAAGGCCCTTCTGCTGACCTTGAAGGCAACGCTCTGGGCAGTCACCGTCAACACAATTTTCGGGATTGCCGCGGCCTGGTGCCTGACCAAGTACGCCTTCCGGGGCAAGAAGATCATTTCAACCTTTATTGATCTGCCCGTCACGGTCTCTCCCATCATCGCGGGCCTTATCTATGTCCTCACCTTCGGACGCCAGAGTTTTCTCTACCCGATTCTGGACAGCAGAGGGATCCAGATCATCTTCGCCGTACCCGGCATCATCCTGGCAACGATCTTCGTCACCTTTCCTTTTATTTCAAGGGAACTCATTCCCGTCCTGACAGCCCAGGGGACCGACGAGGAAGAGGCCGCCGCTTTGATGGGAGCAGGCACACTGACCATCTTTCGAAGAGTGACCTTTCCCCATATCAAATGGGCCCTCCTGTACGGAATCGTCCTGTGTACGGCCAGGGCCATGGGAGAATTCGGTGCAGTCTCCGTTCTGTCGGGGCATCTGCGGGGAAAAACCAATACACTGCCGCTCTATATAGAACTTTTGTACCAGGGATATGACTTTACCGGCGCCTTCGCCGCTTCCTCGATCCTGGTGATCATGGCAGTCATTGTACTGATCCTCCGCATTTTCCTCGAACACAGCGGAAAAAAGGAACTGGATATACATAAATAGAGACAGATCGTGAAGAGAAAAAGAAATGAATGAAAAAAACGGATATGTTGAACTCCGCAATATCAATAAAAACTTCGGAGACTTTCAGGCATCTAAAGATATCAATATCAGTATCTCCAGAGGAAAACTGGTTGCCCTGCTGGGCCCCTCCGGCAGCGGCAAGACGACCATCCTGAGAATGATTGCCGGCCTGGAGCATCCGGATTCCGGTCAGATCCTGATTGACGGCAAAGTCGTCAATGATGTCCCCGGCAGTGAGAGGGGGATTGGATTTGTCTTTCAGAGCTACGCCCTTTTCCGCTATATGACGGTTTTTGAGAATATCGCTTTCGGCCTTCGGGTGAAGAAGGCGCCGGAGGAGAAGATCCGGGAGAAAGTGGATGAACTCCTCAGGCTGATCGGATGCGAGGGTCTGGAAAAACGGTATCCCAGCCAGCTCTCGGGCGGACAGCGCCAACGTGTCGCCTTTGCGAGGGCCCTGGCTCCGGACCCGCAGATCCTGCTGCTCGACGAGCCCTTCGCGGCAATCGACGCCAAGGTCCGCCTGGAACTGCGCACCTGGCTGCGGGAGATGATCAGCCGGATCGGTATCACCAGTATCTTTGTCACCCATGACCAGGACGAAGCGATCGAAGTGGCGGATGAGATCATCGTCACCAACCAGGGCAGGGTGGAACAGGCCGGGACACCGACGGAACTCTACGCCCGGCCGGCGACTCCCTTTGTCGCACGCTTTATCGGCAACTCCGTCCCGGTCAACAATTATGGCAGCTTCCGTTACTTTGAAGATGCAGGAGAGAATTCCATCGGGATCGTGCGTCCGGAATTCATCAGCATTTTCAAAAAAGGGGAGAGCGTTCAGTTTGCAAAATCTGCAGAAGAAGGCGTTGTGGAGGACATCATTTTCCGCGGCAGCAGCCTGGAAGTCCGGGTGCGGATCCACGGCAATGTCCTCTCCGCGCTCAGGAGCTTTAACGATCCCGAGATCCGGATCGGCGAGACAGTAGATGTCTTCCTGCACCGTATGTTCATCATCCGGGAGGATCAGGTACATCTTGCCTTCAACCAGTCCCTGCGCACAGAGAGTGTCTTCCTGTGAGGAGAAGGATATAGAGAAAGAGATGGAAAAGAAAGAACTGACTACAGACATCCTGATCATAGGAGGCGGGACCGCCGGCTGCTACGCGGCGGTCACAGCCGCCAGGAGATCTCCCAAAACCAGGATCCTGGTGGCGGAAAAGGCGAATATACAGCGTTCCGGCTGTCTTGCGGCCGGTGTCAATGCCCTCAACGCCTGGCTGGGAGACGGTCAGACCCCGCAGGACTATCTGTCTTTTGTACGCAGGGATGCAGAGCAGATCATCCGTGAGGATCTGGTCCTGACAATGGCCGAAGGCTTTCATGATGCGGTTACGGACCTGGAAAAAATGGGCCTGGTGATCCAGAAGAACCCGGACGGGTCTTATGCCGGCCGCGGCAGGCACAATATCAAGATCAACGGCGAGAACATCAAACCCCTCCTGGCAAAGGAAGTCGGACGATACTCCAATATCACGGTCCTCAATCATGTGATTCTGACGGATCTTCTGGTGACAGAAGCCGGCACAAAACGCATATGCGGAGCGGTGGGGCTGTCGGCGGACGGGTCGGCCGCCGTGGCAGTCTCTGCCAGGGCTGTACTGATCGCGACAGGAGGTGCGGCAGGGCTCTACCGCCCCAACAATCCCGGCTTTTCCAGGCACAAAATGTGGTATCCCCCCTTTAACACCGGTGCGGGCTATGCCATGGGCATCCGGGCGGGCGCGGAGATGACCAGCTTTGAGATGCGCTTTGTCGCCCAGCGCTGTAAGGATACCATCGCTCCCACGGGCACCATTGCTTTGGGAGTGGGAGCCAGAGAGATCAACGCTCTTGGAGAGATTTTTGAAGAGGAGTACGGTCTGACAACATCGGGGCGGGCACATGGCGTCACCAGCGAGAACCGCCGGGGCCGCGGGCCATGCTTTCTCAGGACCAAAGGGATCTCCCCGCAGCAGGAAGAGGATCTGCTGCGGGCTTATCTGAACATGGCGCCCTCCCAGACCCTGCACTGGATCGAAAGCGGGGAGATGCCATCCGTATGCAATGTGGAGGTAGAGGGCACAGAGCCTTATATAGTCGGCGGACACACCGGGAGTGGATTCTGGGTGGACAAAGGACGCCGGACGACTCTCCGGGGACTCTACGCGGCGGGCGATGCGGCAGGCGGCGCACCAAAAAAATTTGTCCCCGGTGCCCTGGCAGAGGGGAAGATCGCAGCTCTCACCATACTGGATGATCTTGCCGATCTGCCGCAGGCTCAATGGGATTCGATCGATGGACAGGTAGAGGCTTTTTTTGCAGACTATGAGAGCAGGGTCAGGCCGGGATCAGCGGGTGAAGGCGGTGCCAATGACGTCTTTGCCCTGGAAGAAGCCATGCAGAAGGTAATGGATGAATATGCCGGCGGGATCCGGACGGGATATCAATACAGTACTTTCCGTCTGGAGATTGCCCGGGACAGGATCCTGCAGCTGAAAAGTCTGGCGGAAGAACTCACAGTTTCTGACGCCGAAGATCTGTACCGCATCTATGAACTTCTGGACCGGCTGGATGTATGCAGGACACTGATCGCCCACTTGCAGGCCCGCCGGGAGACGCGGTGGCCGGGTTTCGGGATCCATACAGATTACCCGGCCCGGGATGATCAGTATGACCTGTTTATCAATTCTGTTCTGCTGGACGACGAGATCAGGATGTTCTTCCGCCCGCTGCATGCCGTCTGAATTCCGCCAGATACCATACCTGCATCAAGGAGATATAGATGAGTGTATTGATTGATTCAACCAGGTGCATGCGCTGCGGTGCGTGCGCAGAGATCTGTCCCGGGAACCTGATCCGGATTCGGCAGGGGGGGACTGCTTTTCTTCCCCATCCGGAGGAGTGCTGGGGCTGTGCCTCCTGCCTGAAAGTCTGCAGCGCGGGTGCGATCGCCTACTATCTGGGTGCGGACATCGGCGGACGGGGAGGCAGAATGCGCGTGGAAGAGGATGGGAGGTTTTCCCACTGGATCATCATCCTTCCTCAACATGCCGCTCATCAGAGCGGCTCCGGGGAAAATCCCGCCGGGAGCCGGGAGTGCGCCGGTGCAGGGGCCGGAAGGACCGTGACAATCACCGTAGACCGCAGCGATGCCAACAAATACTGACCTGAATACAGGGGCGGTTTGAAAAGTAACCAAGAAACACAGGAGGCATACATGCAAACCTTATCACATCTGGACAAGCTGGAAGCAGAGGCAATCTACATTCTGCGCGAAGTTGCGGCGGAATGCGAAAAGCCGGTGATGCTGTATTCGATCGGAAAAGACAGCTCTGTCATGCTGCACCTTGCCTTGAAGGCATTCTGGCCGGAGAAACCTCCCTTTCCTTTTCTGCATATAGACACGACCTGGAAATTCCACGATATGATCGCTTTTCGCGACTATACCATGCAAAAATACGGACTTGAACTTCTGGTCTACACCAATGAGGAGGGTGTCCGTCAGGGAATCAACCCCTTTGAGCACGGTTCTTCCTACACGGATATCATGAAGACGGAAGCCCTCAAGCAGGCGCTTTCAAAATACGGCTTTACGGCAGCTTTCGGCGGAGGACGGCGGGACGAGGAAAAGTCCCGCGCTAAGGAGAGAATCTTTTCTTTTCGCAGCGCGCAGCAGGCCTGGGATCCCAAAAACCAGCGCCCCGAGATGTGGAAACTCTACAATACCAGGATTCGGAAAGGAGAGAGTATCAGGGTTTTTCCCCTTTCCAACTGGACCGAGAAAGATATCTGGCAGTATATCCGGCAGGAGCAGATCGAAATCGTTCCCCTCTATTATGCGGCGGAGCGGCCGGTCATCTACCGGGACGGCAGTATTCTGATGGTGGACGACGACCGCATGCCTCTGCTTGCGGGGGAGGAGATCGTGCAGAAAAAGATCCGCTTCCGCACCCTGGGCTGCTACCCCCTGACCGGCGGGATCGAGTCGGACGCCGATACGCTGGATGCCATCATCGAAGAAACGCTCTCCGCCGTGACCAGTGAGCGAACCAGCCGGGTGATCGACCGTGACGGAGGCGAGGCCAGCATGGAAAAGCGCAAACGCGAAGGCTATTTTTGAGTGGATACAGGTGCAGATATGAACAGTTTGCTGAAATTTATCACATGCGGAAGTGTGGACGACGGAAAATCCACGCTGATCGGACACATCTTATATGACACAAAGCTGCTGTACGCAGATCAGGAGAAAGCTCTGCAACTGGACAGCCGTGTGGGCTCCCGCGGGGGAAAGATCGATTATTCCCTGCTTCTGGACGGGCTCATGGCGGAGCGGGAACAGGGCATCACCATTGATGTCGCCTACAGATATTTTACGACCGAGAAGAGGAGTTTTATCGTCGCGGATACACCGGGCCATGAGGAATATACCCGCAACATGGCGGTCGGCGCCAGCTTTGCGGATCTGGCCGTCATCCTGATCGACGCTACAAAAGGCGTCCTGGCCCAGACCAGGCGGCACACGCGGATCTGTTCCTTCATGGGAATCCGTCAGTTTGTATTTGCCGTCAACAAAATGGATCTGACCGGCTACAGCCGGGAAACATTTGATTCCATCGTCGGTCAGGTCAGGGATCTTTGCAGCAGCCTGGGGCTGGAGAAGGTGCAGATCATCCCTCTCTCCGCGACAGAGGGGGAAAACGTGACTCGTAAGTCCTCCCTGATGGACTGGTATGCAGGACCGCCCCTTCTGGAGTGGCTGGAGACAGTGCAGGTGGACGGATTTGCGGAGCAAGGCTTTTATATGCCTGTCCAGCGGGTCTGCAGACCGGATCACACCTTCCGCGGCTTCCAGGGACAGATCGAGGCCGGAACCGTCTCTGCGGGTGATATGATCACAGTTCTGCCGGGCGGCGAACAGGCTGAGGTCCAGGCTGTCTATGTGGGCTGCAAAGAGGTAAAGGAGGCAGTGCAGGGCCAGCCCGCCATGCTGCGTCTGGCCAGGGAGGTGGACGTCTCCCGGGGTTGCGTTCTGGTCAAAGACACAGATGCTGCCGTGGCATCGGTCTTTGACGGTACGCTGTTATGGATGTACAGCGGGATCCTGACGTCCGGCCGCGATTTTCTGGCAAAGATCGGCACAAGGCTGGTTCCCTGCAAGGTGTCGGAGATCCTCTATACAGTGGATGTCAATACCGGTGAGCACCGCCACCCCGTCTTCATGCAGAAAAACGAGATCGCCCGCTGCAGACTGGAACTGTCTTCGCCGGTCGTTTTGGATTCGTTTTCCAGGCACCGCACGCTCGGGGAATTCATATTGATCGACAGAGTCACCAATGCGACTTCCGCCTGCGGCGTGATCGAAGAAATCCGGGAATCGGCAGAAGGCAAACGGGAAGGAGTCACCCCGCAGATGCGTGCCCGGAAGCTGGGACAGACCCCCTATATCATCCTGGCTGAAACGCCGGAAGAGGCGGCCGGATTTGAAACGGAACTGATCACACAGGGACTTCATACCATGATGGTTCAGTTGTCCGGGGAAAAGGAAATGGAAAAAGCGGTCTTTGCAGTAGACATTCTGCGGCAGGCAGGTCTCATTACCGTCGTCGCATGCCCGCAGGGGCAGACCGGGTTCGAAGAGCGTCTGCGGGAACTCTCCCTGGCTTCTGCGGCAGGAAGGATCCTGGATCTGCGCCCCGGCGGACCTGAGGAAGACAAGCTGATGTATGAGAACACGGTAAATTATGTGTTCAGTTAAAAGAGAGAGGAGACACAGAACCGTCCCCTGTCTCCCGGTAAATTATGTGTTCAGTTGAGAAACTGCAGGAGCTGTTTTTACAAAGAAGGAGAGAGAAGATGGCGGCGGATTATGCAACACTCAAGGCCGGCGGATTTATGCGCCAGAAACAGAAAGATATGTTTTCCATGCGCCTGCGGGTCGTCGGCGGGACCGTTACGGTGCAGCAGCTCAAGGCAATCGCGGAGGCGGCGGAGAAATTCGGACACAACTATGTGCACCTGACCAGCCGCCAGGGAGTGGAGATCCCCTTCATAAGGCTGGAAGAGATCGATGAGGTCAGGGACTTCCTGGCTGCCTCGGATGTACAGCCCGGCGTCTGCGGCCCCCGCGTGCGCACAGTGACGGCCTGTCAGGGCGGCAGGTGCTGCCCGAGCGGGTGTATCGATGCGCTGGAAATAGCAGAGGAGCTGGACAGGCGGTATTTCGGCCGTCAGCTCCCCCACAAGTTCAAATTCGGCGTGACCGGATGTCAGAACAACTGTCTCAAAGCGGAGGAGAACGACCTGGGCGTCAAAGGCGGTATGGTCATTGACTGGAAACGGGAGGAATGTATTTTCTGCGGCGTGTGTGAAAAGGCCTGCCGGCGCAGTGCCATTGAGATTACAGACGGGGAAATCCGTCTTGACCCGGACAAGTGCAATCACTGCGGACGATGTGTGAGCGCCTGTCCGACCGGTGCCTGGAAGGGCAGCGAAGGTTTTCTGGTCTCCTTTGGAGGAACCTTTGGAAATGATATTCAAAAAGGCCGGGAAATCCTTCCCATCATCCGGGACAGAGAGACTCTCCTGCGCGTCGCGGACGCGGCCATCGACTATTTTGATGAGAATGCCCGGCCCGGAGAGCGGTTTGCCAAAACACTGCAGCGCCTGGGATGGGAGTCTTTTACAGAAAAAGTGCTCGCTGCCTATGACAATCGATAGGTTTCACCTGTCTGCAGCAGGTGGATCCAATAGTGCAGCCCAACCCGGCAGACAGAATCATGAAAGGAGAAAAAGATGGCAGAATTCAGGATTACGGATACAGTCGACATTACCGATGTTGTCTGCCCGGTCACCTTCGTCAAAGCGAAAGTTGCCCTGGAGGAACTGGAAGAGGGAGAGATCCTCTCCATTCATATGAACGATGGGGAGCCGGTCCAGAACGTGCCCCGCAGTATTAAGGAAGAGGGACACCGTGTGCTGAAGCTGATCCATAATGATGACGGGACCTATGATCTGATCGTGCAGAAAACAGAGTGATGTCTGCCAGTGTTTTTTCATTCCCGTATTTGTGCCGCGGGACGGCCTGAATCGCATGGTCCTGCAGAGAGCCCGCGGGAGCGGAGCAGGCCGCAGTGTTCATCATGCATGTTGGAAAGGGGTAGATTTATGACAATTGTAGTTGCAGGAGAAAGAAAAGAATATAGCGACGGACTGACCGTCGATGAACTGATCGAGGCGGAAAGAGTAGAGACGCCGCAGTATGTCACGGTGACGGTCAACGACTCCTTCCTCTCCGGCGCGGAGAGGGCCTCCCGGATCCTGCAGGAGGGGGATGTCGTGGAGTTTCTGTATTTCATGGGCGGCGGTGCAGACTTTGGCTGATTGAATCCTGACGCCCGCGGGAGCAAAAAACAGCTGCTGAAAGGAGCATAATGGCTTTTACAAATGAACAGCTGGAACGATATTCCAGACACATCATCTTAAAACAAATCGGTCCCAAAGGACAGAAAAAATTATTGAAGGCAAAGGTCCTGATCATCGGAGCAGGAGGACTGGGCGCACCCGCGGCTCTCTATCTGGCCGCGGCAGGCGTGGGAACGATCGGCATAGCGGATGCGGATGTTGTCGACCTGTCCAACCTGCAGCGCCAGGTCATCCACTCTACGGCGGACATAGGCAGGCCAAAGGTGGAATCCGCCAGAGATTCCATGCTGGCCATCAATCCGGAGATCACGGTTCATACCTACTATGAATACATCACATCGGAAAATATCAGGGAGATCATCCGGGAGTACGATTTTATCCTGGACGGGACCGACAATTTCCCTGCCAAATTCCTGATCAATGACGCCTGTGTCCTGGAGGAAAAACCCTTCTCCCATGCGGGCATCATCCGCTTTGAAGGCCAGCTCATGACCTATGTACCGGGCCGGGGTCCTTGCTATCGCTGTGTCTTCAAGGAGCCGCCGCCGAAAAACGTGGTGCCCACCTGCAGGGAGGCCGGCGTGATCGGCGCTGTTGCGGGCGTGATCGGTTGCCTGCAGGCCATGGAGGCGGTCAAATATATCACAGGCGCGGGGGAACTGCTGACCGGACGTCTTCTGACCTACGACGCCCTGAAGATGCAGTTCCGCACCATCAGCCTGCCCGTGGACAGCCACTGTGCGGTCTGCAGCGCCGAGCGCACCATCCATGAGCCCATTGACTATGAACTGCCCGCCTGCGATATGAAGTAAGTACAGGAGGAGACAGGGGACGGTTCTCTGTCTCCTCCGCACGATGAGCCGGAGGAAAGCAGGGTCAGAGAGGAGGGACAGTTGATCTATCTGCAGTTAAAGGAATATGAAAAGCTTCTGGCGCACGCCGTTAAATGCCTTCCGGAGGAGGCCTGCGGCCTGGTCGGCGGCAGAAGGGACGAAGAGGGAAACTCTTATATCGAGAAAGTTTATCTTTTGGAAAACACAGACCACAGCCGGGAACATTTTTCACTGGATCCCCGGGGCCAGCTTGCAGCTGTGAAAGAAATGCGGGCCAGGGGATGGAAGCCGCTGGGAAACTGGCACAGTCATCCGGCTTCGCCCTCCCGCCCAAGCGAGGAAGACAAACGTCTTGCCTACGACAGCAGCGCCCTGTACCTGATCCTCTCCCTAATGGAGCGCAGTGCCCCTGTCCTCAAGGCCTTCCACATCCAAGGAGACCGGGTGGAAAAAGAAGAGATCCGCTATATACAGTAATCATCATTTCCCCCTGTACCCCTTTCCGGGGACCCGCCCGCCGGGGCGGAAACAGCAGACAGGAGCGGGAGCAGGTGTTTTTATGACAATACAACAGATTGAATATGTGCTTGCTGTTGCCGACAGCAGATCCATCAACAGCGCTTCCAAAACACTCTTCATTTCCCAGTCCAGGCTTTCCGGGGCGATCCGGGACCTGGAACAGGAGATTGGAGTGACCATCTTTGAACGTACCAACCGTGGGATCCGGGTCACGCCGGACGGCGAGGAATTTCTGGGTTATGCCAGACAGGTCAGGGACCAGTTCCTTCTGATGGAGGACCGGTATCTGCGGACAGAAAAGCGCCGCAGCCGGTTCTCTGTCTCCATGCAGCATTACACCTTTGCTGTGCAGGCTTTTATACGGACAGTCCGCGCCTGCGGGGCGGACCATTATGAATTTGCCGTCTATGAGACCCGCACCGGAGAGGTAATCAGCAATGTCAATACGCTGAAGAGCGAACTAGGCATTCTCTACCTCAATGACTTCAACAGGAGTGTCCTGACGAAACTTTTTAAGGACTGCGGGATAGAGTTCATCCCGCTTTTTGACTGCCCGATTTCCGTCTATTTGTGGAGGGAACATCCTCTGGCGGACCGCAGCGAAGTCAGCATCGAACAGCTTGCCCCCTATCCATGCATCTCCTTTGACCAGGGAGAGGACAATTCCTTTTATTTTGCGGAAGAGGTCATGAGCACCTACCACTATCGTCAGATCATCCGTGTCAGTGACCGGGCGACCATTCTGAACATGATGGTTGGTCTTGGCGGTTATACTCTCTGCAGCGGGATCATCTGTGAGGAACTGAACGGAGATCTGTACAGGGCTGTTCCTCTACGGACGGAGGAGAAAATGACGATCGGTTATATTAAAAAAAAGCAGGTACCTCTCAGCAGTATTGCTGAAAAGTACCTGGAAGAACTCAAAGTTTTTATTTGACCTGCGAATATGGTTTTACCGGGACTTATAGTTCGATGCGCGCTGTTGATCGGCAGCCCGGGCATGCGGAATTCATATTTGCGCAGATTCCAGCGCAGTGAGGAAATCCTGGATCAGATCCTCTGCATCCTCGATTCCGACGGATACGCGCACTGTGTCTTCATAGACACCGGCATCCTCCTTCTGCCGATTTGTATTTTTTGAAAAAATTGTTGTCGAGGGGAGAAGTACCAGGGTGCGCACGTCTCCTATGTTGGAAGCAATGCAGGCATAATTCAGGCGGTTGATCACCTTCCTTGCCGCCTCCGCTGATCCTGCGCGGAAAGTCAGGATACCGGCCCCCAGCCCCCGGAACTGTTTTTCGCACAGCTGCTTACCGGGGCTTTCGTCCAGAGCCGGGTAATTGACTTCAACCCCGGCTCTTTCCAGTGCCGCGGCCAGCTTTAAGGCATTTTCGCAGATGCGCTCCATGCGGATTCCCAGGGTCTCCAGCCCCAGGGTCCCCAGAAAAGCGTTCATCGGACTCAGGCATCCGCCCAGGTTTTCCTGGATGTCAGCGCGCAGCCGCATGAGAAAGGCGAATTTTCCGGCATATGTGAAATCCTGCAGAGCGGGAAAATGACGGCTGTCCCAGGGAAAAGTTCCTCCGTCCACCACTACTCCGCTGATGGCGTTTCCGCTGCCTGAGATATATTTGGATGTCGAATGAATAACAATATCCGCCCCCAGAGAGAGGGGCCTGCACAGAAAAGGTGTTGCGGTCGTGCTGTCCACGATCAGGGGGATCCCCGCCGCATGGGCGGCCTGTGCCGCCTGGCGGATATCCAGAACTTGTAGCGCAGGATTGGCAATGACCTCACTGAAAACGCATCTGGTCCTGTCAGTGACGGCAGCCCGAATCGTCACTGCATCCAGGCGGGGGACAAAGTGCGTGTGGATGCCCAGCTTCTCCAGATCGCCCAGAAGTCCTATGGTACCGCCGTACAGACAGCCGGAGGCAATGATTTCGTCGCCAGGAGTCAGCAGGTTCAATAGCGTGTGAGAGACAGCCGCCATGCCGGAAGCGGTTGCCACAGCGCCAATCCCTCCCTCCAGCTCGTTGATTCTCTGTTCGAAAGCCGCCACAGTCGGGTTGCCGATCCTTGAATAGGCATACCCGGCTTTTTTGTGGGAAAAAACCCGCTCCAGTTCTTCAATCGTTTCATAACGGAAGGCATTGGAAAGGGAGACAGGAACCAAAGTAGCCCCGTCAGGATATCGTGTCGCATTTTTTCCATGTAAAAGACAGGTGTTGAAATTCATAGTGCTGCATTCCGTTTCTTTGATTGATTTTTTACGTTTCACTCTTCCGACCATGCCGCTCGTCAGAGTGGCAGCCTGAGGCGTTTTCGCGCAGGCGAAAACGGTGAAGGATCTTCTTTCTTGCAAATTGTCCACACCTTCCGTCGAAGAACAGGTATGCAAAAAGAAAACCCGCTTTCCTGCCGGTATTGTCCAACGGAAAAGAGCGATCAATAGTGTCGGACGAAACTCTGTCTTGCAGGTATCAAGATAAGTTTATCACGGTATTTCCTTTATGGTTATCTGTTCTGACGATACCTGGTTGGACAATGGAGCTAACCGGTGATCTGTTACAGAGCCTGCTGAAAACCGAGGGTCTTTTTAAACAAAAACCGAGTTGAACTGACAGCTAATGATGTAGCGGTAAATGTTGGCGATATGCACATATTGTTCGCAGGAAAAGTTCCTAATATGATACAATAACGGGAAAAGAACCAGTTTTTCTTCATCAACCAGGACTTGCTTTATTTTTCGACGGGAGGTTTCCATGAAAAAAACTTTGAAAACTATACTTTGTACCATATTGACCATGGTTCTATTGCTTCCTGCGGTATACGCAGCAGAAGTTTCTGAAGACGGTTCCGCAGATAGGGCTTCTACGGCGGCTTCCGAAAGCAGTTCCGCAGATACAGCTTCTGCCGCAGAGACTTTGCAGGCGCAGAAAGAAAATGCGGAAAAAAAGGATATTCTGATCCTCTTTACCAGTGATGTCCACTGCGGAATTGATAAGGGATTCGGCTACGCCGGACTGGAACAGATCCGTAAACACGAGCAGGACAAGGGCAATGAGGTCATCCTGGTTGACAACGGCGACAACATCCAGGGAGATGCCATGGGCCTTATGACCAAGGGGGAAGCTCTGCTGGACCTGATGAACAAGATGGGATACAGCGTCGCCATACCCGGCAACCATGAATTCGATTACGGGATGGACAATTTTCTCTCTCTTGCGAAGAAGGCGCAGTTTAAATACATCTCCTGTAATTTCCAGTACAGGGGCGAAAATGTATTTGACTCTTATGTCATCCGTGAAATCGGCGGTCGTAAGATCGCTTTCGTCGGTGTGACGACGCCGACAACGCTCACAGCTTCTACTCCGACCGCTTTTCTGGATGAGAACGGAGAGTATGTCTACTCTTTCCTGGAGGACGAAAACGGTGAAGCCGTATTTAATGCCGTCCAGTCCGCAGCGGACGAAGCCAGAAAAGAAGGTGCGGAATATGTCATCGTTATGGGACACATGGGACAAGAAGAGTCCTGCAGGCCCTGGACCTATGCGGATGTGATTTCTCATACCACGGGGATCGACGCCTTCCTGGACGGACACAGCCATGACCTCGACCAGGTGATCATGAAAAATAAGGACGGTAAAGAAGTTCCCCGTGCTGCATGCGGCACAAAGATGCAGGCCATCGGATGGTGCAGGATTCCGGTGGAGGGAGAACTGACCACCGGTATTTATTCCTGGACCATGGATGATTCGGCACCGGAGGTGTTCGGAATCGAAAATGATATTTCCGAAGCAGTAAAAACTGCCAGAGCACAGGCTGATAAAATGATGGAAGAGAAGATAGCCGTCGCTGAACAGGAACTGACGATCAATGATCCTGCAGCTGTGGACCCCAAATGGGGAAAAGTCCGTATGATTCGCCGGGCGGAGACCAATCTCGGCGACCTGTGCACGGACGCCCTGCGGATCATGTCGGATGCGGATATTGCAATCCTGGGCGGCGGATCCATCCGCGCCAACATTCCTGCGGGCGATGTCACCATGAAAAATATTTACGAAGTCTTTCCATACGGGAATGAGAGCTGTGTCGTTGAAGCGACCGGTCAGCAGATTCTGGACGCCCTGGAATGGGGCGCACAGTCTGTCCCTGCCGAAAACGGGGGTTTTCTCCAGGTATCCGGTCTGACTTATGAGATCCATACCTATATAGATTCAACCTGTACAAAGAATGAAAAAGGAATGTTTACCGGGGTCGAGGGTGAACGCCGGGTTAAAAACGTGAAGGTTGACGGCGACCCTATTGATCCGGAGGCAAATTACAAGGTGGCAGGCACCGACTACTATCTGCTCATGGCCGGAGACGGGCACACAGCTTTTGACGGATCTGAGCGTTTAGATGCAGGAGGAGTGCTGGACACACAGATGCTCTCTGATTACATTACAGGGAAACTTGGCGGCGTGATCGGCAAGGAATACAGTGACCCGTCAGGTACAGACAGGATCGTCATTGTGGAGGAGAAACCCGCAGAATAAAATATTGTCAAGTGCCATTCATTTTTGAATCGGAGGGGGTGTTGATTTTTTTGAATCGGAGGGGGTGTTAATTTTCTTGACATTGTATTTTGCCTATGGCAATATAACTCCATGGCTTTTTTTGATGCTTAAGAGAGTCCTGCGCTGTGTGTCTGCCCGCTGATCAGACTGTTTGTCACTGATCCGGCACATTTTTCAAAGGAGAAAACACGGCAGGTCTCTTGTTATGCTGTATAAAAGCTGTTATGCCCGCGAAAGCGCCGCAGCACTGCAGGTTTACAGTGCGTTCCGGTCAGATCGGCTTGCGGCTGCAGCAGAGGCAGCTGCTGTGCGAAAGCCCGTATCTAAGGAGATTACAGCAGCGTTCCGACAGAAAGAAATAGGAAGGAAGCAAGACAGGATGTACAAAAAGGTAAATCCGGACCTGAATTTTGTGGACCGCGAACACGCGACCGTAAAGTTCTGGAAGGACAACAATATTTTCGAGAAGAGTATCGAGGAGCGCGAAGGCCGCCCTCTGTATATGTTCTATGACGGTCCGCCTACCGCAAACGGCAAGCCGCATATCGGACATGTTCTGACCCGTGTCATCAAGGACATGGTTCCCCGTTACCGGACCATGAAGGGATATCAGGTTCCCCGCAAGGCCGGCTGGGACACCCACGGTCTGCCCGTTGAGCTGGAGGTCGAGAAGGCCATCGGTATTGAAGGCAAGGATGAGATCGAAGCCTACGGCATCGAGCCCTTCATCAAGAAGTGCAAGGAGAGCGTCTGGCAGTACAAAGGCATGTGGGAGGATTTCTCCGGCATCGTCGGTTTCTGGGCGGACATGGACAACCCCTATGTCACATATTATGACGACTATATCGAGTCCGAGTGGTGGGCTCTGCAGGAGATCTGGAAGAAAGGCCTGCTCTACAAGGGCTTCAAGGTCGTTCCCTACTGCCCTCACTGCGGTACACCCCTTTCTTCCCACGAAGTAGCCCAGGGCTACAAGTCCCTGAAGGAGCGCTCCGCCATCGTCCGCTTCAAGGTCAAGGATGAGGACGCTTACTTCCTGGCATGGACGACAACACCCTGGACCCTGGCTTCCAACATCGGTCTGTGCGTGAACCCCGACGAGATCTATGTAAAGGTCAAGGCCGCTGACGGCAACACCTATTACATGGCCAAGGCTCTTCTGGATGCCGTTTTCGCTCCCGCAGCTCCCGCTGAGGAGAATGCCGAGGGCAAAAAGAGCAAAAAGAAAAAGAATAAGAAGCAGGATGCCGAGGCTGCAGCCGCAGAAGCAGAGGCCGCGAAGGAAGAAGCAAAGAACGTCCCTCCCTACGAGATCCTCGAGGAGATGACCGGCAAGGACCTGGAGTACAGGGAATACGAGCCCCTCTACCAGTGCGCTGCGGACGCTGCCAAAAAGCAGCACAAGAAGGCCTTCTTCGTCTACTGCGACGACTATGTAACCATGACAGACGGTACCGGCATCGTCCACATCGCTCCCGCATTCGGTGAAGACGACGCCCGCATCGGCCGCAAATACGACGCGCCCTTCGTGCAGATGGTCGATGACAAGGGCGTCATGAAGCCCGAGACTCCTTTTGCCGGTATGCGTTGCAAGCCCACGCAGGCCGAGATGGATGAGGGTGCGGTCAGCGCTGACCCCGAGGTCCTCAAGGAACTCGAGGCCAGAGGCATGCTCTTTGCAGCACCTAAGTTCGAGCACGACTACCCGCACTGCTGGCGCTGCAACACACCCCTTCTGTACTATGCCCGCGAATCCTGGTTCATCGAGATGACCAAGGTCCGCGACGATCTGGTGCGCAACAACAAGGAAATCAACTGGATCCCCGCCAACATCGGCGAGGGCCGTTTCGGCAACTGGCTGGAGAACATCCAGGACTGGGGTATCTCCAGAAACCGTTACTGGGGCACACCTCTCAACATCTGGGAATGCCCGGACTGCGGCAAGCAGATCAGTGTCGGCAGCCGCAAAGAGCTGGCCGAGTTGACCGGCGACCCTTCCGCCGAGCAGACCGAGCTTCACAGACCTTACGTGGACAACTATTTCATCAAGTGCAGCGAGTGCGGCGGACAGATGAAGCGCGTTCCCGAGGTCATCGACTGCTGGTTTGACTCCGGTGCCATGCCCTTTGCCCAGTACCACTATCCTTTTGAGAATAAAGAGCTCTTTGAAAAGAACTTCCCTGCCTCCTTCATCAGTGAGGCGGTGGACCAGACCCGCGGCTGGTTCTATTCCCTGCACGCGATCTCCACACTTCTTTTCAATAAGCCCGCCTACAAGAACGTCGTCGTTCTGGGTCTCGTCCTCGACAAGGACGGAGAGAAGATGTCCAAGTCCAAGGGCAACGCAGTGGATCCTTTCGATGCCCTGCAGAAGCACGGCGCCGACGCGATCCGCTGGTATTTCTACTCCAACAGCGCGCCCTGGCTGCCCAACAAGTTCCACGACAAGGCCGTGCAGGAAGGCCAGAGAAAGTTCCTCGGAACTCTCTGGAACACCTATGCCTTCTATACCCTGTACGCCGAGATCGACCAGTTCGATCCCACAAAGTACACTCTGGATTATGCAGGCCTTCCTGTCATGGACAAATGGCTCCTGTCCAGAATGAATACCATGATCAGGAAGACGGACGACAGCCTGGACCGCTACAGGATCCCCGAGGCGGCCACCGCTCTGTCCGATTTCGTCGACGAGATGTCCAACTGGTATGTCCGCCGCTGCCGCGACCGCTTCTGGGCCAAGGGCATGGAGCAGGACAAGATCAATGCCTATATGACCCTGTACACCGCCCTTGTAGGCGTGTGCAAGGCAGCTGCTCCCATGATCCCCTTCATGACCGAGGAGATCTACCAGAATATCGTCCGCAGCGTCGACAAGACTGCGCCTGAGAGCATCCATCTCTGCGATTTCCCTGCAGTGGATGAGAGCATGATCGACCCCGCCCTCGAGAAATCCATGGCGGAAGTCCTCAAGGTCGTTGTCATGGGCCGCGCCTGCCGCAACCTTTCCGGCATCAAGAACCGCCAGCCCATCGCCAGGATGTTCGTCAAGGCTCCCGGTCAGGACGGCGGAAAGCTGGAGGACTACTTCGTTGAGATCATCGAGAATGAGCTCAATGTCAAGGATGTGGATTTCACGGACGATGTCCGCGAGTTTACCAGCTATACCTTCAAGCCCCAGCTCCGCACGGTCGGTCCCAAGTACGGCAAGCAGCTGGGCGGCATCCGCAAATATCTCGCGGAGCTGGACGGCAACGCCGCCATGGATGAGCTCAATGACAAGGGAACCCTTTCCTTCGATGTGGGCGGCACCGCAGTCGAGCTGACCAAAGAAGATCTTCTGATCGAGATGAGCCAGAAGGAAGGCTATATTTCTCAGGAGGACGGCGGCTTCACGGTCGTTCTGGACACCAACCTGACGCCCGAACTGATCGAAGAGGGCTTTGTCTACGAGCTCATCAGCAAGATCCAGACCATGCGCAAGGATTCCGGATTTGAGGTCACAGACCGCATCCGTGTAGCGCTCTCTGACAACGAGAAGCTGACAAAGGTCCTTCGCGCAAACGAGAAAGCCATTGCCGACAAGGTCCTGGCGGTCGAGGTTCTCGACAACCGGACCCTTGCCAACGCAAAGGAATGGGATATCAACGGCGAGAAGGCCGTAATCTCCGTCGAAAAGGCGTAAGTATTCAGAAAGCATTCTATTCAGACATGTGACTGTGGTCTCATGACCGCAAATATGTATGACAGCGGCTGCGGGCACAGGCCCGCGGCCCTGACAATAATGACAGCAGTTTCTGCTGTATAGGGGGGATGAAGCAAAAACCGGATATGTTTTTTTGGGGGACCTGGTGAAAAACAGGGCCGCATATAAAAAAACAGAGCCATGGTATCTGCGTCAGGAGCATCGCAGATGCCACGGAGACAGGAGCTGACCGGCCCTGTTAGGATTAAATGCTCCGGAGTGAGGATATTTTATGTTAAAAAGACCTGCAATCGAATTTGACAAAGACCTTTTTAAGAGAAGCGTAGAGTACAATGTACGTACAATGTACCGCCGCACCATGAAGGAAGCAACGGAACAGCAGGTGTTCCAGGCCTCCGCACTGGCCCTCAAGGACCAGATCATCGACTGCTGGATGCGCACCCAGAAGGCCTTTGACGACCAGGATCCCAAGAAACTTGTCTATCTGTCCATGGAATTCCTTATGGGACGTGCATTTGGTAACGACGCGATCAACCTGATGGCATATGGTCCCATTAAAGAGGCCCTCAAAGAGCTCGGCTTTAGCCTGAACTCCATCGAGGACCAGGAGCCCGATGCGGCTCTGGGCAACGGCGGTCTGGGCCGTCTCGCAGCATGCTTCCTTGATTCCCTGGCCACCCTCAATTATGCGGCTTACGGCTGCGGCATCCGTTATCACTACGGCATGTTCAAGCAGAAGATCGAGAACGGCTACCAGAAGGAAGTGCCGGACAACTGGCTTGAGAACGGCAATCCGCTCGAACTGCGCAGACCCGAGTACACCCAGGAAGTCCATTTCGGCGGTTATGTCAAGTCCTATTACAACGAGAAGCTGGGCAGGACCATGTACAAACAGGAAGGCTACAGCGCAGTCAAGGCTGTTCCCTATGACCTTCCCGTTATCGGCTACGGCAACGGCTTTGTCGATACTCTTCGTATCTGGGACGCGCAGCCCGTTGAGACCTTCAAGCTGGATTCCTTTGATAAGGGCGATTATCAGAAGGCCGTCGAGCAGGAATACCTGGCAAGGACCATCTGCGATGTCCTCTATCCCAATGATGAGAATTATCAGGGTAAGGAACTCCGTCTCAAACAGCAGTACTTCTTCGTCTCTGCTTCCCTGCAGTCCATGATCCAGAAGTATCTGCAGACCCATGACGATATCAAAAAGCTCCACGAGAAGATCGTCTTCCAGATGAACGACACGCATCCGACCCTGACTGTTCCGGAACTGATGCGTCTGCTCATGGACGAGTACGAACTGACCTGGGACGAGGCGTGGGAAGTGACCACCAAGTGCACAGCCTACACCAACCACACCATCATGGCGGAAGCACTCGAGAAATGGCCCATCGACCTCTTCTCCCAACTCCTTCCCCGTATTTACAGCATTGTCGAGGAGATCAACCGCCGCTTTGAGGCCCAGATCCACCAGACTTATGACAACACCGGTGTCAATGTCCACGACAAGATCCGCAGCATGGGCATCATCTATGACGGTATGGTCCGCATGGCCAATATGGCAATCGTGGCCGGTTATTCCGTCAACGGCGTTGCGCGCCTGCACACCGAGATCCTCAAGAACCGCGAGCTGAAGGACTTCTACGAGATGTTCCCCGAGAAGTTCAACAACAAGACCAACGGTATTACCCAGAGACGTTTCCTGCTGCACGGCAACCCTCTGCTGGCAGACTGGGTTACCGATCACATCGGCGACGAGTGGATCACCGACCTGTCCCGCATGAAAGAACTCGGAGTCTATGCGGATGACAAGAAGTCCAGGAAGGAATTCCTCAACATCAAGTACAAGAATAAGGTCCGTCTTGCCAACTACATCCTTGAGCACAACGGAATCGAAGTTGATCCCCGCTCTATCTTTGACGTACAGGTCAAGCGTCTGCACGAGTACAAGCGTCAGCTGCTGAATATCCTGCATGTTATGTACCTGTACAATAAGATCAAACAGGATCCTACGCTGGATATTCCCAAGCACACCTTTATCTTCGGCGCCAAGGCTGCTGCAGGCTACAAGACCGCCAAGCTGACCATCAAGCTGATCAATTCTGTCGCGGACGTCATCAATAACGACGACTCCATCGACGACAAGATCAAGGTTGTCTTCATCGAGGACTACAAGGTATCCAACGCCGAGATCATCATTGCGGCAGCAGATATCTCCGAGCAGATCTCCACAGCCAGTAAGGAAGCTTCCGGTACCGGCAACATGAAGTTCATGCTCAACGGCGCTATCACGCTCGGCACCATGGACGGCGCCAACGTCGAGATCGTCGAAGAAGTCGGCAGAGAGAATGCCTTCATCTT
>OCVV012861994.1_pt1 | contig 22111 bp, 18 predicted proteins | sample 1539721 | NCBI WGS metagenome assembly OCVV01 (sample SAMN02144230, study PRJEB22623) | gut metagenome | biome: sheep rumen | host: Ovis aries | place: New Zealand
GTACTAAAAGCATTTACGCTAAGTAAGTGATAATAAACAGTTAATAAATAATAAATATTGTCCAATTATTTGGAAAGCAACATAGAGGAGAGGTTCAGTCAGTCCAAAAATGAGCTTCTGAAAATCCCAAGCCCCCCCCTTCCAGCTCTCCCAAAGCCCCCTCCAGCTCCCCCGAGAGGGAGGGAAAACATCCGGATGATTTACTCCTCCCCTCGGGGAGGTTGGGAGGGGGCTTTGGGGGAGGTCGGGAGGGGGCTGTTCTATGTATTCATTTCCTTATTCTTTTTGTTCTCGATTTCGCGAGGGTGATGATTGAGGATTTCCTCACGAAGACGATGGGTGTCGGTGTGGAGATAGATTTCTGTGGTGCCGATGGATTCGTGCCCCAGCATGGCTTGGATAGCACGCAGATTGGCTCCACCTTCGAGGAGACAGGTGGCGAAACTATGGCGAAAGGTGTGGGGACTTACGGTTTTCTGAATACCTGCTGCCTCCACGAGTTCCTTGATGAAGTGGAAGACCATGATGCGTGAGATTTTGGTTTTTCGTTTGGAGAGAAACACATAGTCCTCGTTGCCAGGCTTGATGTCGCGCATCGCATTGCGGTCGATGAAATAGAGCTGGAGCTCGTGGATTGCCTTATTAGATATAGGTACAAGGCGCTGCTTGGAACCTTTTCCTTCCACTCGGATGAATTCATCTTCGAGATAGAGGTCGTTGAGTCGTAGCGTACAGAGTTCGCTGACTCGCAATCCACAGGAGAACAGCACTTCGATGATTGCCTTGTTGCGCTGTCCTTCGGGTTTGGAAAGGTCGATGCAGGAAATGATTTTATCTACTTCCTCCACGGTCAGCACATCGGGCAGGTGCTGAGGCTTCTTTGGAAATTCCAGCAGTTCCATCGGGTCAGCAGGAATTTCATTGGAGAGAAGTAAGAAGAGGTAGAAACTGTGGACGCCTGCGAGAATGCGAGCAAGGGAAGTGGGTTGGATGCCGATGTCGATGAGGGTGGCGGAAAAGCGGTGAAACACTTCGATGGGAGGTGAAAATATATCGATGGATTCGTCGTTTTTTGAAGAATTCTCATCGTTGACAAAGGAAATGAATTTATCCACGTCGCGCATATAGGCAGCAACCGTGTTGTCGGAAAAACCTTTTTCCAACTTGAGATATTGATAATATCGGCGAAGCAAACGTGATAAATCCATAAAATGAAGACCTTTCTCTGTGCAAAAGACATTGAATTGGGTACAAATATAGACTTTTAAAAGTTAAAACTTAAAAGTTAAAGGTTAAAAAATGATGGAGAGATGTGAAAAAAGGAAAATTCTGAGATTTCGAAAGGGAGAAATCCACGGAAAAGAAGTATCTTTGCACTCAAAGTTTGAAAAATCAGGGATTTAAGGAGTATGAAAGAGAGGGGTGCAATCCTTTCTGGCTTCTCTATTCTTGATAAAACAATTGATAAGATTCATTGACAAAATTCAATAACACAAATCATGAAGAAGATACTGCTTTTAAATGGTCCAAACCTGAATTTGCTGGGTAAGCGCGAACCAGGCATCTATGGTGCTCGTGGTTTTGAAGATTATTACGAGGAGCTCAGGGCACGCTATGCAGATGAGGTGGAACTGGACTATTTTCAGTCGAACATCGAGGGTGAACTCATCAATAAGATTCATGAGGTGGGTTTCTCTTGGGATGGAATCGTACTCAATGCAGGTGCTTATACCCACACGAGTATTGCCTTGCAGGATGCCATTCGCGGAGTGAATACGCCTGTGGTGGAAGTGCATATCTCGAATGTGCATCAGCGTGAGGAATTTCGCCATCATTCCATGATTTCGTGTGCTTGCGTGGGGGTGATATGTGGATTCGGTTTGGATTCGTATAGATTAGGGATTGAAGCACTACTAAACCTCCCTGCATCCACAATGTGAGGAAGTAGATACTTTGAAGATGAATCATAAAAAAGAAGATAAATCGTCGGTTGGTGCAAATGACTCCCTTTCCGAGAAGACTTGGGAAGCGGAGGATTTGGGGGTTGCCATTGATGATTATATTATAGACCACATCGACAAGGAGAGCGACTATCTGCATCGGCTCTACCGTGCTACCCACTTGCATTTGCTGTATGGGCGCATGGCAAGCGGTCATTTGCAGGGAAGGCTCCTGAAGATGTTTGTGACGATGATTCGCCCGAAGCTGATTCTCGAGTTGGGCACATACAGCGGTTATAGCGGTTTGTGTCTTGCAGAAGGATTGGAAGAGGGTGGTATGCTTCATACTGTGGAAGTGAACGACGAACAAGAGGACTTCACCTTGCCTTGGTTTCAGAATTCTCCTTACGCTGACCGAATCAAGATGCATATCGGTGATGCGATGGAGGTGGTGCCACGCTTGAATTTGAAGTTCGATTTGGTGTTCATCGATGCAGATAAGCGTCGCTACAAGGATTACTACGACATGGTGTTCCCGTATGTGAATCCTGGTGGCTACATCATTGCAGATAACACTTTGTGGGATGGTCATGTGCTCGAAGCGCCTCCTGTGCGAGACCCTCAGACACGCGGCATCATGGAGTTTAACGACTTTGTGGCTCAAGATGAGCGCGTGGAGAAGGTGATTCTGCCACTGAGAGACGGATTGAGTATTATTAGAGTGAAAAGATAAGCCCCCTCCCAGCCTCCCCGAGGGGAGGGGAAAATGAAAAATGGCTTCGGCTAAACAGAAGCTTACAGAGAATTAAGAAACTTTTAAAAACTTAAAAATGGAAACAACAAGACAAAATAAGATTGCTCGATTGATTCAGAAGGATTTGAGCACAATTTTCCAGGAAGAGACTCGCAAGACACATGGTTTGCTGGTCACGGTGAGTGTGGTGCGCGTGAGCCCCGACCTCAGTGTGGCAAAGGCATACCTGAGCGTGTTCCCTTCGAATCGTGCTGAGGAAATCCTGAAGAACGTGAACGAACAGGCAAGTGCCATTCGTTACAAGTTGGGTACGCTCGAACGTCATCAACTTCGTATCATTCCTGAACTGAAGTTCTTCCTCGACGATTCGCTCGACTATATCGAGAACATTGACAATCTGTTGAAAAAGTAAATGTCTTTTCCCTTCTACATAGCCAAGCGATACCTCGTTTCGAAGAAGTCGCATACAGCCATCAATATCATCTCGGGCATCTCCGTGTGTGGTGTTGCCATAGCTGCTGCGGCGATGGTTTGTATCCTTTCGGTATTCAACGGGTTTGAGGACATGGTGGCTCGACTATTCACGGCTTTTGACCCGCAGTTGAAGGTGGTGCCAGTGGACGGGAAGTACATGGCAGCCGATGAACCCGAGTTGGAGGAGCTGAAGAAGAATCCGCTGATTGCCGTTTATAGTGAGACGTTGGAAGACAATGCGTTGCTCACCGTGAATAACCGACAGATGATGGCGACTATCAAGGGAGTGGACGACAATTTCCAAAATCTGATTGACGAGGATGCTATTCGTTATGGCGATGGTGCCTTCCAACTTCGTGCGGATGTCATTGATTATGGTGTGCTGGGCGTGAATCTTTTGGCTTCTTTGGGTTTGAGCACCGATTTTCCGCCGATTCAGGTTTATGCGCCACGAAAAGGTGAGCGCATCGACCTCAATAATCCTGCGGGTAGTTTTAACCACGAGGAACTCTATTCGCCACGTGTGGCATTTGCCGTTCGCCAAGGAAAATATGATAATAGCTACGCTGTCACGAACATTGGTTTTGCTCGCCGACTCTTTGAGCGACAGGGCTATGTGACGGCTGTGGAATTGGCATTGCAGGGCGGAACGAATATCGACAAGGCAAAGAAGGAATTTCAGAAGCAATTGGGCGATAAATTCAAGGTGATGGACCGCTATGAGCAACAGGAGGACTCGTTCCGCATCATGAAAGTGGAGAAGCTGATTTCCTATATTTTCCTCACATTCATCCTGCTCATTGCCTGTTTCAACATCATTGGTTCCCTCTCCATGCTGATTATCGACAAGCGTCAGGATTCCATCACGTTGCGCAACCTCGGTGCTTCCGAACAACAGATTGCTGATGTGTTTATGCTCGAAGGACGACTCATCTCCGTTGTGGGAGCCGTGGTGGGCATTTTGCTCGGTCTAGTTTTGTGCTTGATTCAGCAGCACTATGGGCTCATCAAGTTTGGACGCTCGGCAGGCAATTATATCATCGATGTCTATCCCGTGAGTGTTCATGCTTCCGACATTATTCTCATATTCGTCACGGTGATTGTTGTGGGCTTTGCCTCCGTGTGGTATCCTGTGAAGTATTTCAGTAAAAAATACACGAAGGAAGTTAAAAGATAAAAGTGAAAAATGAAAAGTGAAAAATGAAAAATTCATAATAGTAAAAGAAAAATGAAAAAAAACGCATTTGGTGCTCTTGCACTCGTCGGCATGGCTGTGATGTTCAGTTCGTGCTCAAAGATGAAGTTCACATCCGACAACTTCACAGTGACTCCAACTCCACTCGAATACGTAGCAGGTGAGGTGCCTGCAACGATTAGTGCCAACATCCCTGCCAAGGTGATGAAAAAGAAGGCTATCGTGACTTGCACTCCTGTTCTTCGTTGGGAAGGAGGTGAAGCAGTAGGGTCTTCTGCCACATTACAGGGTGAAAAGGTGGAAGCTAACAATCAGATTATCAGCTACAAGAATGGTGGACATGCCACTCTTCGCACAGTGTTCCCATTCCAAGAGGCTATGTCTGCCAGTGACCTCTATATGACTTTCAACGCCAAGAAGGGAAACAAAACCATCAAGATTCCTGATGTGAAGATTGGTTATGGCACGAACTGCACGGCTGCACTTGTTCACCGCACAGTGGCAGATGCTAACAAGGCTATTGCTCCCGACAACTTCCAGCGTGTCATCTCGCAGAAGCAGGCTGCTACCATCAAGTTCTTGATTGGTCAGGCAAATCTGCGTGGAAGTGAGTTGAACAGTTCGAACATCAAGGACTTCATCAACACCCTTCGCAACATCAAGAGCGATGAGCAGAGTCTTGTGCTCAACAATGTGGATGTCAGTGCGTATGCTTCACCAGATGGTGGCTACAACTTCAATGAGCGTTTGGCTGAGCGTCGTGGAAATGTGTCTGAGTCATACGTGAAGGAACAGCTGAAGAAGACAAAGCTCGACACGAACGTGGATATGAAATACACGGCTGAGGACTGGGAAGGATTCCAGGAGCTTGTGAGCCAGTCGAACTTGCAGGACAAGGACCTCATCCTTCGTGTGCTTTCCATGTATCAGGACCCAGAACAGCGCGAGCGTGAAATTCGCAATGTGGCTACGGTTTATACCGAACTTGCTACAGCTGTGCTTCCTGAATTGCGTCGTGCTCGTATGACCATCAACTATGATGTGATTGGTCGTAGCGATGAGCAGATTATGAATGTTTATCAGTCGGAACCTTCTCTGCTTTCGGTGGAGGAATTGCTTTATGCTTCTCAACTTTTGGTAGACAACGACACACAGCGTGAGGCTATGCTGAAGAAGACCATTGACATCTATCCAAACGACTATCGTGCATACAACAACCTTGCTGCACTGGCTATGCAGAAGGGTGATAACGATACTGCACAGAACTACCTCCGTCAGTCGCTTGCTCACAATTCTTCAGCACCTGAGGCCAACGTCAACTTGGGTTTGATGGCGCTCGAAGCAGGCAACGTGAAAGATGCTGAGGTTTATTTGGCTAAGGGCACTGGTGCTAACAACATCAACGAGGCTCTTGGTAACCTCTACATTGCTCAGGGCAAGTATAGCAATGCTTCTCTTTTGCTCGAGAAGATTCCTACCAATAGCACACTCCTTTCGCAGATTCTTTCACAGGATTATGCATTGGCAAAGAAGACTTCTGCTGCCATCCAGAATGCAGATGCAACGACCAACTATCTTCGTGCATTGCTCGGTGCTCGTATGAACGATGAAGCGCTCATCACGAAGAGTTTGGCTGACGTGGCAAAGGTGGACCCATCTTTTGCTCGCCATGCACTCAGCGACCTTGAGTTCTCGAACTACAAGAGCCTTATTTCTGCACTGCTGAAATAATTAAAGAAGGACCCACCCCATACCCTCCCAATGAGGGAGGGGGTGGATACCCAAGCAATGAAAAGGGGATTCTCTTGATGAAAATAATGAAGGAGATATGAAACATAAATTATTGGCAAACTTATTGAGTAGAGTAACCACTCCCTCCCTCACATGGAGGGTAGGGGGAGGGTCTATTTTATTTCTTCTCCTTCTTTTTTTCATTTCTTGTGGTCCCCGCGAGAATGCGTTTCGTATTGAAGGCAAACTGAAGGGCTTGCAGGGTGGCGAGTTGTATATTTACAATCTCGATCAGTATAACGCACGTTTTGACACTATTCAGGTGAAGGATGGTAAATTCACCTATAACAGTCAGTGCGACCGTACCAGTCCTTTCGTTTTGGTTTATCCGAATGGTGCCGAGCATGTCATCTTTGTGTCGCCTGCATCGGCGATTGAATATGAGGCGGCTGCCAGCAATTTGAGCAACTATAGTGTGAAGGGTACTGATGAAAACAAATTGCTGAATGAGTTTCGCAACAGTATCACCAAGGAGAATGATGACAAGGTGCAGGGTTTAGCACGTGAATTCATTCTTTCCCACAAGGAGTCTCCCGTTGCAGTTTATCTTTTCCAGCGCTATTTTCTTCAGAACGAGAAGGTGGAAGAGGCTGAAATCCGTAGCATCCTCAAGGAACTCCGAACCGTGCAACCTGGCAACCATGACTTGTTGGAGGCTGAGGGTAGCCTCAAGACTGTTTCTCAAGGACGTGTGGGTACCAAACTTCCTGCCATCACTTTGAATACCAAACAAGGCAAGAAGATAGAACTGAACAAACCACAGAAGCCATTCACGCTCGTTGCCTTCTGGGCAAGTTGGATGCCTAATCAATGGCAGTTTAGCAGCCGTTTGCGCGGCATTGCCCGTAAGGAGAATCGTTATGATTCCCCTGCACGTGGGGATTTGCAGGTTATTTCCGTCAGTCTCGATACCGAAATCTATAAGTGGGAAGGTTTTCTCAATGAAGACTCGGCAGTCATCAATCATGTCTGCGATGGGCTGGCTTTTGATTCTCCACCTGTCTCGAAATTAGGTGTGAGGAAACTTCCTGCCTACGTGCTTGCTGATAAGAATGCAAAAATCATCGCCCGTGGCTTCACCGATGATCAAATGCAAAAGGACGTTGATAAATATTGCAAATGAAAAGTGAATAGTGAAAGGTGAAAAGTGAAAAATGCCATCCGGATGGCATCGCTTCACACTCCACGCTTCACACTTCACGTTATCCTGAAACTTGAAACTTGAAACCTGAAACTTGGCTTTGCCAATTTGAAACTGGCACTAAGTGCCTATAACCTCTATCACCATGTTAGCCACCATCCAATCCGCAGCCCTCAATGGACTCAATGCTTTTCCCGTAACGATTGAAGTTAATTCACTCGAGGCACCCGAAGGAGGTTCTCGATTCACGATTGTCGGACTTCCCGATAGTGCTGTGAAGGAAAGTAGTGAGCGTGTTCAGGCTGCAGTGCGAGAAAATGGCTATCAATATCAGATGCGTACCACGGTGGTAAACCTTTCGCCTGCTGATGTGCGCAAGGAAGGCTCAGGTTTCGACCTCCCCATTGCCATTGCTTTTTTGCTGAGTCTTGGACATCTGCATGCCGACAACATCAATTTGCAGCGATATATGTTCGTGGGAGAATTGGGATTGGGAGGACAAGTTTTGCCCGTGAAAGGTGCGCTTCCCATTGCCATCAAGGCACGTGAATTGAAGTATGAGGCACTTATTGTACCCGAGGAGAATGCGCGAGAGGCAGCTGTTGTCAACAACCTCAAGGTGTATGGAGTAAAGCACTTGCAAGATGTCATTGCACTCCTACAAGGACACTCCTTATTCATACCTACGGAAGTGAACACGCGGGAGGAATTCTATGCTTCGCAGCAAGAATTCGATTTCGACTTTTCTGAAGTGAAGGGACAGGAAAATGTGAAAAGGGCATTTGAGGTGGCAGCTGCAGGAGGGCACAATATCATTCTTATCGGCAGTCCTGGATGTGGCAAGTCGATGATGGCAAAGCGTCTGCCCAGTATCCTACCACCGCTCTCTCTTCAGGAATCCCTCGAAACGACACAGATTCACAGCATAGCGGGAAAGCTTCATCGTGATTCCACGCTCATCAGTCAGCGTCCGTTCCGAGCGCCTCATCATACAGTTTCTGATGTATCATAAATATACGATTATGATGCGGGTTAAAAATCATTAAAACCACTTGTTTTTCTCAACTTTATGCTATTTTTGCAAAAAAAAATAGTATGAAGTGTATTTTAATGGTTCGTGTTTCAACGGAGAAGCAGTCTTATGATGATCAAATGAATGAGCTTCATGAGATTGCTTTAAATGCAGGTTATTCGGAGGAGGAGATAACACCTGTTGCCGAAATTGAGTCTGGAATCAAGTTGGATGAAGAAGAAAGAAACGGTCTTAATAGAATGAAAGAACTCATTGAGACAGGTGAGTATAATTGTGTTTTCGCTTGGGAAATTAGTCGTATCGCAAGACGTAAGAAGATTTTGTTTAGTATACTTGAGTATCTTATCAATCGCAAAATCCAACTTGTTATCAAAGAACCTTTTCTACATTTGTTGAAATCTGATGGAACTATTGACGAAGGTGCCGAAACAGTATTTACTTTGTATGCCCAACTTGCTGAAACAGAAATGAGAAATAAAATGGCACGTTTTAAAAGAGCCAAAGAAGTAGGTTATGCAATGGGAAAATACGAAGGAGGAAAGATAACCAAAGGTTACAGGGTGAATAAAGATGGATTTTGGGAAATAGATCCTGAAGGTGCAAAGTTTGTTCGTATGGTTTTTAATATGTATATCTCTGGTGAATATAGTATGACTAGTCTGGCTAGAGAGCTTCTTTCACGTGGTTATTTCTACAATACAAACATTAAAGAAGAAAAAGTTCAACTTTCTTTAACGAATGTCAAAGCTTATCTTTCCCACATGTTAAAGAATCCGATGTATAGGGGAGGTCAGTCAGAGTATATGCGTGGTACAACCCTAATTACCAATAAGAATAATTATCCTCAAATTATTGATGATGAAACTTGGAAACAATGTGAAAAACGACGTAAAGAAAATAGATTAATTCCTAAATCAAAAAATATACATTTGCTTACTCCGCTTATTCATTGTAGATGTGGAGCGACTTATTGTGTGAATTATCTGGAAGGATGCTATACATGTCGTATCAGACATAATGCAGTTGAAAAAGGATTACAACATAGCCCTAACGTTCAAGGCAACGTAATAGAATCTCTTGCTTGGTATGTTGCTTTGATGGAGCTTCAAAGCGACAATGCGACAAAAACAAAAGAAGTAGAACAGGAAAATAAAGAAAAAATTGCTGTTCTGGAATCCAAGATACAGAATTCAGAGAAGATTATTGAGGAGATGCTTAAACGTCGCCAACATCTCGATGAGAAATATTTTGTTGAAGCAACATTATCGGAAGAACGATATAAAGAGCTTAGCATGAAGCAAGACGAAGCCATAAAGAAGGAAAAGGAAAATATCCGTACTTATAATGGTCAAATAACATTTTTGCAAAATTTGATAACTAATGCTGTTACTTTTGATGAGATGTTTGATTCTTTACGAGGTCAGTATGACAATCTTAAAGGTGGCACAGATCCATCTACTATGCGCTCAATTATTCGGCGATACATTAAAGATATAACGATAGAGCCGATGGAAGGTAAACTTACTAATTTTTGGAAAATCGCGAAGATTGAACTTTACAATAGCAAGGAACGCAAAGAACAAATAGAACAATTAGAAGCACAAGATCTGCATCATGTTGCTGTAACGCTTGGAACGACCTTTTATTTGGACTGTCGTCACCATATCGCCTACTGGGATCAAGATTTGAAGTATAGGGTTCCTATGGTCATTCTTGACAGAGTAAAGGCAACACGAAAAGACAAACGAAAAGGTCGTAAAAAAAAGCCCGCCAGACTACAAAAAAAACAATTTTGATTTAATGCAATAACTATGTTTTCACGATCAGTCAATAATAGTAGTAATATAGCTTATTATGGAGTATTTGAATATAGGAAGGATTTTAAGATTCATTAAAAGATTATTCGAAAACGAACAATTTTTGGAAAGAATTTTTTCTTCGCCAAAAATATTTCATGATTTCTTTGTTGAATACGATATTGATCCAAGAATTATTATTGAATTAAAGAGTGGCATTATTCCAGATTCAACAGAAGATGTTATTAAGAGATACTATGATATGCTTCTTTTTTTAGTGAAATCATTGTTGCTAACTCCTGATTTACTGCTAAGGTTTCAATTTAACAGAGGTATAGGTTCAGATATATACGATTTAGGGTATTTTATCCAATTATTGTACTTCCGCGAAATTGAAAAATCACATAGAAAAACTATCATTAAGCTTTTTTTGAGATTTATTAATAGTATATCTTTGAAGAGATTCATTTCTTTTATACAAAAATGTGATGCGGACAAGATCTTGCAAACACAAACTGAAGAGTCGTTTGCAAAGTTATTGGTGGGCATGACTTCTAATGATGTTTCAGCAATTGTTGAATTAATCAAAGCAGAAAGAGAGGATAAATACATTCTTAAAGAAGCAATTATAAATAATAATATAGAAGACTTTGTTGTTTTGCTAAGATACAAACGCTTGAATTACGATTTATCAGCTACTGTAGCAAAACTATGGAACGACATGCATTATTTAGCGATTCAAGTTCTCAACCAACTTTACGATGAAAGTAATGATGTTTATTCTTCTTTGCCAGAAAAAATGTTGACGAATGAAGATATTGATTTTGATTCTTCAGATTATAGTGAGTTGCAATTTGTTTATGAGTGGCAAGAAGAAGATGGAAAACATATCCCGAAAGGGGATTATAAAAAGCTTTGCAATGCGCTGATCTTTTTCTATTTATCCCTTCTCTTACAATTTGCTTTTTTGAAAAATTTTTCCACAGACCCAAAAATATGTTCCTTTATCCAAGAAAGGTCATCGGAATTAGGGCTTCCACTTCAAGATTCTTATGATACTCCGGCGTTATATTCAGATTCAGACGAATACTTAAAAAATTATGAATCCAGTTATGAAGCTTTAAAAAACTCGTTTGAAATTCCAATTTTAGAGGAGTTTAAGTCCAAGTATTTGGAATCAAAACCAGTGAAAAAAATAATAAAAAAAGAAGAAACTAATCTCAAGTTTCGTTATCCGAAGTTGTTTAGATATTTAACACCCAATCAAAAGAAAGAAGCTCTTGAAAAACTCTATGATCTTTATTTTTCTTCTTTAGGTATTGACAGGAATGAATTCATATATTTATTTGGTTTTACGGACAATGAAGTAAACATTAAAAAAATGAAAATTCCTTTTAATTGGACTGAAAAACCAGGAAAACTTCAATGCATAATGAAACATTTATATGAAGATGAAATTGATTATGCAACCATGGATAAGGTTTTTTTATGTAAAAAACGTGAGCGTAAGTGGTCAGAGAATTTTAATAAAAACATCAAAACATTTGAAATAAAAGGTGATATTGCGAAGGATTTAAATCTATTATTAAGTTCCTTTTAAAATAGGACAAACAATCTCCCAACAAAGACAAGAGGATGTGGCAAATAATGCATATCCTCTTCTTTTTATCACTCCTCCAACTCCGGATATTCCTTCAGCAGCTTTTCCATCAGGTTATTGGCATTCTCGGCAAAATCCAGGGAATAGTCTATCTTCATCGTGAGGGGATAGTCAGGTGATTCGATAGCAAATACTCCCAATGCGTCGAGATATGTAATTGGAATGGAGATGTCGCCAAAGAGAAATGAGAGTTTTCCACCACCACTTAGGTATTCGTTCAGTTCAGAAAGAAATGTTTGTTTGCTCATGGATCTTCAAATTTTTCACGAATTTAGGGAAAATAAATGTTTTTGGGGGCATGAAAGACCTAAAAACCCTCTTTTCACGACAAATTTCCACACCTTGCTCCCCTCTTGTCGCAATATACCACCCCTGTCGCAACAACTGATTGAATCAAAGCACGAATTCCTACAAGCACGTAAAGTACAATGTTGATCTTATTCATTCATCAGAAGTATTAATTAGAGGGCGGCTCGCATTTGTGAGTCGCTCTGTTTTTTTTGTTGGTGAAGTTGCAATGGTTAAGAAAAAAATAGCTAAATTTGCATTCGTAAAGTGCGTTATGCATTTTATGTTTGTTATATTTATAATAAGACTCAGTGGAAATGGGCTGTCTGCGAAGATGGTCCATTTTTTATGTGGCAATTAAGAATGATCTAAGTAAATGCAACACCAATCACATAGACAAAGATTCACGAAAAAGGGGCAAACCAAAGGGAAAGGAGTAAAATCTTATCCCTTATTTCTTGTTTGTGAGGATGAATGATTGGGAGAAGGTCCTTGAACATTGACATAGAGACTGAAAAAATAGAGTAAAAAGAATTGATACATACGTTTTTTTGCCTGTACATGTTGTATGTCTTGTGAATATTTTCTAAATTTGCTTTCGTAATAGGATTGAGATTAGGGCTACCGGATTTTTCTCATAATCCTGTTGCTTTAGGCGATTAATTGTCTTTAAATCTAATTATTATCGACTGCCATCAAAGGGTTGAAAACTTTAGTTAACTAAATATTTTGAGCATTATGAAAAGGAAATTATTATTATCAATTGTATTGCTTATTATACCACTCATGAAAGTGTGTGCGGCAAAAGCATACGTACAAGTTACAAAAGGTTCACAAACATCATGGATAGAAATATCTGGAACTATAAGTGGCACAAATTTTATGGTTAGTTCATATGCCATTTCTAAAACAACTGAAGGAAAAGTTGATCTTAATTACGTGTATTCAGGTACTTGGGGCTCCGGTACTAAGTATACTGTCACAAGTATTGAAGGATACGCTTTTTATTATTGTTCATATATAACTTCAATCACTATTCCTAATTCTGTAACAACCATTGGTGAATGTGCGTTTTATAATTGTACAGGCTTAACGTCTATATCCATTCCAAATTCTATCAATACTATTGAACATTCTACTTTTTATGGCTGCACTAATTTATCATATATTGGAATTCCAAATAGTGTAACCACAATTAGAATGTCTGCTTTTGATGGATGCTCAAGTTTAACTGCCATTTATATCCCTAAATCAGTAAGTAGTATTTATGGTGTATCTGATGATTATGATGAACCGGATTATGGTATCTCCCAATGGGGCACTCGTTATGAATATGAATACAGTATTTTTTCTGGGTGTGAATCATTAACAACAATAACTGTAGATGAATTTAATGAAAAATTCACCTCTGTTGATGGAGTTTTGTATAGCAAAGATAAAACATTACTATATTGTGTTCCTGCAGCTTACAAAGGGAATTCAGGTGTTTTCAACATGCCAGAAGAAACAAAATATATTCAAGATAATGCATTTAGAGGAACAAAATATCTGAAGGAAATCAATTTGTCTGATAATATTGAAAACATAGGACGTTTTTGTTTTTCAGATTCTGAGGTTGAAACAATTAATATAGGGAAAAAATTTAAGTTTTATGATTACGAGTATGAGTACTTATATTTTAGAATTTCTAATGGGATTTCCCTTAGTAATCTAAAAAATATAAATGTTGATAGTGAGAATACATCTTATTATTCTATAGATGGAGTACTTTATCATATAAATCCTTATACCCTAAAAAAAAGTATAGAATTTTATCCACGAGCCAAAACAAGTGAATCATTTACAATTCCTTCGGATATCGAAATAATATCAGATTATGCTTTCAAAGATTGTAGTAATTTAACTAGCATAACCATTCCAAATAGTGTGACCACAATAAGAAGCTGTGCTTTTTGGGGTTGTACAGAATTAAATAATCTAACTATTCCAAATAATGTGACCACAATAGGAAGTTCTGCTTTTTATGGCTGTACAAAATTAAATAATATTAGTTTATCAAAGAACTTACTATCTATTGGTGACGGTGCCTTTCGGGGTTGCACTTCTTTATTAACCATTGATATACCAAACTATGTGTATAGAATTGGTGAGGATGCTTTTTATGAATGTACTTCACTTTCTTCTGTTAACATGAGTGCACATATATGTTATTTCTATAATACATTCGCATGGTGTTCAAATCTTAATACTGTGAAAATGTTTAGTCCATTACCACCACCTATGGGTGAAGTGGATTGCCAAGTTGGAGATCCACGAGCTGTTTATAAAAATGCTGATATTTATGTTCCTTTGGGTTGCATAGACAATTATAATTATTCAGCAATGTCTAATTTTACACCTTCAAGCATTTCTGAGTTTGCTCCTTATTACACAATTGCAATGACTTCGAACTATAAGCTATTGACAATGCCCGTTAATCTTGATGTTTCACAAGTTGATGGATTAACAGCATATAGAGCCAATATAGAAAATGAAAAGGTCGTATTTGAAACAGTTGATGTTGTTAAGGCGAATGACGTTGTTCTTCTTTATACTGAGAATCCAGGCGAGTTCAGCATACCACAAACGACTACAATAGCAGAATATGAAAATATACTTACAACTCATTTCCCTGTTAATCAAGTGGAAGAAGGCTGTACTTGGGTTAGTATAGAACCAGACTATGCGTTTCTAAATAAAGGCTATCTTTTCAAAGAGAACGGAGAAGATGGACCAGGTTTCTACAAAAGTACAAATAGTACAACTTCGAGTTATATTTCGAATTCTGGAGGTCCTTTTCAACAATTATTCTTTGTCGATTCTGATGGCGTTTTAACAGAATCATTTATCCCTATTTTTGAAAAATCTGAGTCCTACATCTCATTAGAAGAATTGACAACTACAATTCAAGGCATTCTTAGTGAAGCAGAAGAAGGTACAGCGGAAGGTCAATATGAAAGTGGTGCAATAGCAGAACTCCAAACAGTTCTTGATGACGTTTGCGAAGAGATGAACACAAATATGAGCGATGAGGAGATTGCTGAATTAACCACACGCCTCAATGAAGCTTTATCCATTTTTGAAAGCAAAAAGGTGGTTGTTCAAGAGAATGAGGACACCGACATCACGCAGTATGATGATGTGCTTTATATTGAGAATGCGGAAGGTGTGTCAGGAAACCAGTTGACAGTTTCGCTGATGATGAATAATGTGATTGAGGCATCGGGCTTCCAATGCGACTTGTATTTGCCAGAAGGCGTGACGGTGGCAATGGATGAAGATGGATTCTATCAAATTGCCCTTAGCACAGCACGAACAACTACGACTAAGACGAATATGTTTGACGCTGCTCTGCAAGGCGACGGTTCTATCCGAATTCTTTGCAGTTCTTCGAAAAACTATGCATTCAGTGGTAATGAGGGCGAAGTGGCTACTATCGTGCTGAACCTTGATGATGATATGGAGGAAGGCGATTATCCTATCATCCTGAAGAACATTGAGATTGCTAACAAGAACAATCCTACTGGTCCAGCCACGGTGAATTACGTGAAGAGCACCCTCACCGTTTTGAGCTATCTGTTGGGCGACGCAAATGGTAGTAGAAGTGTGACGGTTTCCGACTTGACCATCACAGCGAGCGAAATCCTAGGTGGCTCTCCAGAAGGATTCATCTTCAAGGCTGCCGACGTGACGTTGGATAATAAGATTACAGTAAGCGACCTCACAGGTATTGCCAACATCATTCTGTACGGTTCGATGAATGGTCCAAGTGTGAAGTCGAGAATTGTAACGAAGCCTGCACAGGTGGCTCTGCATATTCCAAATGTGACGATTGCAAAGAGTGGAACTGCTGTAGTGGATGTATTCATGAAGAATGAGAATTGCAATATCGCTGCTTATCAGTTCGACATGGTACTGCCTGCAGGCGTGAAGGTGGTGGATGCCACTTGGAATAAATCTCGCATGAAAGGCAATCCACTCTTTGACAGTGCAGAAATGGAGGATGCTTACCGCTTGCTCTTTGCTTCGATGGATGGTGAGACTTTTGTAGGAAACGAAGGTGTCATTGCTATGCTGACTCTTGCTGCTGACGCTACGGCTGAGAGCGGTGATGCTATTATCAAGAACATTGAACTATCGGAAAATGGTCTGGCTTACGTGCCTGCCAATGTGAAGTCAACCATCAATGTGGTTGATGCTACAGCTATCAGTAGTATCAACGCAGACAGAAACCCTGTGGATGTGTTCGACATGAGTGGACGATTGGTGAAGAACCAAGCTCATAACGCTGACTTAGAGAATCTTCCTCGTGGTAGCTATATCATTGGAGGAAAGAAAATTGTGAAATAGAAGACACCTCCCTCACCTCTCTATGAGGGAAGGATGATTACTTCATCAATGGAAATCAAACAAATGAATAATAAAGCTTGATTTGAATAAGCTTTTAGTATAAACAGAAAAATGAAAAAGACGATATTATTATCAATGATGTTTGTAGGCATGGGTGCAATGAGCATCCATGCTCAGAACACGGATGTTTCGACACTCGACAATGCCATCTATATTGAAAGCCAAACGGTGGATGCAGGTGAACAAACAGTGCTATCTGTGAAAATGAAGAACACGGTTCCTATCCGTGACTTCCAATTCAATCTCAATTTGCCCGAGGGCATGAGCTTCGCTACAGACAGCGAAGGATGGAGTCTTGCTGAATTGTCAACAGAACGTATGACCAATTCCAAGACTTTCGAAGCTGCAATCCAGAATGATGGTTCTCTCCTTGTGCTTTGCTATTCTTTGCGTTCGTATATGTTTAGCGGAACGGATGGTGAGATTTGTACTATAACCATCAATGTAGATGAAAATATTGAAGCTGGAGATTACATTGCCAGTATCAGGAATGTTGAATTAACTGAAGCATCAAACGCTTCGCATATAGTAAATACCGTGAATTTCACACTAACAGTATGCGGAAAAACAAGCATTGCTCCACTCGCTCTTTCGTGTGACCCAAAGGGGGCTGTAGAAGTAAATGGAACAACTGTTATTGCTGACAACAAAGCCGTGAATATAATAGCCAACGCTCAAAATACATTTACCTTCACACCTAACGAAGGCAATCGATTGGCTATGGTGAAACTAAATGGAATAGATGTTACTTCGCAAGTGAACAACAATTCCATTACTATAAATGTGCCTGAAGAATCGTATATGATGGTAGCTTTCGACTCTACTGCAGGAACAAGCAGTTCACTTGATGTAAACAAAGATGGAGATATTGATATTTCAGATGTAGTATTCCTCGTCAATTATATCTTGAATCATTAAAAAACTCCAACCCCCATATCCCAACAGCGAATCAATCTCACTAAGGTTAGCTATTAATGAAGAATGTTTTGCTATATAATTTTAATCCCAGGTGACATTCAGTTTCACATGGGATTTTTTTGCTTTCACTTATATACAGCAGCCCACCTATCAAAAATCCAAGCCCAGATTCTTGTTTACGGCTGGAATAATAGGCAGGAAATATGGGGGGTGTTTTCAGTTTTTTCACAAGTTCAGGATGATGAAAAACAACTCCTTCTCATTCTAATTCGTAGATTCTTTTCGACTTTGGAGCAAAAAAGATGAAAGACACGTCAAATAAACAAAATAAATCCATTATATTTGCAATCGTAAGCATCAGATGAGAATGCTTCGTTTTTTCAATAATTCATGTATGATATAAATACTAATGGAGTAAAAATGAAAAACGGTCATATGAAAACGATTAAGGATAAAAGAACTAAAGGGAGTGTGACTTCTGCTGAACACAAGGGCAGTTATGTTGTCTTGAAAAGTGTTTTTGTGATTTCTATGCTCACATTGTCACCTTCAATGTTGAATAGCAGTGTGAAGGATAAAAATGAGCAAAAGAATGTTCTATATATGACAGAAGTCTGTGTAATACCTCAAGTAAGCCATCTCTCTACAATAGATTCAAGTGAAATTGCACCTGCAAATCCACAACAATCTCCATTCCCGCAAATAGCATATTTTAATAGTCAGGTACCAATTAGAAATATTATTTCTGCAACAGGGAATGATATTCCAGTAAAAATCGTTTTAGCAGGATATAACCCTGGAAAAGATGTTAATGTAGTTCATTATATAACGGATAGTTATAAGGATAGCTATGAGAGTCATGTACCTCCACGTATATATGAACTTGTTTATCACGATTTAGGCCCTGATAAAGAGTTCTTGGGCGCAAAAATAAAACGAAATCTTTATGACCCTAAAACAGGGAAACGAGATGGTTTAATGATAAGAGAAGTTAGATTGGATGATGTCTCTGCACAATATCTAATTGACTTAACAACTGGTGACACAGAATGGGTTAACAAAACAGAAATTACGTTTAGCGTTACCAAAGATTCTAAAACAATGCCACCCAAATATTTTGAGTAACTAAAGTTTTGCAAGTGATGGTGCACCCACATTTTATTAACTTAAAAATGATATTATTCTTGTGTTCTGGAGAAAAGCCGAACTGACCCCTATGGCGAAACTAAATGCCTCCTGAAAATATTCATTTTTAGGAACAAACAAAACCGACTGGCTTTAGGCATGACGCTTAAAATCAGTCGGGTTTTTCATGGAGATAATTAATCGGACATACTGAAAATACTTTCGATGAAAGACAAGTAGTTTTCATCCTTTATTCTTTTCGGCCCCATTAAAAAAGATTTCTCTCCATGGGATTTTAATCCCCAATAATTAAGCTGCTCGTTATTATTTTCTTTAAGGGGACGAAGTTTGATATACTTATGAGTAAGAGGATTCCCATCAAATGTATATCCGTTACGCCAATACTCTTTGTCATTCAATACTTCTCCAGAAAAAGGGACGTTTTTCTCTACGACCTCACTTTTAAAAACTATACGAGATACTGGTGCTCCGAGATAAATATAGACAATATCACCTACTTCTATACTTTTCAATCGCTGAGTCCAATAAACGAATGGTAGGTTTCTAAAAGCACCCAAAGTGTCATACATTTTTGTGTTGCTTGGAAATATCCACGATGTCATATTTTCAATTTTTAATATTTTACAATCGCCACTTGTAATCCCTTTTTTCTTATAAAAGCTTATTAGATGATTTCAGTTTTTATTTATATCCTTTTCGTCGGATTTTATTGTTATATCTTTGCCTGTTTTCTTCTTTTGCCTTTTCTAAATATTCTGGATTTGATATTGCTTTTTTGTTTTCTTCATCACGTAGTTTGGCCTCTTCAGGAGTAAGTTTAATTATTCTACCTTCCGAAACTGCAAGATCAGTAGAAAATCCTTGTGATTGACTTTCGAGCTCTTCTATGGTAATTTCTCCTTTTGCAAAAGCTTCTCTAGCAGACTTCCACTGTATCAAATCTTCTGATTTGCTTGCGTCAAGGTATAATTGATCATTCCTAAGTTCATCGGTACTAAAAAATGTGTCAGCATGAAATACCTCAGTCTTTCCATCAGCATAGCCCATGAATGCTCCATTCACAGATATAAAATGCATTTGCCTGTGATTTATATCGGTTCCGTAGATTTTACTCATGTCACCAAATAACTTAGGTCTGCTACAACCATTAAGAAACATATGTTTACAGACATCAACAAATTCTGTTGCAGGATCTAAGCCCATACGTTCTTTATATCTTCGAACTGCATGAGCACTATACATTATAACATGCGGTTTGGAATCAGTTATAAACACAGGTTTATGCTCTCTTAAATCTTTCATTACCATGAAACAAGAGATTGAAGTAATTTGGAAGTTTACTTTTGCTGGTTTAATTCCTATAGGGAGCATGTAAAGTGTTGCTTCCGGTAACTTTAACATACCCCATATCGGAGGAATTTCAGATCCTTTTTTTAGTAATGAAAGAATATTAATACGTCTTTGTTTATTCATAAGAAGACCATAAAGACGTTTACAAAGTTCTATTCTATGTTCATCAAAAAAATGATGAAATTCTCTATTTGTGCTTTCTGATGTTAACATTGTGCTTAATAGAATATAAAGAAAATCAATAGAACATGTTTTATCAAAGTAGATATGTAAATGCAGAATATTAATGTTTGCTTTATCTGTTTTCAATCTTGATGAGATGAAAACTTATAAATCATACCTTACAACCGCCACTTGTAATCCCTTTCTCCTGGCAATCTCAATCATGGATCTAGTGCCACGGCTCTTACCATCCCAAAAGGCAATGAGGGCATCTGAAACCTCTGCCATTTCTTCATTTCTGATGGGACCGGCTGCTCTGCCATGTCTTTTCCAATCAGCTGGATGAAGTTCACATTTAAGATTATGGTCAGCAGCAAACTTTTCACCGAGAGAATCAGCGCCTGGAGCATGACCAGATACTATGATGACGTTGTGAGTCTTCATCTTTTTCTGAAGATAGTATTCACATCGTTCCTTCAGGGTGACATAATTGTAGAAGTCCCTACAGCCTGCTATGATAACTCGGTAGTCGGTCATGAAAAGTCAGTTTAGGGAAGAGCTTGCTGGGGTTGCAATTGATTATAGAATTTTATTTCTTCTTCATTTATTCTACTTGCAAAATCGTTAAAGTCAGCACATCCACTTGGTATCCTTAACCCCAGTTTAGTGATTGTACCACCATTTACACCTGCTATTTCAGTTTTGATTTCTTCTTTGATGGCTGACACTTCTTTATCAGGGTGAGGATATAGCAGAAAGGCTTCTTTTGAGCAAAACCTATACATATAGGCTATGGTTTTATAGTAAATGGCAGTAGCTTTCTCACTATCTTCCTGATAATATTTCTGTTCATTCAATGGTATATACTTGGCATCTGCTACAATTTTCTTATCTATGGAAAGGTAATCAGGAATGATTTGCTGCTTTGCAGGCTTAAATAAATAAAACCTTTTACCAGTATCCTTCAGATAATGGTTATACTGTCCTTCCAATAATGATGCCAGGTATTCTTCCCACAACCAGGCTGCATCAATCAGAACACCATACACTTCATCTTCTTCCTGACCATATTTTAATTCTTCGTGTCTAAGAATCTGCAAACATAGTCTTTGAAGTGGGGCGTACTCACTATAATAAGGATGTGCTATAGGGGCAAGGTTCTTGTTAATGACGGATTGTAATTCATTATCCAAATAACTAGGGGTGGCACTTATAATTTGTGATACAGCCTGCTTTGTGTCTTCATCTATGTTTAGAATAACATCACCACCATTTCTTGATATGAATTCAATGGTATGCCTGATTAATTGGGTGATATGGTTGTCATAACTATATTCCCTTGTGGTATAGGCAACAGCACCATTAAAGGGTTCGTTAAACTTGATGTGTCTGCTGACATCGATAACACCCCTAACATTGGCATCATTATATTCATGTGTTATGTACTGCCTGTATACACCTTGACTGATAGCATTCTTTAGGTACAAAGGGAAAAGATATAGAAGAAAATCAAATACACTATCTTCATCAATTGTATGCTGAAGATTGAACAAGTTAATTTTGGCAACCTTTTGAAGCATATAATGCAAGAAGAAATCTACGTTTCCATTATCAGCAAATCTGGAATGGATTGAAAGGTGAGTGTTATTTCTGCCGATAAAACCTACAATACTGTTGGTGTATAGTGTTTTACCATCGTCTGAAATATTGCATATTACCTTTTTTCCAAAATCCCTATCATAACTACTAAAGGAATCTGGGAACACAAGCAGATTTGGGTAATCATCCAAAGTAATATTGGAGATTTCCACATCAGCAATAGCCCTTAAATCATTAAGTTCATCAGGACTATTTACAACGCCTTTATTATAGTCACTTATATTCAATGTTTAGTTTTATCGTTATATGCTTGACGTAATCTTTTTATTTTCTCATCAATATTGGTTTTGCCCCTTAGGTATTCATACAACAGACCTTCAAGGTGATTAGTCCACAATTCATCAAAGTCATTGTA
>OCVV011361120.1_pt1 | contig 22100 bp, 26 predicted proteins | sample 1539721 | NCBI WGS metagenome assembly OCVV01 (sample SAMN02144230, study PRJEB22623) | gut metagenome | biome: sheep rumen | host: Ovis aries | place: New Zealand
GGCTTGCTCTCGGTGGTGTCAACTATCGATGTGTCTCGCATGCTTATTGCCAGGTTGCATCTGTCCAGCAAAGCACCGGACAATATTGCGTGGCGCTTGTCCAGGTCAATGTCTTCGGCTTCCAGATGCAGTTTGCCCAAACCGCCTTTAAGCCGTAGCTGGGCAATCATGTCACGCGTGTTAATTGCTCCCGTGCAGATGTCAATGGCATCGATGCCTATGTGACAGGTAAATATGCGGGAAAGGTCCAGGTCCACGATAACCGTGTCGGTATGCACGACGGTATCCCCTGCCTGGGTGGCAGTCAGGTTGTTAAGTTCTATGTCCAGCGGGAAGCGTATGCGCAGGCGCTCGATAGAAATGTTCATCCCTGTTTCCTCGCTCGCCATGTCGGCAGCCTGGTGTGCAGCCCAATTCTGTATAAAAGGAATATATAGCATCGCTGCCAGCATAAATGGCAGCAACGCTACAGTCAGGGCACATATGCCCGTCCATTTCAATATTTTCCTCTTATACTCCAATCCCTTGCTCCTCTATGTCAAAGTGTTCAAACACAGACCCCTTGGGGACATCTGCTATAACCCTTATCTCCTGATGCGAAACGGGATGCTCCATCACCACCGCACGTGCATGCAGGCTTATGCCTCCGTCAGGATTACTGCGCCTTGCTCCATATTTCAGGTCACCTTTTATAGGACAACCTATCTTTGCCAGCTGACAGCGAATCTGGTGGTGACGGCCCGTCAGCAGATTCACCTCAAGCAGGTGGTAGCGTTCGCTGTGAGCCAGTATTCTGTAATCTAATATCGCCTTTTTGCTGCCAGGCACCTCGCGGTCGTATGCGCGTGCAATATTTGTCTTCTCGTTGCGTGTCAGCCAGTGTGTCAGTCTCCCCTGGGGCTGCTCGGGAACATTTGCCGTAACGGCCCAATATACTTTCCGTACCTTATCGTGCTCAGCAAAGAGCTTGTTCAGACGAGGCAGGGCCTTGCTCGTCTTTGCAAAGACAACCGCACCGCTTACGGGACGGTCCAGACGATGCACCACGCCCAGGAAGACATTTCCGGGCTTATGGTGCTTCTGCTTTATCCAATCCTTGACAACCTCGCTCAGCGGAATATCGCCGGTCTTGTCTCCCTGCACGATTTCGCCTACAGCCTTGTTGACAATGATGATGTGATTATCTTCGTAAAGGACTTCCAACTCCTAATTATGAATTATGAATTGTGGATTATGAATTACATATTCATTCCGCCGTCAACCTGTATAACCTGTCCGCTTACATAGCTGGACATGTCACTTGCCAGGAATGTGGCAACGTTTGCGATATCCTGGACCTGACCGCCACGGCGCAGCGGAATGTGCTTCTTCCACTCCTCGCGCACATCCTCGGGCAGGGCGGCAGTCATTGCCGTCTCGATAAAACCCGGTGCGATGGCGTTGGCACGGATACCCTTCGGACCCATCTCCTGGGCAACACTCTTGGCCAGGGCAATCATACCGGCTTTGGATGCGGCATAGTTGGCCTGCCCGGCATTGCCGTGTACACCCACGACACTTGCCATGTTTATAATGCTGCCGCCACGCTGGCGCATCATTATGGGAACACAGGCATGGATAAAGTTGAACGCGCTCTTCAGGTTTACGTTTATGACGGCATCCCATTGCTGCTCGCTCATGCGTAGCATCAGTCCGTCCTTGGTAATACCGGCATTGTTAACCAGGATGTCTATAGTGCCGAAATCCTCCTTGACTTTTTTTACCAGTTCCTCGGTTTCGGCAAAGTCAGCTGCATTGCCTGCATATGCCAGGCATTTGACGCCTACAGCCTCTATTTCACGGCGCGTAGCCTCCAGACCTGCTGCCATATCGTCGTTCAACACCAAGTCCGTGAAGGCGATGTTTGCACCCTCGGCGGCAAACTTCAGGGCAATACCCTTGCCTATACCACGTGCTGCACCCGTAATCAGCGCAGTCTTTCCTTCCAATAGTTTCATATTTTATATCATCTGATTATCAGTTTGACAGACATTACCTACCTTTTCGACAGCGAGCGGTGTATTATCTTCTGCACTACGGCACGGCTCATACCCTTGGGCATGCCGTCAGCCAGACGCCCGTATATGTATGGCACCTCCTGACCCTTCACGGCATAGCGTATTATATCTACCATCAGGGGAATGTCGTCCGCCTCGAAATGTCCGCTCTCAACACCCTCGGTAATCACCTGCGTCAGCAGGTTCTTCTCGTTACGGTCAAAATTCTTGCGTATCAGACTGACACGCCATATGTCGCGGAAAAATTCGGCCCGCATGTTGCCGTTGCGTTGCACGACTTCCTTTATGGCATTCAGATGCGAATATATCAGGGCTACAATTTTGTCCTCGGGATCCATGTCCTGCTGAGCTACTCGTGTCATCTGCTCGCTCATGCGTTCCAGTTCGTCCTGTACTACGGCATTGTAGATAGCTTCCTTGGACTTGAAATACGTGTACAATGTCCTGCGACCCTTGCCCGATGCCGATGCGATATCGTTCATCGTAGTCTCTTCCAATCCTTTTTTTGCAAACAGTTGTCTTGCTACGTCAATCAGTTTCTGTCTGGTTTTCTCTGATGCCATCTTAACACACGTATATGTGAGTGTATGTGATTTATAGAATAAGTAGGTTAATTAATTGCGCACAAAGTTAGCAGTTTTACTATGTAATTGCAAGTTTTTTTGCAAGTTTTTAAGCAAATCCTTGGCAGTTTCCCAAAAATCCCATACCTTTGCACTCGCAAACGAGGAAATAACTTCCTCTGTTAGGAAAAATATTACATCGCGGGGTGGAGCAGTTGGTAGCTCGCCAGGCTCATAACCTGGAGGTCGCCCGTTCGAGTCGGACCCCCGCAACAGAGTGGTGGTGAGAATCCCGGTTAAAGCTTGTACAAGTTTTTTCTGGGATTTTTTCTTTTATGCAGTTGAATTATAACAACAGAAGGATATCTATGTTCGAAAACTTAAGCGAGCGCCTCGAACGCTCATGGAAAATACTCAAGGGCGAAGGTAAGATTACAGAAATCAATATAGCCGAGACCCTGAAGGACGTGCGTCGTGCCCTTCTCGATGCCGACGTTAACTACAAGGTTGCAAAAGGTTTCTGCGACACTGTCAAGCAGAAGGCCTTGGGTCAGAATGTGCTTACAGCCGTCAAGCCACAACAACTCATGGTCAAGATTGTCCACGACGAGCTTGCAGCCCTTATGGGAGGCGAGGCGACCGAGCTCAGTCTGCCGGGACGCATTGGCGAGCCTACAGTCATTCTTATGGCAGGTCTCAATGGTTCGGGCAAGACCACGATGTCAGGCAAGCTTGCCAAGATGCTTAGGGACAAGAAGTCTAAGAAACCCCTGCTTGCGGCATGTGATACCTTCCGCCCTGCTGCAATGGAGCAGTTGCGTGTACTGGGCGAACAGATTGACATTCCCGTATATCTTGAGGAGGGCGCTACAGATCCCGTACAGGTTGCCCAGAATGCCATTAGGTATGCCAAGTCCAATGCACGCGACGTTGTTATTGTAGATACTGCGGGCCGTCTTGCCGTTGATGAGGAACTGATGCAGCAGATTGCAGACATCAAGGCTGCCATCAACCCCCACGAAATACTCTTTGTGGTAGATGCTATGACAGGTCAGGATGCTGTCAATACAGCAAAGGAATTCAACGATCGTCTTGACTATACGGGTGTCATACTTACCAAGCTTGACGGTGATACACGCGGTGGTGCCGCACTTAGTATCCGCAGCGTTGTTGACAAGCCGGTCAAGTTCATAGGTACTGGCGAGAAGATGGAAGCCATCGACACTTTCCACCCTGACCGTATGGCAGATCGTATCCTCGGTATGGGAGACGTGGTGTCACTTGTCGAGCGCGCCCAGGAGATATATGACGAGAAGGAAGCTCGCAAGCTTGAGGCAAAAATCAAGAAGAACAAGTTTGACTTCCAGGATTTCTACAATCAGATCCAGCAAATCAAGAAATTGGGTAATATCAAGGATCTGGCAAGCATGATTCCAGGTGTAGGCAAGGCACTCAAGGACGTAGATATAGACGACAATGCCTTCAAGGGTATCGAGGCCATCATCCAGAGTATGACACCATACGAGCGTCAGCACCCCGAGTGTCTCAACACGTCACGCCGCCAACGTATCTGTCGCGGCGCAGGTGTCAAGATGGAAGATGTCAACCGACTGATCAAACAGTTTGACCAGACACGCAAGATGATGAAGCTCATGACCAACAAGAGCAAAATGGCACAGATGGCCCAGATGATGGGACGCAGGTAATTCATAATTCACAATTCATAATCGGGAAATCATAATTAGTCAATGACACTTATCGACGGTAAGGCAACGGCAGCCGCAATAAAGGCCGAAATCAAGCAGGAAGTGGAGCACATTGTCGCAACCGGAGGCAAACGCCCTCACCTTGCAGCCGTATTGGTAGGGCACGACGGTGGTAGCGAGACTTATGTCAAGAACAAAGTGCTTGCGTGCGAGGCATGCGGTTTCCGCAGCACATTGCTACGTTTCGAGGACGACATTACCGAGGACCAGCTCCTGGATGTTGTACGTCAGCTCAACGACGATCAGTCTGTAGATGGCTTTATAGTACAACTGCCATTACCAGGACACATCAGCGAGCAGAAGGTAATACAGACCATTGACTATCGCAAGGATGTTGACGGTTTTCATCCCATCAACGTTGGTCGTATGGCTATCGGTTTGCCCGCCTTTATCAGCGCAACGCCCCTTGGTATCCTGACGCTGCTTCAGCGATACAATATCCCCACCAGTGGCAGGAAAGTTGCTATTCTTGGACGCAGTAACATCGTAGGCAAGCCAATGGCACAGCTCATGATGCAAAAACAATACGGCGATGCCACCGTAACCGTACTGCATAGTCATAGCCGCAATATCCAGGAAGAGTGCCGACAGGCAGATATCCTTATCGCGGCAATGGGACGCCCCGCATCTATAACAGCTGATATGGTCAAGCCTGGAGCAACTGTCATCGACGTCGGCACTACACGCGTACCGGACGAAACGCGCAAGACGGGGTTCCGTCTGCAAGGTGATGTTGATTTCGACAGCGTGGCACCTCTGTGTTCTGCCATAACACCCGTTCCTGGAGGCGTCGGACCTATGACCATTTGTATGCTCATGCTCAATACGCTGAAGGCAGGCAAGAAAGAAATTTACTAAAAACTTTACCAAACATTTGGCAGTTTCGCATAAAATACCTACCTTTGCACTCGCTTTCCAAGTAGTGAAGGCAAGTCTAACACGGTGACTATAGTTCAGTTGGTTAGAGCGTCAGATTGTGGTTCTGAATGTCGTGGGTTCGAGCCCCACTAGTCACCCATCCCTCCCCCCGAGTCCTTGTAAGCAGCAATGTTTGCAGGGACTCATTCTTTTTATATGGTTTCTGCAGGAGAATACATAAAATAATGTGTAAAATGTGCTTGGTTGAGAATAATCTTGAAGATTAATTAGTATCTTTGTCAGCAAAAGAGGATATCAGGTTATGGATGTATTAAGTGATATATTCGCTGCCATAGCAGACGAAGGCTTTACTGCCAGAACGCTGAAAATGATTGATAACTACGTAAAAGATATACAAAATGGGAGAGAAGATTTTTCTAGATTCAATCTATCAGAGCATGCAGGACTCTGCAAGGGAGGCTCGCCTCTCATTGGGGCGTCCATCGTCGCATGCTACGCGACAGCAAGCCTTAGAGCAAGTTGCAATGCTGAAGGCCGCCAAGGAAGCCCTGCAAACTGGGAAATAGACGAGCAACAGGAGAAGTTCATATCCACGACTTTGAAGATGACAAAACGGAACTTCAAATATGGATTGGAACAATAGCCAACGTAAAAGCTAATGAGCATGATGTGAGAGTCTGTGAGAACATTATTACAAGTGAACTTGCCCGATTGGGAGTTGGAGAAAAACATCTTGAAAACCAGACAAACAAAATTCCACCAGCTAATAACGTCTATATAATTCACGAATGGTGGAAGACCAATGGTAATGAAATTAAACGAAGACTTCGAAATAGTGTTCCCGCTGTTATTCCTGAGGTTATGGAATACTATAGCGAAACGAATGTTTTGTACGGAGTTCAAAGATTAAAGCACATTGGTGATTTGTGACTTCACAGTTTTCCATTATGATTCAAACACTTAGATTTATGGATGAAGTATTAAAGTTTCACAAGTATTTAAACGGAAAATATTTGGATGAGAGTAAACTTGAGGAATGCGCAAAGAAGTTGATGGGGAAGTATTGTATAAAGAAACCAAATTTCTTTTATCAAATTGCGGAGATTGAGTTTTATTTTTACAGCCCCAATCATCGTGATATTATAACATATCCTCGAAGATGTTCTGGCAAATTGTGGTTCTTTCATCAGAGTGGAGTGGACTTGACAATTGATAGCTCAAAAGGATTTGAAGGCCAAACTCCATGTTTTGGAGGCATATTGATCCGAAGTATCATTAAATATAATAAGGCTGGGAAAAAAATAGAAACGATTTGTGGACCTCAAAAATGTGTCAATGAGCTCTTTGATGTATTAAATGCTGTTGATAACAGTAACGAGTTAATGCCATTACTCGAAAAACATGATTTCGGTTGTGTAAAAGTAGTCTCATCTCAGCGATATGTTTCATTTAATGTTCCATCCAAAAGCTTAAAGGAAGGCTGTGACGAGAAAGAAAAATATCAGAACGAAATCAAAGAATTGGTCAAAATTAAATTAAGAAATATTTTATCAGAGAATCAGAAACGCGAAAAAAATACTAATCACACAACTGGAGAATGGCTGATTGCATCTGAAGAACAGAATACATTCGATTTGTTCTGTAAATATTTACAAGCGAAATATCGGTATTATTTAGAAGATATACAATGGGAAAAAGGATATAAGGCTGTCAATATAGCTAAAGACAAAAATAGTTTCAAATATCTTCTCGTAACCATGTAAAAACAGAGGCTCTGTGTATTCGACAGAACCTCTGTTGATAGTTATGAGAAAAACCTTAGAACGGGCAATCAAACTCAGTAGGATTATTATGTATTATCAGAATTCTTGCTACACATACCTCCTTTCCCGTAAAGTAATTGATATCAGACATTGCATCATCATCGCAAGAAAGGTAGTCAATATCAATAACGTTATTCCATACTTGCACTGAAGAAAGAGGTCTTCCTGGATCCAAACAAAACAAATGTAACAGATTCCCCTCTTTTTTATATCCGACAGCAACTACACAATGGCCACGTCCTGTTGCTCCCCAAAATCCCAGCATGACAGGTTTCCTTGCGTCCAACTGAGCCCTTATTTTTAGATGCAGTTCCCGTCGACTGACAGAATTGTATTCCATTGGGACTGTCGTGAGTACTTCTGAAAGTTTTTCCCCTAAAAAAGAGTTCAAATCGTTAGAAAGGTCATCCATCACATCTCCACCCAAACAGAGTCCACTAAGACCATATAGAAAGTGGCTCTGAATGTTGTCAACAAATTCGTTTTCTTTTGCACGTTCGCCATCAATCAAATCTTCCCAATCTAAGAATTTGTGAAAGATAAGCAGCATCATCAAACTATAAATCGTACAAGACCCATCCAAGTCTCCCTGTTTGGCAAAGACCCTGGTCAATTTGCCGCTTCTCCCAATAGCTTTTAAACATTCTTTATCCAAGAAAATGTTTTTGATAAATTTTGCTGTAAACATATTCAAACTGTTTTTGGTAATTTATGATTATTATCTTCTTCCGGCAAATCAGTCAGTATATTCCATGAAGAGCAATTCAAAGCTCCACCTTCACGAACAATATTCTCACAATGGTATACAGGATGACATTTACACAGGGGGAAAGCGTCGCCAATCTGCTTTAATGCTTTTTTCCCCAACATGTCATCCATAACTGTGTCTTCCACCATTGGAATGAAAATATGCTGACCTACGTGCAGAAAATTGAGGAAAGCCCAACTGCTATTAGTATAAGCGCCGTAGTGGAGTTCTGTGATATCGAAATGAGGGCTGAGCGCAGCCAATAGCCTTTTCCGCAGAGCCTTGTCAAAGTCGCAGTAGTTGTTGAGCAGTACACGGCCTTTGCCTATATAACGCACCATACCGTCTGCATGACCGTATTCATCATAATAATCTTCAGGAATCAGCACTATCTCTGCTTCTAAAAGTTGACTCAGCGTATCAATAAGCACATTGTGGTCGTAGTGCTGATTCTCTCTGAAAATCTTGTCTGTCATGATAACTTTTTCTCCACAGCTAATGAAATTGCCTCCATCAAGTATGATGTCAGAACTCATTACCCGTATGCCTATATCGGAAAGAATTGCCGTAATGTCTGGCTTATACTCTGGGTAGTCTTTCAGATAGTCGGGGGCATAGAGAAAGAGCACAAATTTGTCTTTGCTAACCTGTACAGGCATATAGTCCCGTGCCCAAATATGCAGAGGAGAAGAACTTTTTGGCAAGAACCCACATGCAACTCTTTTATCACCATGAAGTGGTTCGATCATCCTTAACACAATTTCCGCATACCTGAAATGTTTCAATCCTTCTGCGAAATATACGAAATTAGTATCAAAACTTGTAATCATAACAATATAAATTATTAATAATCAATCACTTACATTTCGCTGCAAAGGTATTGCGAAGATGTAGTTCTGCCAAACTTTTTTTGTTAAAAGTTCGTTAAGATTTCCGAAAAAGTTATTATAATTTTATATCGTTGGAATAAGTATAAAAGCTATCAATGAGCAATTAGATTTCACACTTATTCGTTAGTTCTTCGATAGTTGTCCGTTAGTTGTTCGATTTTCAAACGAAGAAATAACGAAGAACTAACGTTAAAATAACGGGCATATATTGAGCCTGATACTAGGCTAATACTTGCCTGATACTTGTTCGATAGGGGTTCAATCCTCGTATTGTGGAACTGCGGGAAGGAATTCGGTCTTGTCGCCGTCAATCCTGCAACAGAAATGCTGTATGCCGTTGCTCAGTATCAGCAGCGGGACGTGCAAGGCCTGATTGTAATGGATTATCTGGTCACACGCCGACTGGCTGATGGCAACGTCGGGGGCCTTGAATTCCATAATAATCTGCGGCTGCCCATGCTGGTCGTAGAAGACAGCATCGCAACGCCTTTTCCGCCCACCGACCTGCAGGCTCACCTCGTGCGCCATGCGTCCCCTGGGATATCCCAACTCACTAATCATCCACAGGGTAAAATGCTGGCGGACCCATTCCTCGGGCGTAACTCGTATCCACCGCGTGCGCAGATAATCCCACAGGTACAACTGTCCCCGGCGTTTCTCCAAGCGTATGTCAGCAGCAGGCAGGTTCAGATTCATTTTATTTCAGATTTTATTCTTGCTTTGCAAATTAATTTCTTATCTTTGCAATACAAACACAAAGATAGAAAATTAGAATGAAATCCAAGCAAGAAATAGTCGAAAATTGGTTGCCAAGATACACCAATCATCCACTTGAGGACTTTGGCGAGTATATCCTGCTGACCAATTTCAATAACTATGTGGATATCTTTTGCGAGCAGTTTTCCCTGCCTGCGCCTCCGTACACAGCCAATATGCGTATGGCAACAGCCGACGACATAACAATTATCAATTTTGGCATGGGCAGTCCCAATGCCGCGATTGTAATGGACCTGCTCTCGGCCATACAGCCCAAGGCATGTCTCTTTCTCGGCAAGTGCGGAGGACTGAGTCACAAGACAGACAAGGGAGCATTGATACTGCCGATAGCAGGCATCAGGGGCGAGGGTACCAGCAACGACTATTTCCCTCCCGAGGTGCCAGCCCTACCGGCATTCATGCTACAACGTGCCGTATCCAGTACCATACGTGACATGGGACTGGATTACTGGACAGGAACAGTCTATACGACCAACCGCCGCGTATGGGAGCACGATGACAAGTTCAAGGAATACCTGCGTACCACGCGCGCGATGGCAGTCGATATGGAAACAGCTACGTTGTTTACCTGCGGATTTGCCAATCACATCCCTACGGGTGCCTTGCTTCTGGTCAGCGACAACCCGATGACGCCGGACGGAGTGAAGACGGCAGAGAGCGATTGGGTCGTCACCAAGAATTATGTCAGAATCCACGTGCAGATAGGAATAGAGGCACTGGAGATGATAAAGAACGGCAAGAAGACAGTCCGTCACCTGAAATTTGATTACTGATGGAAGCAAAAGCAGGAATAACCTTTGATACCATTGCTCATGACATTAAGGCTGACAAAATTTCGCCCGTTTATTGCCTCATGGGTGATGAACCATACTATATCGACAAGCTCGAGTCAATCATTACGCAGAAGGTTATGCCACAGGAAAACCGTGACTTTGACATGGAACTCCTGTACGGCAGCGATGTGGACGGAATGCATGTTGCCGACAGTTGCCGACAGTTCCCCATGCTTGGCAAGAAGCGTCTGGTCGTGGTACGCGAGGCACAGCAGATGCGTGCCGGTCAGGATGCTCTGGCTGCATATTGCCAGAATCCAATAGACACAACCGTACTGGTGCTATGCCACAAAAACGGAAAACTGGACATGCGCAAGGCATTGGGCAAGGCAATATCCGCCAATGGCATTATGTTCGAGAGCAAGCGCGTTTACGATAGCGCTCTGCCTTCGTTCATCAAGGGATACCTGAAGGAACAGCACAAGGATATTGACGAGAAAGCCGTCCAGATGCTGGTCGAACACGTAGGTGCAGACCTTACACGCATGGCCAGCGAACTGGACAAGCTGCAGATAGCAACCCCCGGAGAGAGTAGGGTAACATCTGACCTTGTTCAGGAACAAACAGGCATGAGCAAGGATTTCAATAATTTCGAGCTACTGGGTGCGCTTGCCGAAAAATCAAAATCTCAGGCGGCACAAATAGTAAAATATTACAACAACAATTCACGCTCGTTTGCGTTGCCTCCGACCCTGTCCATGATGTTTACCTTCTTTTCCGACCTGATGCAGGCATACTACAGTCCGGATAAAACCGAGAACGGAATAGCCGAGTGGTTGGGTATGCCCACGTGGAAAGTCCGTAGGGAAATCATGCCTGCCATGAAAAACTATTCGGGACGTCGCGTGATGAACATACTTTCGATGATCCGAGAGACAGATGCCAAGGGAAAAGGGGCAGGGGGGTGCCGAACAGCCCCGGGAGAACTGCTTATGGAGCTTGTTTTTGCCATTTTGGAATGATTTTTCTGTCATAAACATATCAATTTTGGGGCCCAAAAGCCCCTTTTTTTGTCTATATCAGATTACCATGAGAATACGGATTTTTCATGTAACTTGCTGATAGATTAGATACTTAGGTCAAATGGGTGCCGTCTGAGAATCGCGTAAAATCATCCAGACAACCATCGGTAGGGAAGGACGCGATTCTCGTGATTTTAGCGAATTTTTCTCTCTTGAAAATTCAGTATTAACATTCTTTTGCATTCGGAAAATTCAATACAATTCACAAATATACAATACAGCAATGTGAATTTGTAAACAAACATAAAAGAAACAATCCCAAATATAACTCCGTGAACACATGCAAAATTACAAATACAAATGTGAATAATTACATTTACATAACGCAAAGACTGATTATGCATGACATAAACTGACAGATAAGTTGGTAATTATCAGCTTGCAACGTAAGATATACAAATCTGAAGTGAAGATTTCGTGTAAATATTGTTGCATAAAGGTTTAGAACGACAGTGAGAAACCCCTATTTGTTCAGAATTTTTGCAGTAACATCTTAAAACCCAGTATTTAAGCTTTAAAATTGGAACAAAGTACTTGAATGTGTAAATTCCACTACATATTTGTGAATTGTAAATTTACTATACAAAATACAAATCTCGAATACACAATGTCGAATACTCATTTGCGAATGTAAAGTGCAAGATGCGAATACAAGTTTTCGTATTGAAAGTTTGGATAATTAAATTCTAATTCGTACCTTTGCAAGCGTATTATTCAAGAAAAACAGGGTCCCCCTGAATTATAGCATTGCAGATATGAGGAATCGTATTCGAGAGTTGATGGAGAAAAAAGGCATGTCGCAGAAAATTTTTGCTCAGGAGCTGAAATTAGGCGAAGCAACTGTGTCGGGAATTTTCAACGGTCGTACCAACCCGTCAATGGCAACCGTACAAGCGATACATAACCGCTTCCCAGAGGTCAACGTACAGTGGCTGATGTTTGGTGACGGAGAGATGTTCAACAATGACGTTGATACATCCAAACAGCCATTGTCTGCAGGTACAGGTACAGAACAGAATTTAACCTCGGGCAATTTGTCGGCATTAGGACACGATGACTTTACCGATGGATTTTTTGCTACTAACCCAGCCGATAGGCAGCATACTACACCTGCAGCGGCCGTTTCTGCCACTCAAGGGGGGTCAACAGGACAAGAGCAGGCGTCCCAAATCAAGGTTATTGAGAAATATCTTGACAAACCACAGAGAAAAATCAAGGAAATCCGGATATTTTTCGACGACGGAACTTACGAAACATTCACAAAATAACGCCATGTTTGGCGTTTTTTTGTATCTTTACACCAGTAATCGTGTATATATAATAATGTATTAATGCTTCCAAGGAAATCAATCGTTGACCTTACGGTCAGGTCAAATCAGTCTTTGGGAGAGCGTTTTGTACTGTTGAAATGTACAGACACCAGCGCTCACCTGCCGTTAATGTTACCGGGACAGTTTGCCCAGTTGCGTGTGGATAACAGCAAGACAACGTTCCTGCGCAGGCCCATCAGCATCAATTACGTGGATATCGACAAGAACGAGGTTTGGTTTCTGATACAGAAGGTAGGTGCGGGTAGCCAGGCACTTGCCAGCCTGCAGTCAGGTGATATACTCAATGCCCTTATGCCATTAGGCAATGGTTTCGCAATGCCAACCAATACTACAGACCGCTATCTGCTGACAGGCGGAGGCGTTGGTATAGCACCGCTGTTGTTTATGGGCAGATGTATCAGAGATATGGGAGGCAGACCCACCTTCCTGCTGGGTGCCAGGACAGCTTCGATGCTGCTCGAGTTGGATATGTTCCGTGCCCTGGGTGACGTGTATGTTACTACCGAGGACGGAAGCATGGGCGAGAGTGGCTTTGTCACCCAGCACAGCATTCTGCGCGAACAGCGTTTCGACATGATCAGCGTCTGCGGTCCATCGCCCATGATGAAGGCCGTTGCACGCTATGCCCGCGAGACCAATACGCCCTGTCAGGTCTCACTGGAGAATATGATGGCATGTGGACTGGGAGCCTGTCTGTGCTGTGTGGAGAAGACGGTGCGCGGCAATGTATGCGTTTGCACCGAGGGTCCCGTGTTTGATATAAACGAATTGAATTGGTAAGATGGCAGATTTAAGGACTAATATAGGAAGGATGGAACTCCGTAACCCCGTGATGACGGCAAGCGGAACATTCGGTTACGGCACAGAGTTCCAGGATGTAGTGGAACTGGGACGCATAGGCGGCATCATCATGAAGGGTACAACCTACGAGCCGCGACAGGGAAATGACTACCCACGTATGGCCGAGACGACAGGCGGTATGCTGAACTGCGTAGGACTGCAGAACAAAGGCGTCAGGTATTTTGCCGAGCATATCTATCCGCTTATACGCAAGATAGACAGCCGCATGATTGTCAACGTCTCAGGCTCCAGTCCCCAGGACTACGCCCGCTGTGCAGCCGTTGTTGATACGCTGGAGGATATACCTGCTATCGAACTGAATATATCCTGCCCCAACGTTCATGACGGAGGTATGGCATTCGGCGTGACAACCGACGGCGCAGCCAGTGTCGTAAAGGCAGTCCGTCAGGCATACCACAAGACATTGATTGTCAAACTCTCGCCCAATGTTACGGACATAGTGAGCATTGCCAAGGCTGTCGAGGCCGAGGGAGCAGATTCGGTAAGCCTGATAAACACCCTGATGGGTACAGCGATAGATATCGAGAAGCGCAAGCGCACCCTAAGCATCGGCACGGGAGGCCTGAGCGGTCCATGCGTCAAGCCCATAGCCCTGCGCATGGTATATCAGGTAGCCCATGCAGTTGATATTCCCGTGATAGGCCTGGGCGGAATATGCAACGCCACAGATGCCATAGAGTTTATCATGGCAGGCGCCAGTGCGATCGAAATCGGAACAGCCAATTTTCTGGACCCAGCCGTAAGCATGAAGGTCGTTGACGGCATAAACGAATGGCTAGATGCCCACAACGTGGCATCAGTGCGCGATATCATAGGCGTAGCCGAATAAATCAGAAAACAATAGTCTTGGGATCCACCTCTATAACCGTTCCGCGTGGACAGGCGATCAGAGTGAATCCCTCGCGCACGGCACGCGACACCAGTCGCTTCTGTGCCAGCAGTATGCCGTTGTCCAGACACTGCTGCAGATGGCGTATTTCGCGATCCGTAGGGTAATCCTTGTGCCTATTCATGACGACCTCCTTTGTTCTCGTCCTTTGCCGGTTGGCTGTATGCCCGCTGCAATTCATAATAACGCTGCGCATCCACTACATCCATTTTCTCGCTCTGTCTCCACCCACTGGCTATGCGGTATGTAGGACAGATGTTGTTGTCGTACAGGCTCCAAAAATCCACAATAGGCGCATACAACTGGAAGAAATTGCGCAGTCCTGCATCATAGCGGCGGTATATGACATCGGTCGGAATGTTGTGTCCACCCTGACTGACACGTCGCATTACGCGCTGCTCTGCCTGCTCGGGAGTAGGCAGGGAGAAGAAGATAAGCGATACGAAATATCCCACGCTCTGCGCCTTCTTGATAAGATTCACATACGAACGCGTCGCCAACGTTGTCTCGAACGCAAAGTCCTGCCCCTCCTTCATCAGGTACATAACACGCTCTATCATCAGACGGCCTGCCTGCAGGGCAACACTCTCTGGATTGAACGGCGACAGGCCCCGTGCAATCTCGTCAGCATTGACAAATTCACGGCATCCCAGCATCTCGGGCAACACGGTATAGCTGGCCGTCGTCTTTCCGGCACCGTTACATCCGGCTATGATATACAGGTTTTTCATAATATGCGGTGGTATTTACTCTTTCAACAAATCAGGTCTCAAACGCCTGGTACGCTCCATCGACTGTTCCAGCTCCCATTCCTTTATCCTGGCATCATGCCCCGAGAACAATATCTCCGGAGCTTCGCCCCACGACCTGCCGTTTACATCAATATACTCCCTGGGGCGTGTATATACAGGTGCTGCAAGCAAGTTGTCCTGGAACGAATCAGACAGGGCCGACTGCTCATCCCCGATGACACCCGGAATGATGCGCACAATGGCATCCGTCATAACCGCAGCGGCCAGCTCGCCACCGGTCAGCACAAAATCTCCAATGCTAACCTCGCGGGTAATCAACTGTTCGCGAATGCGATAGTCAATACCCTTGTAATGACCGCACAGGATAATGATATTCTCCTTCAGGCTCAGCTCGTTAGCCATCGGCTGGTCAAACTGCTCACCGTCAGGAGTGGTGAATATTATCTCGTCATAATCACGCTCGCTCTTCAACTTGGAAATACAGCGGTCTATAGGCTCGCACTGCATCACCATGCCGGCAAAGCCGCCAAAGGGATAGTCGTCCACGCGACGCCATTTGTTGGTAGTATAGTCGCGTAAATTATGCACATGAATCTCCACCAGACCCTTCTTCTGGCCCCTGCCCACAATGCTTTCCTGCGTGAAATTCTGCAGCAGTTCCGGTATTACTGTAATGATATCTATGCGCATAATCGTATGCAAAGATACGAATAAAACCGCAACTTGTACCCAAATTTCAGGAATTTTCGTACCTTCGTACCATGATTATACATATTAAAGAACTCGCAGACCCCCGCGTCGTGATGTACTCGGGACTTACCGAGGCACAGTTGCGCAACCGCCTGCATCCCGACCAGGCAATCTTCATAGCCGAGAGCCCAAAGGTTATCAGCGTAGCCCTGGATGCAGGATACCAGCCGGTATCCATCCTGACCGAGGAACGGCACATTACAGGCGACGCACAGGAAATCATCCGCAGGGCAGGTGACGAAGTCCCCGTCTATACAGGAAAACGCCAGCTATTGGCACAGCTCACCGGATACACCCTTACACGCGGAGTCCTGTGCGCAATGCGACGTCCGAAACCCCTGTCACTCGCACAGGTCCTGCAGCACGATGCCCGCCGCATAGTAATCATGGATGGGGTAGTGGATTCCACCAATATCGGATCTATGTTCCGCAGCGCAGCAGCATTGGGCATAGATGCCGCCATTGTCACCAACACATCCTGCGACCCCTTCAACCGCCGCGCCATACGCGTCAGCATGGGCAGCGTGTTCCTGATTCCATGGACCACCATACCATCCGATTCCATAACCGAAACCATGCACAACTACGGTTTCCAGACAATAGCTATGGCTCTGCGCAAGGACAGCATCGCCATCGACGACGCCAAACTGAAAAAGCAGGAACGCCTCGCCCTCATCATGGGCAACGAAGGAGACGGCCTGCCCCTGCAAACAATAGAATCCGCCGACTATGTCGTACGCATCCCCATGTACCACAATGTAGATTCCCTCAACGTCGCCGCTGCCAGCGCCATCGCATTTTGGGAGTTGCGTTAAGTTTATATGATTCCATTTTTATGCACGTCTTTCCTCGCGAGCCAGACGAATTTCTTCGTTGATTTCGTCAAGGGTCATATCCTGAAGACCATTTTTCTTCGCCTCATCTCTAAGTGCCAGAAATGCTTCGAGGCCTTCATTTGTACTAACCTTTGGTTCTGACTTAATTTCAAATGGGATGCTACGTGTACGAACCACAGCGTTAGCAAAAATGTTCATAGCAGCATTTGCACTCATGCCAAACTGAGAGCAAAGCGCATCAAAAGCCTTTTTGATACCAGAGTCCATACGAACTGTCATAGATACTTGTGCCATAGTCTTTATCGTTTGAATGATGCAAATATAGTCATTTTGTTTTAATCTGACGTCAATTTGCAATAAAATTTAGTCAAAAAAAATAGCGGTAATTACATTCCTGTGGCAGTTTCCTAGAACATAACCTCAATTAGAGCTGAGCATGACTTCGGCATGAGTTCAGTATGAATTGAGCATGACATCAGTTAGAGTTAAGCATGACTTCAGCTAGAAATCAGTATGAATTAAGCATGAGATGAGTATTTGGCATTTTTTTCCATAAATACTTTTGTCATATATTATATTATTATTTAGTATTTTTGTGCTGTCCTCACGCCGAAAGTGGTGTAAAAGCCACAGGGATAGCCATTAGGAAGGAGTTCCTATGGCGGTGAGAGGGATGCCAAATATTAAGAAGGCGTAAAAACTACACTTTTAAAATTGTGGCGTCATTATGTAAAATATCGCGTTCTAAAGCGCTATTTCTTGTAAAATATCGTATTCTGATATCATGTTTTTATGTAAAATATCGCGTTCTATGTTTTTTCTTCGTATCTTTTCACCGTCGCTCATGTCGGCTACATCAGAAGAAGAGCGCAAACATATAAATGTCATAGGCTTATTCTGTAGGGCTGTCAATTCCGCGTTCTTCGCCAAGATGGCGTTCCTGGCGGCAGGCAGTTGTATTCTGTTGGCAGCCTTCAAGTAGGATTTGTTGAGGGGCCGATTCGTTGCATCTAACATGCCATATACACGGTTTGCTTTGGCACATTCTCGCAGCACAGGGTCGGTGAAGATGGAATCTGCCAACTGGAATTCCCATTCTATCACTTCTGCTGCTGTCTTTTCATTCAAGGCTTTTAAAATAACATTTCTAAGCGATTTGATATCTTTCTTTTCTAACAGTTCACGATTTTCCTCACTTAACGTCACCACCCTTCCTTTTCTAATTGTAGAGCTAAGGCCGCGTTTAATGTTATCGGATTATGTTTCCGGGGCGTGGAGAAGATGGCATGCTGCAAGTACATCCAAGGGAAATCGTAAAATTCATGCCACATAGAATAGGGCTTGCGTACATTTTTTCTTACCTCTGCCAGCATGTCGTCAATCACGGTCTGGGGAAACTTATGTATTGTATTGACATCCATATCAAATATGTCGCGAAACATTCTGCTAAGGTTCAGCATACGAGCGGATTCCTCAAACTTGCGCGAGAGAGTTGGATAAAGGGCTAAAACAGAATCTAATTTTGCTTCATTCTTGTGGTAGACTTCCAAACGCTGATTTGCATAAGTACGCATTTGCTCCTCAGTACTGTTTTCGTCAAGAACATTGTTATACTCCATGTGATGCATCTTCACGAAATACTCTTCACTTACTGCGAAGAATTCATTCTGCAAACGGGCATTTCTGCCCATAAACAGCATCTTGTCGTTCTTGTCATCATCCAGAATGAAAATAGTGTCGCCAGGCTCCAGACAGGGATCCATGAAATGGTTGTCCGCGTGTACAAACACGACTTGGGTGTTCTCCATAGGAACCTTTATTGTGAAGTGTCCGTTTGTATCGGTCTGTCCTTTGATGGTTGAACTTCTACCAGATACGAATCCTCCGAACCTTGCTTCAAATGCGAGGCTATTCCCTTTCGATTCAGGATAGTCTTTTATCCAACCAATGATTGTGGCGGAATCGCCTTCCTGAAAGCCGTTGTCTATAAACGGCGTTTGGTCTGGCTGCGGATAATAAGATAACGTCCTTGTGGCAATGAGGCTATATGTCTGTTTTTTCTGCTTGCCAATGGTCATCTTGCATTTGCCTCCTTTTTGTTTCCCAATGGTCACGCCGAGCGTCTTGTTTGCCATTATTCAATGTAAGGACAACTTTTCCATCCTTCTCATTTATATCGTTGTATTTCCATAATTGGCACTTATAGATGGCACAACTTTCTGTGAATCCAATTTCCCAGTCGCCCGTTGTCTCATTGCGCCAATAAGTATCTGCGATGGATTCGGGAATAGAAACCTTTGCCTGCCCCGCCATTGCGACGAGGGCGAGCAGGATGGTGATGATAGTTTTCTTGTTCATATTTGTTGTTAATAGAGCTTTTCAAAATCCTTCTCTGGGATGATGTCAAGGTTATGAGTTTGTTTGACCTTCAGCCAAAGCCAGGGTATCGTAAACCGAGGTGCATCGGGAGTGTAGAGCTCCAAGATGTGAATCCCTTCAGAGCTTTGTTCCATCATGATAGTGTAGATGCGATGTCGTGTTTCATAGTTATAGACTGTGTAACGCAGCAAGTCCACATGACTTTCCACGTTCTCCATATATGATTTGAATCTTGCAGACGTGGTGAGTATAGAACCTCTTCGAGGCTGTTCGGTGGCCATGCGGTTCAAACGGTTGTAGAAATCGACTGCCACGTCTATGCGATGCTGATTCTTAGCTGGAATAAAGAAATGAATTCCTGTGACAGATGAAACAGCCAGAGAGTCAGAACCATGCCCTATATAGCTTACCGGCAGGAAGGTGTTATAGTTATCAGGAATGGCTACATCCTTATCCCACTCGTATTTGACTTCGTATTTCTTAACCTTCTTCTGCTCGGCTAAGAACGCCTGAAGCAATTCCCGGACTGAGGTGACATCGCCAGACTTTACCGTGATATTGGCAGGCTTCTCGACCATATAGCAAAAGTCGAATACTTTGTTTCTGTTTACTTCACTGTAACTTTTTAAATACAGAAGTTCCTGGGGATTATTTCCTAAGGTGATGTTGTAGTCTATAGAGTCGCCTGATATGTATCGGTAGCTCTTTTCTGCGGTTCTGCACAACATGTTGAGCATATCCGGCACATTCCGCAACAAGTAGTTATGATCCTCGGTCTGTTTTCGCATCCACTCTTTGTCATAATTGATGGTGTTATTTTTCCCTGTGGTATCTGTCAGTACATGACAGATATTATACTCCTCATACAAAACGGAATCCTCAAGGCATCTCAGTATGCGCCGTCCATATATATCCCGCTTGGCAATACTATCAAAAAGTGCATTCACGCTTTCTATCTGCATTGGTTTGTCTGCAACATTTTGTGTGCAAGAGACAATGCTCAATCCTGCCAAAACAGACAATAAGATGTTTCTTGTTTTCATTCTTTTATTCTATGTTAATGGTTATTTGTTGCTGGATGTATGAGGCAAGCCTCTCACCCTTTTCTTGAATCTCCTTTTGGTGGACGAAATAGACTTCCAATCCGATTGGCTCGTCTTCATATTGCCATGCAGGCGTTTCCTTTGTCCAGCTTATGCTTTGTGACTTTAGGTTTGGCTGCTCAGAATGTTGCGTATAGAGCGTCAGCACGAGGAATACACATGCTGCGATGCCAGCCACCCATGGAAGAATCCTGCGATAAAATGGAATAGTGCGAGCATGCTGCTGTTCATCTACAGCATCCATCTGCGCCATGAGTTTGTCCATGAACGCTTCGTTATCGTCAATCCGTGGACGATAAGCGTGGAATTTGTCTCGTAGTTCCTGATCTTTCATATCTGTCTTATTTGCTTAATTTCGTTCTTAGATGCTCGCGGCCACGTGAGAGGTAGCCTTTCACCGTTCCTTCTGCCACGTTCATAATAGTGGCGATTTCCTTGGTGGGGCGGTCTTCCACATAGAATAGCAGTACAGCCGTGCGTTCACTCATCGTCAGGCCGTCGATGGCTTGATATAGTTCCTGATACTCAAAGCTGTCATCGGAACGGGAGACGCCAGCCACATCATGCGCTTTGTCAATGCCAATGGTCTCACCACGTGTCATCTGTTTTCGTTGATGATCTATCAGGGTGTTACAGGCAATCCTATAGAGCCAAGCCGAGAATCCCTCTTCGTCCTCGAAGCGGCGTGAAGCCACGTAAGCTTTCATCAAAACCTCTTGTGCCACATCGTCTGCCTCATTACCATTGCCGCTACAGGCCGCCAATAGGAAACGGCGCAAGCTGGAGAGTTCTTGGCGGATATGTTGAATGAATGTTTCTCGATTCATCGGACGTTTTTTGTTGCTACTTTCTACTATATAAACGTATCAGCACGTCAAAAGGTTGTGTGAAGACAGTTTTTTCCACTTTTTTCGTCTGGCAAAAAAAATGTTGCCCCATTCACAATAGAAGGCGGGTGAGGATATGCCTTTTCCACCCCCGCCCGCCTCAATAAGTCAACGCGTCTTTATGTCGTTTTATGTCTGTCGGTCATATTCTTCGACGAGCAAAGCTTTCTGTCTGCCGAGCGAGAAGGATTTATCCAATCTTTGTTCCATTTGTCTATTTGTTTCAAAGTTTGTTCTATTGCCACAGTGGTTCGCCATCGAAGGTGAAGCCCATGCAGTAGTCCTTGCCCTCCTCGTCGTTGTGAACCATGTACTTGAAGCATCCGTGTTCCACGAAGGCCACCCACTGCGCCGGCTCTCCCGCCTCCTCCAGCAGTTGACATCAAGGTGACAGAGGACGGAACTACGATAAACGGCAAGCCAGTAATGTTGGTGGCAAACAAGTCCGTCGCACCGGTGGATGCACCTAAATACATCCTAGGCGATGCCAATGGCAACGGCGAGGTGGAAATCGGTGACGTTACATCAATTCTGACCCTGATGGCTACGCCCGAGGCTACCGGCTACAACAACAAGGCTGCTGATGCCAACGGCAATGGCGTAATTGAGATTGGTGACGTGACAACCATACTGACCATCATGGCGGGAAACTAATGCATAATGCTTGTTGACTGTAAACCGTAAGTTGTAAACGATATACGCCTGTTGGTTAGTTTGCCGATAGGCGTATTTTGCTTTGAGAGAAAATAGGGGGCACGTGCCAAAACGTCGTTTGGCACGTGCTAAAACATGTTTTGCCACGTGCCCCATAAAATGAACGTAGGGATTATAGTCGCAAACGAAGTGCCTTTTCCTTCGCTTTACCTTTACATCACCTTCACATCACATATACATCACCTTTACTGTTGAGTATAGGTGATGCCTGTCTATAGGCTGTCTAAAGCCCATGTGAAG
>OCVV011266294.1_pt1 | contig 22097 bp, 23 predicted proteins | sample 1539721 | NCBI WGS metagenome assembly OCVV01 (sample SAMN02144230, study PRJEB22623) | gut metagenome | biome: sheep rumen | host: Ovis aries | place: New Zealand
CATATATTTCAGTGGAATGCTCTTAAGGTATTTCTTCAGATAAGCCGTGTGGAACACCGACTTTATCACATCCCTGCTGATATCCGAGAACACCCCTTGGAAGCCAGCCATCCTGACGGCATACTCCTGTGACAGTCCCATCCTGTTACATCCATCAGCAAGAGCCTCCAGCACTGCAACGGCATACAGTTCGTCATCCTCCTCACCTCTCATCTTCTCCATCTGCTCATCAAGGCAAGAGTGAAAACGCATCAGCTTACTGTCTGCCTCGCTCATGCCCGGCACCTCCACAAGACTGTTATAGTCCTTCATTTCTTTGTTATCCATCTTCATTGTGTTTTTCTATAGATTATTATGTTTTTCTTATAACCTTCGGTTAGAAATCCGAGAGAATTGATTTAAGAATTTTGGGGCGATGCCAAGAAATATATTTCCTCAAGGATTTTCTAATAGATTTTTTCTGATTTCTTGCGCAGCAATATTTTTCTTATAAGTCGTTTGTTCCTATCACCCTCGCAGGATTACCTGCAACAATAGCGTTGTTTGGCACGTCCTTAACAACAACTGCACCAGCTCCTATAGTTACATTGTCGCCAATACGTACTCCACCAATAATACAAGCATGGCAACCAACAGTTACGTTGTTACCAATAACAGGACGCTTACCATCTTTCTTTCCAAGTGTCGTGCAATGTATGCAATAGAAATTATCTCCTATAGACTCTGCATTAAGAACAGTGGAATAGGGATGTGCGAAGTATAAGGCCTTGCCAATTTTCGTAGAGTCAGGAATTATAAAAGAACTGTCACCAGGTCTCCACCATCCTATCAGAAGTGAAAAAACTGGTCCTATACGATAATAAAATAGTTTACGATAATATCTGTTGTTATGTAAGAAATATAATACAGCCACTCCGTTTGATAGCGATATGTGTACCTGTGCCTTTAACCTTTCAATGTCGCTATCTATAATTCTCTTCTTGAATACACCATATATTACTATGTGAGGAATATATAGCCAAGAAAAGAGAATAGCCCCTAACAGACGAAGTATATCTCTAATTTTACGTTTCTTATTTGAATCCATATCCATAGTATTAAGACTTTCTATAAAAATAATAATCCTATACTCCGTCAATACTCAATTTCCTTTAGAAAATTATAGATTTTTTCCCGATATGCATCAATACTAAAATTCTCAATCCCCGTTTTATGTGAATTGTCTCGTATTTTATCCAGGTCATATCTGCCATATTCTATTTCATTTAGACGTTGAGCAATAGCAGGAACCGAACATTCCTCTGCAACAATTGCATTATCTCCATTTTTGAAATAATAATTCATTTCGCCATTAGCGGTAGTAATGATAAGTCCATGAGCTGCAGTATATTCGCAGATTTTATTTGGAAATCGAGCAGTATCTTCAATAGTATTACGTAGGGGGATCATCAAAGCGAAAGCATGCTTATATAACGCTATCAACTCATCGTATGGCAATCGACTCTTAATGATGCAATTATTATCATAATCCCGAATTCTCAGAACCTGACTCTGATTCCCTCCCAATACTAAGACCAGTTTTTTGGTCAAATGTATCTCTGATGCATTGAAAGAATCTATTATAAACTTCACCACATCAAAATATCCCGCATGTCCACAAAACATAACATATTCATCACTGATATCGATACTCATGTCGTTAGCCTCAAATAAATTGAAATTTCCTATTGGTGTCACCTTAATTATTGGCAACTTTGGATTTACTTTCAGTGCATTATCCCTCAAAAAATTGCTGACAACTATACATGCATCCCAAAGCTTTGCACCATGAAAGTCACAAAGATAGCTATTAACTTTATGATATAGATTGCGAGTGGATTTTTCAGACCTGTATTCTACATACTCATAAACAATTTTTGCTCCAATCAGTTTTGCTATAATCCGATATATAACGAAGTCAATATAGTGACCAGTATAGAGATGCAGCCAATCAATCTTCTCCCTTCGATGAGACTTGAATATTTCAATAGGCTCTTTCAACAAAGAAAGAACATAGAAGAATAACGTTGCAAAGCCTTTTGTCCACCGAGGTTTTACAATTTCCTTACATACCACCTCCTCTGAAAGTGTAATACCAGACAAAGATTTCTTCTCCAGGGATGAATATCTATTCAGAATCTCTATCGTAGCCTTCTCTGCCAGAAGGTTGGCTGTGTTCGCTAGTCTGGAATCACAAGCACGACCAGCATAAGGCACGCCAGATAATCCTACAAATACTATCTTCATTTAAAATATTGTTCTATATCTTTAATTTTACCCTCGTCAAAATATTTTACTACTATACATGGATTCCCTGCAGCAACAACATTTGCAGGAATATCTTTGGTAACGACGCTACCTGCACCTACCAAAGAGTTCTTCCCGATGGTAACACCTTTAAGTACTGTCACATTCGCTCCGATCCAGACATTATCTTCAATAACAATAGGTTTGTTTTTTCCTGAGCGAGGGTCATCTTGATGGGCATCTCCATCTATAATGGTTACGTTTGCCCCAACTCGCACATTATCACCTATAGTAATTTTCTTGAAACACCAAATGGAAGCCCCGCTCATTCCTACATTATCTCCTATAACTAACTTCGCATCCTTTTCTGTTGTAATTATACACCGATGCATTAATCCTATAGAATTCATCCATGGAAGATTTAACATTCTTACTTTTTTCCCAAATGATATCTCAGAGCCATTGCCTCTGAATAAATATGGGAAACCTGACGTAAACACTATGCCTTTTGTTTTCACACCATTCACTTTCATAAATAATGATGTGATAGGTGAACAAATAACATATAAGAGCTTAATAAGAAATAATCTCATGTTTAGACATATAATTTAGTTTATTAGCGAAAGTAAGAAAATCCTCTCCCACTATTAAACACGCAATCTACCTCATCTAAAGTCGCTGTTTTTGATTTTTTATCAAAAACAGGTTGATTTTCCAAGTTTTTACGTTGTCTTTCGAAATATTCATCAAATGTACCAATAACACGACAAGGATTACCTACTGCGACAGAATTATCAGGAATATCTTTTGATACGACACTTCCTGCTCCAACTACAACCCTATTCCCTATTTTAACGTTAGGAAGAATTATCGAACCCAAACCGATGAAAACATTATCTCCAATTTCAACCTTGCCGTATTTTGTATATCCCAATGTTTTGTTTAGGCTTGCATCATGTACCAAAATAGACGAACGGACTATTGTTGTATTATTCCCTATAGACAACAATTTTGGCATATGAAGATCTATCTTACAGCGTATAAGCAGAACATTTTCTCCAACTTTTACACCTTTTTGTCTGTAAAATTCAATACTATCAAGTTTGGGCTTTCCAAGAATGCGTCTTAAAAAATTTCTTATCATATTAAAACTTGCCATATTTCAATAAAATTTATCTTTTACATTTTATAATAACTGATGATACTCTATTTTTTTTCGACGTCTTTTCTTCTAAAGACACCCTAAACACTAGATTGATATGCATGTCCACAAAAGAGGAAACACAATCATTACCACTAACCTTACAAATGTATCTTCCATTAAATCTTTCTTGCGAATTTTCTATTATTTATTAATCCTATATCATTTAATTCTTGTGTCTTATAGATAATATTATGACTATTTTCTGAAGATATGTTAAGCAGAGAATAATTTCACCCATTCCCTTCTATCGTTGATTAACTGTATAGATTTCCTACAGATTGCAATAAAGAATGGGCCTTTAAGAGATATAATTTTCTTTAAAATTCTCTTTGTTACAGAACGTCTCCATTCTGGATATCCAATAAAAGAGTAAAAATAGTTGACCTTAATGAGGTGTACTAGTCGACATAATGCAGCCTCTACTGTTTCCTTTGATGTAAGTATACTGTTGTCGTTGCGCAAATAAACATACAAAGGAGTTTTTTCAATATATATCGAATCAGTAAAATATCCAACTTTCATTGAGAACAGAATATCATTTCCATTTGGAACCTCCTCAAAATTAATTTGATACTTATCAATATAAGCATGGGAGGTCATTTTGGTCCATGGATTTTTAATATGAAATTTAATTTGATCACATGCTTTTTTACTTCCATCATATTCCTTAAAATATTTTTGGAAATTAAGAGAATGGAGTATTTTACCTGTATTTCCATCCTTGAATTCAAAGTTAAAATATATTACATCTACATCAAGGTTTAAATATTTATCCAAAATATCAAGAACTTTTTTTTTGTAATAGTCATCTGCATCAGCAAACAACAACCATTTCCCTTTAGCCTGTTTTATACCTACATTTCTTGCTCTACCTGCGCCCTTTGATTGAGAGGCATCAAGTAATATTACTTGAAGGTTCTTGCGTTCTTTTAATGCAGGTTTCTTCCCCTCGTCACTATTATCATCGACCACAATAACCTGAACATCATCACGCTCGGGAATGCTATCCACACACCTTTGTAAAAGGTCTGGACTATTTTTATGTGGGATAATAAAACTATAATTGTACATGTTACTTTTTTTCTGTAAGATATTTTATTGACTCCTCCCTATATGACTTCATTCTTTTAGCTACCTCTACATAATTCACAAGGGGAAGATTCTGTGGTATCGGGCTTTTAGGCGCAAGAAGTCTTTCTGGATATCCAACTATTTTCTGTAAAGACTCTGCTCTTTCACGATTACACATAAAAGACGTAAAGAACTCTTTACCATATAAAATAGAAAAAGCCAAACCATGAAAGGATGTGCTGAATACATATTCAGCATTTTTTATAAGACGGATAAATTCATAGGGACCAGCACTTGTTATATTGTTTTCAGTCTCTTTTGTTGCAGCATATCCACGCAACACTATTAATTTCAAACCTTTGCTATCAGTAAATCTCTTCACTTCTTTCAAATCAAAAGCATTGGCACCCATAATATACACTAAAGCGTATTTCTGACCTGTATATGTTTCTGTCGGCAGATGTTTATCCCACGTTTCAGGACTCAATAACAAAGTAGGATCTAGAGATAGCGTAACATCAGTATATCCAAGTGAAAGTAATAGTTGCAGGAGACCTTCTTCACGAACAGAGATTTTGTCTAAGTGTGCAACCAATTCTTTTACTTTTGATTTATCCGCATCATTATCGGGCAGCATTCCCATACTCGCGGCATACGATATATGATGTTGGGTGTTTATGCCATTTTGTCCGAAATAGAAAGGATTGTATTCTCCAATTTCTTTTTGTTTACGCCAAATTTGGTCACTGCCGTAAATCACTACATCAAAAGAGTCATCAACAGGGCGACAATATGGATAAATGTGAGTTTGAAAAAACGTTTCAAAGTTTTCTATACGTTTCTTTTTTGATTTATAGTATAGACAAAGTGTTATTAGAAACTTAATTTTTGGCCGGAACCTTAATTTTTTGAATTTGTTTTTGGGAAATATCTGATATTTCTCCTTGTGGTAATCTGGCCAATAATCCACGTAATATACTTCATGCCCCATATCTTCCAACACGAAACGGGTCGCAAGAGCCTGCATTACTGCACCATAGTTATGTGCGCGATGATATGTTACTATTCCGATCTTCATATTTTTGCTAATTTTTCTATCCAACTACGGAAATGTGGACAGGATGTTAATATTTTATTCAGACCTATCTCCATTGCCAGATAATTTCCATACAATACTTTTTCATATCCTAAGATAGCGTGTTCTATGCGTTTGGATGGTGCCGTGAGCGGACTGTTGTTGATATCCTCTGGATTGGGATATTCATTTACAGTTTCCCTCAGTTCTTCTATCTTGAGTTCCTGATGCATAAAGACTTTCTCAAAAACAGTGATGTCCGAGAAGAGCAACGTCTCGAACTCATGTAACTGCAGATGAGGTATAAAGCGATTTCTTACGTCTTCTGGTATATCACAAGACAAGGCATTTTCTAAATACTCTACTCTTTCCGCATGGTTCGTTATATTCTTAGCTTCATCCCATTGGGGGAATTCGTATGAATCCTTAATGCCATAGAAGTCGATGAACATAGTTACATAAGCATCTTCCTCATGGAGGTGACTCTTTATTTGTCTTTTCAAGGTTGTCCATGGAACAACGCCTCCACCAGAATGTTTTATGACAGGTGTTTCGATGTATATGTCTTTTGTCTCAAAGTAATCGTATAAAACGGATTTGCAGAATTCTTGTTCTGTAGGTCCTTCGCAAACTATTATCAGGCGCTTCATTGTGGCTGTCCTCCTTTCATGATGTTCTGTTTCCAAAGGTCACCCAATGTGTAGTCATTAAGCCAATGGCCTAAGTCTTCATTAGAAAGTTGGTTGATAATCGTCTGCCCATCTTCTTGGTCCACCGTCATTACGTTCTCAGGACTGAAGTTCCCGATAAGGTCTGCACTTTGAGTAGCTGCTATAATCTGACATCCTTTTTTCGATGCAGCAGACATCAGCCCTGCTAATTTCTGAATGGCTACGGGATGTAAACCTAATTCGGGTTCGTCTATTACGACAACGGAAGGTAAGACAGGTTGCATAAAAAGGGTAACGAGAGCGATGAACCTTATTGTGCCGTCAGAGAGGTCGTTGGGTCCGTAGATCATTTCGCTATATTTATCTCGCCACTGAAGCCGAAGGGTATCGGCTGGTGACACGTTGAAATAGAAGTCGGAAAAGTATGGAGCAACACTCTGGATTATCTTTATTATACGTTGGTATAGTATTGGCTTTTCTCTCTGTATGCGAAAGAGAATTGAAGCTATATTCTCTCCATTTGAATACAATGTATATGCATCGTTAATGACGTGACATTCAGATGCAAACGGAGACCTGCGTCCTGTATCATGGAAATGGAATTTGCGAATATCGGACAGGTATTTCTTTATGTACCCCCCTCTAGTCATACCATTATAACTCTTAATATTAGCTTCTGGGGTATAAGAAGAAATATCGATGGTGTCACTGCGATAACCAAGCCTTTCTTCCGCAACCAACAACTTTCCGTCTGCTTCTTGTAATATTAGTTCGTAGCTATTGTCGTTCATCAGTAATTTGATGTCTATTTTATCTGTGGCTTTACGGCCCTGAAACAAGAGTTTATCCACACCACCTATTGTTGCGACATAAGAAACCAGACGCTGTTCAAAAGCATTATTTAAGAGTTCGAATAATGAGAGGAAATTACTTTTCCCAGCGCCATTAGAGCCGACAAGCAGATTAAGATTACCTAAATCGACAGATGAATCTCTGAATGATTTATATCCTTGTATTCTTATTTTATTTACCATTTTACTTGTCTTTTATTTTACTTACGACCTTATTTATTCCAAACATAATCATTTGTCTTTCATTTGATGATATGCCTATGCATGCAATTACTATTACACATACAGCTAAACATGTAACTACATATAGCATATTATATGGCAGTGTACTTGGTAGTTGTCTCCATATTATGTAACATATTGCACAAGATATAATTGAAGCTAACATAACAGGAATCAATACATTCTTTATATAACCAATCATTTTAACCCCTGTAACATTTTTTAAAATATATAAACGAGTAAATATGGAAATACTATCAATAACTATCATTACATAATATACCATATATGCATCATAACCTAACCACAACACTAAATAACTCAATGGAAGAATTAAGATTCTCAGTCCACCAATAATAAAGGCATTTGCCTGAATTTTACCTGTTGCAAGAATTTCTGTAATTAGCGTTTTGCTCAAAACTGTAACGAGTCCATATATCAAAGTCAAACGTACAAAGGTAATCGTGTGGTCGGGATAGTGCCCCAACCACAGATTCAATATCTCTGGGGTCAAGAATATTAATGGAATGGAAAAGGTAAACATTAAGAAGTAAGAAAACTTTGCTCCACGATACACCAACTCCATTGATTTATCCAATTCTCCTGCTGCGTATGTTTTCGTTATCTGTGGATTTAAAGCCACAGTAAAATCAGACACAAATTTTGAAACAGCATGTAAAACTTGCATAGATATAGCACGTGCTGCATTGACTGCTACACCACAGAAGATATTCAATACTATATTGACGCCATGATTTGCCAAAATAGCAGCAAACGATCCCAAAAAGGTATAGGCGGCGAAACTAGTCTGACGAATATATGCTTGCTTTTCTTTTACTATATGGAACTTAGTATCTTCTGGAAAATGCCTCTTACAATATATGCTATAGATACTTCGCTCGGAGATAGCCAATACCATCAATAGTATTGCATAGATGATAAGTCTGTCGTATAAAAACAGAAATAACGCATAGCTTATAAGCAATTTCACAATTACGTCGTACAAACTTATGTATGCAAAGGCTTTCATCCGCTCATATGCTATGATTATTGCATTATAAGGCATGCACACAATATTAAGTAGGAAAGCAAGTATGGAGCACTGAAATACTACATTTGCAGCAAACATCCTTCCATCAGGAATATTCATTTTATAGTTTAGGAACCATAGTCCAAAAGTTTCTAAAGCGAGAAACATAACAGATGCCAATCCTATATGAATACCCATTGCTGTGCAAAACACCTCATTAGGATTTCCGCCTTCTTTTTTACCGAGTTCCACATTTATAAATCGCTGTGTGGCACTCACCAATGTGCCTCCAAGCAGTGAGAACATTGCGACAAAGCCACCTATGACATTATACGTACCATAATCCTCAATTCCAAGAGAATGCAATATTACCCTTGAGGTGAAGATAGAAATTATCATCACCGCAACAGTACGCATATATAGCAGAACTGTATTTTTAGCAAGACGTTTATTGCTTGAAGCTGATATCTTTGGGGACATTTACTTAATCTTCTTAATTATTGAGCGTACGCCAGACTTGGCCTTGTCTGTTATTTGTTCCATCAAAGGCATATTACTTTCTTTAATATGTCGCACAGCATCCAAGTTGTTTATCTCGTTATCTGTTTCTGGGAAAACCTCAAAGACCATTGGCTTATCAGTCAACTCTTCAGTCACAAAGCGAGCACACATAGTCTCAAATTCTTCCTTATTTGATGCTGTAATGTATTCGAAGCCTAAATTCTCCGCAAAACTCTTTACCAAAGAGGGGGACATTTTACCAAAATGACCACCTGCAGCAATATATTTGTCTGCTGATTCGCCAAACGCATAACCAGGATGGTCTTTCTTCCTGAATTCAAATCCACGTCCATTGTTTACTAAGAGTATTCTGACATTATTTCCGACATGTCTATTTCCCAAAGAATTCAAATCATAGAAGAATGCCAAATCACCAACTGCAAGGTAATGAATCTTTTGAGGATTAGCCAATGATGCGCCAATCAAGGTTGATACTGCTCCATCTATACCAAATCCTCCTACATTACAACTGCTTTGAATAGTAGAATCCAACTCAAAGAAGTTCCATGAACGCAGAGAATTGAAAATACCGAAATGGATAACAGAAACCTTTGGTAGGCGAGATGAAAGATACTTCGCAACAAATATATTGCCAAATTCTAACTCTGGAAATGCAGACAGGCAATCTTGGTATTCCGCCTTACATTTGTCCAAATAAGATGTGTTGTTTCCTTCACCTATAGCATAGTATTTAAAGAAAGATAGTTCATCAATCTCAAACACACTATCAAGTTTATGGAACAAATCTCTGATTTCCCCATCTTCACTCACACGCCAAACTTTTTTAGGACTGATTTTACCTGTCGAGTAAGTATCTCCAGATACCTCTCCTATATGTATTAGTAGATCTGGATTTGTTAACTTACTTTTATAGTTCTTCTGCGAACATACCAAAGCGAAATTAACTTTATATTTTCCGGTATAGCCACTTGTATGGTCACAAAAGACCACAGCATCATGTATTGAACAAAACTTGTCTATCCCCTGTGTTAATTCTTCTGACATACGAGTGTGAGAGCCAACAAATATTGCTACACTACCACCATCAATAGTTGGGAATAATGATTCTTTATTGTAATATTTGATTGCTTTCACATGTGGCAGAGTATCCGTATCAAATCCTCGTGGTGATGCAACAATATTCACAAGTACAGGACCTCCACCATGACGTTTCAGCTCAATCAGAGCCTTATTTATTATCGTCACATTATGTGATTCGTCCTGACTGCTATTTATTTTATTTACAAAAGCACTATATCTTACAGTATCTTTAGGAGATTGGGTTCTATCTATTGACTGTGAATGTAAATTCCCAATACTATACTCACCATGAGAACCAGCAATAACCAATATGGGAAGTTTGCGATAATGCGCCTCTGTAAGACCAGGAAAATAATTACGGGACGCTGTTGCCTCAGTGCATACTATCGCAACAGGTTCTCCGCTTTCTGCAGATAACCCACAGGCCATATAACAAGCACTGCGCTCATCAACACATGAATACATCTCAAAGTATTCATCATGCTGCATACTACCAACGATGGCAATGTTTGTAGTACCTGGTGATGCTATTACCTTACGAATATTGTGTGCCTTCATTAAAGCAAGGAGTATCAGGGCATTTTTATCGTTGGAATACTTATTCATTTACTGAAGATAATTGAAATATTATTATATAATTTTATTTCCATCTTGCATTTATGGATTTTGCATTATTGCATGTTATAATCTGACCAGAAATACATCCAGCAGCATCAGATAACAGGAAACATGCAGTCTCAGCAACTTCCTCAGGCAAATATACCCGTCCTAACATGTTTTTTTTATGGTATAAATTGCCATCCGTACGTTGTCCAGTCATATCTGACATTGTAACTCCTGGAGCCACCGCATTAATACGAATTTGGTCTTTAGCAAATAAATATGCGAGTCCTTGAACCATACTATTAACTGCAACCTTTGTAAATCCATAAGGACGAAAATCCATCATATCACCCGTTTCTGAAGATATAAATAACACATCGCCTTTTAATTCTTTTTCTTTCCAAAGTCTGATGACTTTTTGTGTTAAGAAAAAAGATCCCTTCACGTTAGTATTAAATTGAGCATCAAATGTTTCTGGTGTAACATCAAAAAAAGTCTTTTCATGCAATGAAATTCCTGCATTATTAACCAAAGATGTGATACCCCCTAACATTTCTTCTGATTTCTCAATAAAACTGTCAAAGGCAGAAACATCTGATACATCCAATGTAAGGTACTTACAACCTATTTTATCAGCCGTAGCTTTTAGAACTGATTCATTTCGCCCAGCTATAAGAACAGAAGCTCCTTCATTTACAAACTTTTCAGCTATAGAGGCACCTAATCCTCTACCACCACCAGTTATTACTATCTTTTTACCTTTTAGCTTACCAAATGGTTCTATGTACGTTATTTTTGCATAAACTGGTCTTTTCTTACCACTAAGTAAAAAAGACAAAATATGTTTCAATTTCGATATTATCATTTATTTTGTTTGTTATACTATTTCAATCTTCTTTTCATATTCCCAATCCACATTGTATAGTAACAGCCGTTGAGAAAACAACGTTCTGTCTTTCTATATTTCCCTTACCTAATTCGAAATTTAGAAAACGAGAGCACGCACTCGTTAATGCTGCACTAATAAGTGCGAACATTGACACAAAGCCACCTACAACATTGTATATACCATAGTCGGTTACTCCTAATGCACCAAGAATCACTCTACTAGTATAGAGTGAGATAAGCATTAGAAATAACATTCTAAAATATAAAAACAATGTGTTTTTTGCTATTCTTTTGGTATTTGAGGCCAATTTAAATTTTAATCATCAATCAACAAATCACGATATACCCTTAACTGATCATTAAGGATTGTATCATATCCACTCTCTACAAGACGTCGATCTCGACCATTATCAGATAATTTCATCGATAATTCCTTGCTTTGTAGTATCTTTCTGATGCAATTTGCACAAGAAACATAATCAAGGGAATTGTAATAAAGAGCTTCTTTGTCTTTTACAGCAAGTTCACTCATAGCACCATTAAAGGAACCTACAGTTGGTGTACCAACATACATCGACTCGGCAAATGCATTACAATAGGTTTCTATAAATGATGGTATAACGCATACATCTGCCTGTTGAAGTTGACGAATAATTTCTGCTGCGTCTATTGAACCAAGGAAATGAATATTATTTTCCAGTTCCAACGATTTAATCATTCGTCTTACATAAAGAGAATAACCTTTTATCTTTATGAAATGACCAGCAATATTTAACTGAACATTAGGATATTTCTTTTTAATTTCGTATATAGCCTTAATTAGTATATGAAATCCTTTGTATGGGACAGAACCTGATGACGTTGTGAAAACCTGAGGGGCATCACCAAAATCATGTGGATGCCATGATTCTTTCAAATCATAGAATTCTTGACGCATCATACGTTTTACATAGTAATATTTTATATTCGGATTTACCATTTCCACTTGATTCTTTACCCACTCTGTAGTTCCTGTTACATAATGGAAAGCATTAATCATTTTATGCTCTTCCTTACCATGCAAATAGAAGCCTAACTTCAGTCCCCATAATGACATAGGGGGATAAAGAATTTCTACAGGACCTAGACATTTTAATGTTTCCCAAAATGACAATCCACCATAGTAATATGGAACGTACGCAAATTTCAATCCCTGAACGCCCAATAGGACTTTGTTTACATTTATATAGCCTTTCCTATAAGCTGTACCCCAAACGCCTTCTGTACCCCATATATGAACAATATCGGGCTTTTCGTCATCCACGATTCGACGTATCTCCTTGCAGCGTTTTTTTGTCCAAAAACATTTAAAAATGTTGAATTTCAAACGAGATTCACCAGGAAGAAGATATTGCTTAATTTCTCCCACTTTTTCTGACAACATCTCTTTCAAGCCCGGACGCATAGAAACATTAACTATATCATATTTGCCCGACTTTTGAATAGCCTCTGCAAGTGGCTGTAGCCATGTACCTGTAGCTTTCTTTCCTCGGTCTGAGAAAGCTCCATTACACAACCAAAGTATTTTCTTTTGATTATGCATAATGTTAACTTTTTGTTACAATTTAATTATTTAACGCTTTTCGAATAAATATCTTAGAGGCTTTCTATTAGCAAAGTACGCTGATGCTGACAATAGAATCATGGCAATTATGACCATTACCATATGGATAGAGTAGTCCCCTGCAATTATATTATCAGGCATCCCTATTAAACGAAGTAGAACTCCCGCACAAAATAACATAAGCTCATTAAAAATCAGAAATATTATAGATTCTCGCCCCCAATATCCGAATATATTTTTAGTTATACGATTGAATTTATAAGTTCCTTTATCTATCCATTCTGAAATGTTTAATATAATGAACATCCCACAAAAACAACTAATCCAATATAGTGGTATGATACCAAAGCGATTCCGTCGGACATTAATATCCACATTAAAATATGCTGTAATGACAAATAAGAATACAAACGACAAGAACAACATCCAAGGCATTGATAACAATGTTTGAACCTGTTTTGTATCTTTGCTTTTCTTCAATACATATCCTACATGAAAAATCAACAAACACGATAATGCACTATCCAAGCAAAGCGGAAGCATTATGTCCATTTTCCTAAAACAGTTGGCAATTAAAGATATTACAAAAATTAGAATTGTTTTTCCATGCATACCCATGCATAGTCTATCGGATAATCTATCAACGATAAAATACAGGAATTTAGCAGAAAAAAGACACAACAGAAACCATAAAGAACCTGCAACATCAATCCTGTTGTGATTACTACTTACAATTTCTATTAGAAATGTCCATAATGAAAAATCACCTGTATATAGAATATGTAATATTTCATAAAACAAACAAAAGATCAAATATGGAAGCAATAATGTGCGTGATATATGGGCCAAATAACGGCTAGCACTATACATTTCTTCTGGACGATAGAAAAAAGCAGAAATAAAAAAGAATATTGGCATGTGAAAGGTATGGATGATTTTATGAAATTCCATGCCAAACCCAGCGTGTCCCATAACCATAAGCAGAATACATATTCCCCTTGCTATATCGAAACTCTCTACACGCTTTGGCTTTAAGGTGTTTGCTGTGGTAACATTCATTGCGGATGGATGAAATATTATGAAATCAGATTTTCTATCTCGTTAAGTTTTAATCTATCGTTTAAGATTGCCTCTGGATAATTATGGTTTGACATTGACTTTATAACTTCAGGATGTAACAAAAGGTAACGCATACCTGAAACTATGGCTTCCTCGCTGTTTTCTACAATCCAGCCATTAATGCCATGTTTTAATTGCTCTCTAATGCCCGAAACCTCTGTAGCTATTATAGCTTTTCCCGCTACTTTTGCCTCATTTACAACCCCACATAGACCTTCATAATACGATAACATAGCGACTAGATTACAATCGCGATAATAGCCAAAAGGATTATTCTTTCTGCCAGGTGTAATCATAATACCATCTAGACCATTTTCAGATATTGCTTTACGGAATGTATCTAAATCATAGCCATCTCCCACAATATACCAGCGAAATTGAAAGCCTTCATCCTTAAGTCTTTTGCATATATTCAGCATACGATAAAGACCTTTAGCTTTGTCAACCATTCTGCAAACAGATACAACGCGAAATATATCTTTATTCTCATTAATAAATGGTGCCTCTGCAATATCAAGATTATGTTTCATTTCATCCATATTTAAAATATTGTATATCACCATCGTCTTCGAATCTGTTTCAGGAATTTCTTTTATTAGAGATCTTTTTACAGTCTCTGCCACACAGATATAATAATCTACTCTATTTACATATTTTCTTAATATTGCCAGAACCCTATCTCGTTCTTTCATAACGGAGACATCATTACGAATAAAAATTGCTATTTTTCTGGTTTTAATGTTCCTTAGAATATAATCAGGGGAAAGCCCTTGCAGACCGACAAAGGTAATGTCATATTCTTTACTTGACATCTTTAACTTAAAGAACATCCATAGACGTTGTAACAAACAGATCGCATTATTAACCAAAGTTAATATATGGCAACCCTTTTTAGGAGAATATGAACTCAGGCATAATTTCTTTACACGCTTATCAAGCATGTATTCGCCATTACCATTACCACATCTACAGAGCAGAGTGACATCTTCTCCTTCTTCAACCAATGCATTCATTAATCTTGAAAGAGATTTTTCTGCTCCTCCTGTATTTAACTGAGAATAATAAAACAAAAACTTTTTCATACAAATGACTTACCTAATAGACTTCTTGGCAATTTCGTAATAAGAAAACAATGGAGCTGCTTTATCTGCATTCCTTTTCATTTCTTTATAGAAATCTTCTTGTGTCTCAACTTTGTTTATTACTTCTGCTATAGCAGTTGGAGTGGCATTTTGCTCAATTTGTAGACAATTACCACAAACCTGCATGTGATCGTTTTTCTCATATTTTGAAAATAAACATGGCAAAGCACAGCCTATTGCCTCCTCCCATAAGACAGAATGAGCACCAGGAAACAGACCAAAATCTGAGGCGTAAAAATAGCGATTGATTTCCTTAGAATCTACAAATCCTATATATATAATACGTTTGTCTGACTGTAATAACTCTTTAAACTCATTTTTAAGTGAATCCTCTACAGAACCGAATACTAAAAGTCGAGAATTAGAACTTGCAAATTCGGAAAATGCACGTATCGCTTCCATACGGTGAAAACGAGTACTAATTTTGCCTCCTGTGATAAACAAAAAATTATTTTTCAAGACCCCCAAATCTGAGCGTATTTCTTCTCTGACAGCATCCTTGTTTTGTGGTAAGCGTGCAGAATCTATTCCCATAACAAGTGTATCAGCTTTTTCTCTTGGAATACCATATTCCTTAATTGCAAATTCTGTTCGCCAACTCGTTGTTCCATAAATATGACTAAAATAGAGAATCAAACGTTTCCACATATAGCGCCACAACATCATGGTCTGCCTGAAGGGAAATCCTGTTATCTTACTATTTAAATAATCCTGATGATTGTCTGCAACAAGTATAACATTCCTGTGCTTTTTTTTGTAAGAAACAGCTTGAATAGGAACAAATGTACACAATGAGTGTATGAAAATCAGATCTGGTGATATTTCATTTATAATACGCTCTATTCTTGGATAATATCCTAAAAAACGCCTCAATTTTCCTCCGGATTCAATCCTAATAAGATGAACTCCATTGTCAAGAGTTTTTTTTACGGGGGGGACATCTATGAATTTCCCCTGTTTGTCACGAGATCTGGTCCCTGTAAGAATAGTAACATCATGCCCAAGTATATGTTGGTATTCTGGCAATAGATTATCTTGGTAATTAAAACCTTCTGAAAAAGGAGATTTTATACATATATTAAGAACTTTCATCTTTTGGAATTATATTTTGAAATACGACAGAATGTAGGCATGAAAAAGCACAATGGCACAGCTGCGTGCAATGGAAATCTATTTAGTAAACACATAATTACGGAAATAAGTAATACCACAGAGGCTATTGACACATTTCGTTTTATCCATATAGTGGCAGGACGTAACAGAGCAGAAACATATACGATTCCAAGCGGAATTCCATATTGTGCAAAAAAATCCAAGAATTCAGAATGCTTTCCGACATCTTTAAATGATAATGTTCCCCATATTGGATTAGCTATTATCAAACCAATATCGCGAACATAACGTTCATATCGTACTCCAAATTCAGTATCTTCTACATTGGTGTCATTTAACAAGATATTACGGGTTTCGATAAGTTTATTATTTATCTCTGGTATATCTATTAATTCTATCATAGTATCAAGTATTGTTTCCATCGCAAAACCTGATATGACAGTTATAATACCTACTAATATATATGTTGATTTCGCAGGTTTTTTCCATACTAAAATAAGCGTCAAAATAGCCAAAAGCATCGCTATGAAATATTCAGAAAAATATGCTAACATGAAACCTGTTAACACAAAATATATATTTAATATCCGAAATGCTTTCCCTCTTATTTTTAAACGAATTAGTTCTACAGCTGTGGGAAGCATCAGTATGACAGAATAAATATAGCCAAATCCACCAACGCCTCTCCGCGCGAAGGACTCTGAGAAATCTGAATTTCTTGTCAAATCACGCATTATTCTTTCATTCTCATGAAGAATACAATATAGTGTAGTTGAATTCCATATGCAATACAATAGTAACGTATAAAAAAGAAGAAACTGAAGTCTTTTTTTACTAACCTTACCATTGGATACCCATATATCAAATAATACTCCCGTTAGCAAAAGAACAATCGCACCAATCTTTATATTGAAATCTTCTTCCAATATAACAGCAATACCTATCATATAGGCACTTAACCCTAATGCAATTAATAAATTTTTCTGCTGATATGCATAAGCATATTTCAAAGAATCAATACAAAGAATTATAATTGATATTATCGCTATCACACGAAATGGCATACCATATGATAGTGGTGGTGATACGATCCATGCGATAACATACAAAATTGCATAAAAGGAAGAATTATTCGGCTTCATTTTTTTATCATGCATCGCCAAGTTTTTTGATGATTTCTTTTAGCTTAAGTGATGAAAAAAAACTTGTTATATTACTTTTTTCTTATACTTGGCTATATTGATGCAAAACTTTTCGGCGGCGACTTCAGATAACCACCACCAAACCTGCAAGAGAAATATCATATTAGATATGAGAGCTTTTAAATATGCTCCTCTACTCCACGGAAGTGAACGTTAAGTTCATGGAGATGCTCCAAAAGGGTACCAAGGGGGGTGCCCTCAGTCATTTTGGCAAAGGCGTTAACATCTTTAGGAAAGCACTTGCCACCATAGCCAAACTTACCATCTGGACCAGGTACATAGGTGTGAGTATCATTAATATAACCCGAGAGAAGAACACCTGTGTGAACCTTGCGCCAGTCTGCACCCATCTGCTCGCAATATTCACGGCAAGCATTAAAGTAGGTGACCTTATAGGCACCAAAGACATTGTGCATATACTTGGTGAGTTCTGCCTCCAGAGGGGTCATCACTGTAAATTTCTTGCCCACGAAAATCTTGGTGAGCAGGTCCTGTGCTCCGGTGAAGACCATGGTCTGCTTGCGGAAGTCCTCGATGAAGGTACGCTCGGTGAGGAACTCGGGCATATAGCACACCTGATGGCCAGTCTCCTTGGAGAGACGTTCACTAGTGCCGGGTAGGATAGTGGTGCGCACGAACACGGGCACATCAGGTAGTTTGGTGATGAGTTCCTTCATCAAGGTGAGATCCTGTGTGCCGTCATCTTCTGTAGGTACGTGAATCTGCAAAAAGGCAATATCAATGCCGCTAAGGTCGTCGTTATACCCCTTGGGAGGGTCGCTGATGAATAGTTTACACTCAGGATTGTTATGCTCCAACCAATCTTTAAGGGCTCCGCCTACGAAACCACATCCAATAATTCCAACGTTAATCATTTGTTTGTGAATATATTAAATTTGTTATTGTTTATTTCGTTTTACCGGGTCAAGGGGTCTGACCCCTTGACTCGCTTTTATTCCCCCAAGCACACCCAAGGAGGACCCAAGGAACACCGAAGGAGGATCTAAGGAAGATCCCGCGTGAGCGTCTCCCTGTTCGCCTCAATATCGGCCGCAAACATACTCACCGGCCGGAACGTCACGCTCTCCGCAATGAATTTGTCTAAATTGAACATATATCGTTATTATTTATTTCGTTTATTCTGCCAGCATCAGCGCACTGATGGGGTAATACACCATTGGTTTATCATAGATGGGGAGCAATTGCTTGCTTACGCCCTTGGTTATGGGATATAGACGGGTTCCGGAGCCACCGGCTAATACTATTCCTTTCATATTTTGTAGTAATTATATCGTTTTTAATACTTCTATCATTATACTTTCAAAGTCAGCCTTGCCATTAAAGAATCAGCAAACGCACTTTGTCTCCATCTCTTTCTTGAACGCCTCAACAGCCTTTCCCTCCGCAGGAATGGTATTCTCTGGGGCTTGATACTTACTGAAGAAAAGTAGCACCTTCTTCCCAGCCTTTATAGCCTGCTCAATCACCTCTGTCTTCTCAATGTAATTACCCACAATACCAATCACCATATCCGCTTCGCTGGCTGCGGCTTCCCTTGCCACCGGCAGGAATAGTTTCCCCGCCTGCTCTGCATTTTCTTGATTGTACTTACGGATGACTTCTTGGGCGGTATAGACCTCTTCCACTATTCCAGAGAGCGACAATACCGCTATCTTATATACTTGTGCTGTAAATATACAATGTTTGCCTTTTTTAAAAAATGAGAATGTAAAAATATATGACTACCTCCCAAAAAGTCTGTTAATCATATACAGTAGTGACAAAACTATGACTAAAGAGAGAAGAAAAATATTCAGAAGCCTATTTGTATTTTCCAAACTACATTCCTGAACTATAGAAATTGTTGAGGCAACAATCACAAGCAAAGGGAATCCAAATACATAAATCCGATGAATTAACCATTTTAGCCAAGGGTAATTCTTTTCATAATCTCCCCCTTCTCTATCTATCTTTAAGTTACCTGTCGCACTCATTGCCTTTTCACACTTGCTTATGTAATTGTATGTCTTTTCTATTGTCAAATTTATCTGATAATAGCGCATAGCAAGCCATAAAAAGGCAAAATACAAGACGCTGGTTATGATATTGAAATCAACTAAGATCTTTCCGACTTCCTTTTCTTGGATTACTGACGAAGCATCCATCAGCAAAGAACGATTACTGCTCAGCAGAAATATGATAGAAACAACGAGAATCAAATACAGTGTGAGGCTATTTCGTTCTTTCAGATAACCTTTCTGTTGTTCGAAGGAATCCTTGTAATGGTCGTAATAATCACTTTCGGTAATCATAACTACGCTTTCTCTATAGCCTCAACAATATCTTCCTCATTGAATGAATAGACCCATTCTGCTCCGCATCCATAACAGGCATCAGGCGCTTCATATTTGGAGTCAAGATAAACCACAACCAGCTTGTTGTAATTATCCTTACTCTTTTCAATCTCAAATATCTGCCAGTTGTCATATCCTATTTCACGCCAATCCCTATGAAGCTTTGTCGCGTCCTCACCCACAAGCACAACAGTGACGTCTGCCTGATTAATCTTCTTAGTCAAATTGGCCTTAATGACAGCAATGTTATTCGACTGTATTTCATCAGGTGTTACATCATTGAAACTCAAGTCAAAATTATCATTAGCATCCCATGCGTTCATAAGATACTTATAATGCCTGTCTTTTTCGAAATCAAAGCATACCAAAACTTTCTTTTTCATACTCTTTTCTACAAAATTTTATCCATTTTTATATTATAGCCAAGGGCTTTCAGGCGCTTAGCAAGTTTAAATTTCCACATTCCTTCACCATCGACGGAAGTATACAAAATGCCATCTAAATCTCCAGGCTTCTCAACTCCTTCCTCCAACATCTCAAAAACATGAGCCCTATCTAATTTACCAATGAAATAACCCATCTCAAAAATAACATTTTGGCGGGCACGTGGTTTATATTCTGCTTTGAAACCCTTTTCCTTTTCTTCCCTTCGCAAATCTTTACGTGCAATTCCCAAGTCATCTGCAGTCAGAAGTACAATCGCAAAACCAATATCTGATGCATGAGTTTCAAATTTCTCAATTATTGTATTTCCGAAATCCTCCTGTTCTTGCAAAACAATAGGTTGTAGTCCAAGTTGCTCTATTGTTCTTGAAACTTCTATTCGCAGTGCATCGTTGTGACCATAGACAACGAACACTTTTTGCATATTTATTTCTGCCTTCGAACGTTCCTGGTCTATTGATTCTGGTTCTGCCACACACTCAATGAGATCAACACGCTCAATATCACCTTGCATGTGATTCACTAAACGCTGAATATTACCTTTATACTCTTTAATCGAGTCGCTACCCCAGATGCTCAATATCTGGGACTCAAAGTCATGGAAGTAACTACTTTCAGCTTCAGTAAAAGATGTCTGGTAAATTGATTTACAACGGTCTCTCCATCGTTTATAATCTGCAACAAAAGCATTCTCTGCCGCATCATCATAATCAACTCTGTCTGTGATACGACCCGAACTTAAGAAACCGCCTCCATAATAAAAGGTATGCTGAGGTGTTCTAGGCACTTCTACTTCGTTTAATTCACGTCCCTTTTTAATCTGTTCTGACAACAGTTCACAGAATTTATCCTTTGTTATTTTTAAAGGAGCAACGGGGTAAACTGGTGTCTCTACCTTCTTCTTTGCCATTACTTATTCTCTTGAGTCACAAACAACTTTAATTATCCAGCCTGTGGCAGAGTTTACGGAGCCACGGGCTGTGCCTGAAGCGATTACCTTTCAGCCCTCATCGGGTTCTCCAGAAAGTCTTTGTATGCGAGGCGAATGCCGTCTTCTAACTCTGTCTTGTACGTCCAGCCTAACTTCGTAGCCTTGCTCACATCCGGCAGTTTCCTCGGAGTGCCGTTAGGACGGGTGGTGTCCCACAGGATCTCGCCTTCATACCCAACAACCTTGGCGACGAGTTCGGTGAGGACCTTTATCGTCAGTTCCTTGCCCGTGCCGGCATTGACGGTCTCGTTGCCACTGTAGTTGTTCATCAGGAACACGCAGAGGTGGCAAGGTCATCTACATACAGGAACTCGCGCAGGGGGCTGCCGTCACCCCAGCAAGTGACAAGGGACAGGTTCATGGTTTCTTGCGCTCCGTAGGCGCTCAGACGCAACCTTGCCGAATTTCAACTTGTTAAAGTGGGCGAATTTTTCGACCTTCTCTGCTTTCTCATATTTATCAAGTTCGAAAAGGATGCCATACGGAAACTTGCCAGGATTGTTCTTCACCGCTTCACCAGTTGAAGAACCTGTACCTATGTTCTTCGTTTCGTAAGAACCGGAAGTTTACACCTCGAAAGACTTCACAAACCGAAGCTTTCCAATTGTCTTTGCTGTATGAAAAGA
>OCVV011323114.1_pt1 | contig 22089 bp, 31 predicted proteins | sample 1539721 | NCBI WGS metagenome assembly OCVV01 (sample SAMN02144230, study PRJEB22623) | gut metagenome | biome: sheep rumen | host: Ovis aries | place: New Zealand
ATAACAAATATAATACATTTTTTGCAATAAAACAACAAATATTGCAAATTTAACGTTTGTTAATAGTTCTTTTTAATAAACTCGTAGATTAATTAATGAGACCTAATACTTTAGCAAAATAGTTAGCATATCTTCGTCTTATAGGAGATCCTTGACCTCCACTTCTTTCATAATGTTTCTCCCAAGCATCAGTGATAGCATCTATGTTTCTAAGATTTCTAGTAGCTTTATTAAAACCAGCAAATCTCTTAAAAAATTCTCTTTGCCATGGTATTTTATTACTGTCTTGTAATTTTCCCATTAAACCGTCTACTAAAAATCTCATTTGATGCGCTTTACTATAGCCTCCGTAATTTTTAATAATCCAATTTTTAGCATCTGTTTGGTTTTGAGTCAATCCGTGATATTTACCATGATGGTTCGCATTAGGATCAAATGCACTTTCTAAAGCAATGTTTCCCAATACTCCAACGGCTACATAAGGATTTATACCTGCAGCAACTAATTCTCTATAATAAGGTTCTGCTTTTTTCCACATAGCTTCGTTTTCTACATCAACTCTAGATTTTCCACCTTTTGGTCCAACGTAAACTGTCTAATCTGGAAGTGTTAAAATTGGAACTCCTCCAAATTGGAATTTACGAGGGATTAATTTTCTGCCTTGTTTTGCATAAGAAATATCATTAAGCTTACGCTATGGTAAATTGTAAGCAACTTCATTTAACATCTATATAAGTTTTTTTCTACTAATACGCCCTAATCTATCACGAACCTGACGACTCCAAGTGTAACTATCTAAATTATCATCTTCTTTAAACACTTTATCTGGACTAATATTGTTATCTTTTCTAAACTAATTTAAAGCAGCATATAATTCACTAGGACTAGTATAATAAGTATCCCTATTATCTGAATTAGATTTTTCGTTATCGTCTAAATCTTCCATTATCTTTGCGATAGCTATTTCCTACGGACTAAGAGTCCCACTTCTTTTTAAAGCGTGTGTAAATTCATGAACATCTGTTGAATCATCTGTATACGGTAAATATACATAAGGGATTTGCGTTTCAAAATCTGGTTTTCTAATATAAACATGAGGAAAAGTATCAGTGGGATTAAGAGAATCTTCTGGAACCTTTTTTGTATAAAGTTCTGTATTTGCAAGTCGATTTAATTGAGATTCTATAGTTTCATCACTTCCTGCAGCTAATTTGTTTTGTTCAAACTATTCTTTTCTTTGAGGTAACCACCAATGTAACCAGGTATTTTTCCCAACTAACGTAGGTTTTTCATTTAAAGAAGGTTGTATTGTTGTTTGTTTTTCTAGTTGTGGTGTTACAGTATTTTCGTTTACCTATGAATTATTATTTTGATTTCTATGATACAATCTATTTTGTGCTTCTCCTTTTAATAAATTAATTGTGTTAATTAAATCATCTTCTGGAATAGACTCATAAAATTTTTGAAATCTTTCATTATATTCTGGAGAAGTTGCAATATTTAAATCTATATTGTTTTGTTCTGCAAACCGTTCGTATAAATGCTATCCTAACAATCTAGTAATTTCAGCATTTAATTCTTCTTCGTTATTTAAGTTACCTCCAGATTGAAACTTGCGGGAAATTAGTTTCCCGCCTTGTTTTTTGAGCGATTCATAATATTCAGCTCCTTTTGCAACTGCATTTTTATAAGCTGGCATTCTTTCTTTAGTTAAAGGTATGTAAGTAATAGTAGCATCTCTAAGTCCATCAGGTTCTTTTATAGTTTTAGCTCCAGGTACTTTTTTAGCTAATTGCTCTACAATAAAAGGAGTCATTATAGGTCTCCATGTAGAGTTAGATCCATCAAATTCATTTCCTAAAACATCATCTAAAAATCGATAAGTACTATCTGAGCAATTATTAAATAAAAAATTGTAATTAGAATCATGCATTTTTCTAGAAACTAAAAGATTTGGTCCGCGTACTTCAGAATGTGAACTGTAAGGATAAGATTCTCCAGCAAACGGATAAGTTATTACCTAAAGATGTGGTGTTCCATATTTAGTTATTGTAGGAAGATTTGCAATTTTTCCGTTTTCAAAATACTTATTAAATCGTTCATCAATTTGCTATTTTCTATAGTCCATATCTCTATTTATATACTGTAGTTCTATTGGATCATTTGAATGATATATAGATTCATTCCATTTCCAAGAATTGTATAACTCGTTAGGTACTGATCCGTTTCTATAAGGATCGTTATCATCTTGATTTATAAAATAATATCCTTTATACTTATCCGCGTAATCTCTTAAAGCTTCATTTGCTTCTTTTACAGTACGATATTTTATAGGCATGTTAGGTTCTTTATATTTTTTAATCATCACATAGAGTTTACAAATTTTTATTAAATTATTAATTTATTCATAAGGGCGTAATCGTCTTTTTGGCTCGTTTTTAGGTAGTGATGTTTTATATATAGCCCTATATAAACCTTGAGTGTCTTGACCATATTGGTTTTTCAATCTTGTATAATCTTCAGGATTAGTAGTTTCATAATTGCGAATATAATTATAAGCTTCCTCATTATTCCAATCTGTCCCAAATACATTATTTACATAATCAGATACCAAATCAGGATTAGTTTTATTCTATTCTCTTAAAACATCGATTAAGTTTTTATAGTCGTCAAATGTAACTCCATTATCTTCATTAAAAAATTCCGAATACAGAGGAGTATCATTTATACTTAATTCCCCAGGTTTCTATATATCAGATGACATTCTCTTTCTGAAAACATCCAGATTATTATTGTTTATAGAATACTTATTTTGTTGGTCCCTAAACTTAGCGTTAGTACCAGCTATCGATGAAGCTAATATCGATGTAGGTAAATAATCATTCTACTTCATTCTCCCTTTTATATAGTCGCCTTTTTTATCATCACCTTTTCCTAACCCTATATCTTTAGTAAAATAACGTGTTTGTTTATTTAAAGCCATTCGCATTGCAGTAATTGCATTTTGATTGTATCCAAATTCAGAATTATCTTTATCTGCTTCGTACATATTATAACGTGTATCTCCTCGTAAATCTTTAGGAGATGTGTATAAAGATGCGTATCTTTGTAGCTAATCCTACGCAAAATCATTTGTGATAGATGGCATTTGAGAATATTGCGTAACTGGTATTGGTTTCTAAACTTGTTCATTCTTCTGAGTGTTGTACACTTTTGCCCAATCTTCATCAGATTCGCCTTTCATTCGTGTTGTGTAACTTTTACCATTATAATCAAATATTTTTTTTCCTTCTTTTCTAGCATTTGCAAATGCTCTAGCAAAAGCGCTACTTCCTCTTCTAAATTTTGGTATTAATGTATTCATATTATATTGTATAAAGTGGATTATTATAATCGTATCTGGATTGCTTTTCAGATTTTTTTATCTTATTTTTCTATATCAGTTCTTTTTTTCTTGGTTTTGAAGAATATGTTTTAGAACTTTGATTATTTTTTTTCTTAAGAGTTTTAGTCTATTCGTTTTCTTGTCTGTTCACACCTGATTTTTCTAAACGCTGAGTTTTAATTTTATTTTTTATGGAATCGATTGTATTATTAAATATAGTAAATATATTTTTTTGAGATGTACTGGAACTATTTGATTTACGAGTTGCAATACTGCTTTTATTTGTCATACGAGTAGACTAATTAGTTGTTGATAATGTATACCAAGAATGCTTTGGTTCCTCCTTTTTTAAGTACTGTGTGTAATCAAACTTATATTTATCATAAGGATTATAATGTATAGCGTGATCAAGTTTTTCATAATGCTGTTTCTTTTCTTTAAACAGCTATTTAATATAATTTATTTTAGCAGATATATTCTTATCTACTCTTTCTCGTTGCTCTCTTATTTTTGTTTCTTCAGGAGATAAAATATATAATCCGTTTCCGGCAGATCCATTCAATCCCCTATATTGTATCCATGTATTTCTATCTATAAAACCACTATAAGTTCTTAATCCAGTACTATGTGATCCTAAATCAAAATAATATATTTCACACGGTTTGCCTCCATGTCGTTGTCTCATATCTTGTATTATAGCATCAATCTAATTTGCAGAACCTAAAGCTACCCTAGCCTCATCATCAATTTTTACAATACATCCACCTCCTGTAGTATGTCCGTACTAGTCGTCTCTTTTGTTTTTATCTCCAGAGTCACCAATTAATAAACCTCCACTAGTATTGCCATCACTATCAATTAAAACTGGATGTCCCTTAGACCAAACTATTTTGTTGTTTGCATCTCTCTAAAATCCCAAAACGTTTTTCCGTGTAGGCATATATGTAACTAAATCATTTGGTTGGAAGTTATCAAACTTAAGATTTCCGTATTTGTCTACTCCCATAAGTTTCCCACCGCCATACCAAGGTTTAGCTATTGAATAAGGTCTAAATGGTTCAAACGTAGTTATAATCATACCTGGTGTCTTCACAGGCTTCCAACTGATATCTTCAGGATTTCCTTTATATTCAACACCATCGTCTGTATACTATTTGATATTATTTCTTTTCGCATTATGTACTCCAAATCTAGTTTCCGACAAATTGACAGATCCCGGCAAAACATACTGATCTGGACGATGTTCTAACTAAATAGTATCAGTAGAAAACCATGTTGCAGGATATTTAGTTTGTGTTGTGTCCTATTGCTAAGGTATATATGCTGTAGATATAGGTTCTTTATCTGCGGTATGTTGCTAATAGGTTCGTACACCTTTATTCCAGACTAATTGGAAAATATCTGTAAATTTTCCATTCCTCCACCATTCTTTAACATCATCTGGAATCATATTTGAAATACCTTGATTTATTTCCCTAGGATTATATATTCCATAATTTGGATTAAATGTACCTCCATATATAGGGTCATAAATATTCTTATTTTTTATTAAATCATCCATGTTAAATTTACTTTCTTTTTAAGTTTTCATATTATTTATACTTTCTAGGTATTAATCTTCCGCCTTTTTGATTAGATGTAGGTTGATTTAATTGAGATAAACCATAAGTTATACCAGTAAATATAGCTCCTTTTTTTAAAGCGCCTTTCCAAGAATTAACGTATTTTTGTGCCTACTCTAATGTTCCATTTCTCATTAAACGTACATAATCGTTTAAATAATGACTATCCATCGATAGCATTAAATTTTGCATATCTTGTATAGACATATTATCTACAATTTGATCAAAATATTGCTTCTGTGTACGTGCAGCAGTTTCGAAATCAATTCCTTTTTCACGAGCAATTCTGGCATAAATTTTAGTAACCATTTCCCAATTCATAGCTCTAGCATCTCTAGGATTCTAAGAATCCTTATCAACAATCTAATCTATTAATTTTCTATCATAAATATGATCTGGCTAACTTAATTTTCCATATAAAGAATTGCTATCTTTTGATAATACTTGTGTACTTTTAGCACGTGTTATCATATTCTAAACAATTCTATCTGTAGGATGTACTACACCTTCGTGAATCTATGTATAAAAATATGGTTTATTTTTAATATGATTTATAACAATGTTAGATCCATTATAATCAGAGTAAAATCCTCCGATATGAGAAGTCTAATCTGAATTTATAACAGCTGCTGTTTTATCCTATTTAATTAAATCAAACATTCTTGGATAACCCTAAATAGTAATGTGACTTCCTCTACTAGGTCCAAACCAAACTAAAGAAGTTTCATTTGGATTTGTACCAGGTTTCCAATTGAAATTTTTCCAGCGTTCCTACATTAAATTTATGATAACTTTAGTTCTTTCATGCATCGGTAAATAACCTATTAACTAATACCTCGCATCAATTTGTTGTGGTTTTTCTAATAACTCTAATCCTGAATTAGAATATCTTTTATTCCAATTCTAAATGGCTGTACTTAAATCTATTGTAGGGTATTCTGTATTAGACGATGACATATAAATATTTGGATCACTCCAATTTCTAGGTATTCTTAAATCATATGGGAGTATGTGTTTAGCATTTTTTGCATTAAAGTCGGGTAAAGCAAAATAATCATAATTTTCGTGTTCTTCTCCTCTCCAAAATGAATTTCTATCACTTTTAAGTAAACCTTGATTCTGTCTTTCAGCTTCTCGTAATACTGCCTTATTCTAAGCCAATCTAACATCATGTAAGGAACTACCTATCCTATCTTCTTTAGGGATTAACCATGAAAAAGGAGGAGGTGTGCCTGGTTTTCCTCCTGTAACTACAACTTCGTTAGTTATATCTCTAACAGCAGGTGTTCTTACAATAAATGCGTTTAAATGATTAACTTTTCCATCAACAAGATTATCGCTACTAATTTTACTTCCACTTATAACATTTCCATTTTGTTTAGCATAGCTCCAATATGGATAGGATACCTAATTATCTACAACAAGACCTTTCCCAGATAAATTATATAAATATCCATCTTTAAAACTAGGTGCTAAAGTGGAAAAATCTGCTACTTCTATACCAGAATGGTATGGAGCCATAATTTCTCCATTCTAGTTAGCTATGTATAAATATCTATCAGGACCCCAACCTTCTCCAATTCCAGTTCTATCTAAAAATAACGTGCCTAATATATTATCTTCAGATCCTCCAGATTTGTGATGATTGGTTCTAAGTTGTGTATATGGTCTAGTATCGCCTCTAAATAATAACTAAGGTTCTCCCTATTCGTTTACTGCTGCAGTATTTCCACCTAATTCTTTTATATGTTTATATAATGCTTGAGCAATTTCTTCATCAGTTATATCTGTATTTCCTACTAATCCATAACGTTCTCTCGCCTCTGGTACATATTTTCTTAGCTATTCTCCATTAATTGAACCTTCTGGAATAGGTTCTCCGCCATATTCTTTAAACATTCTAACTGCATCTTCTCCTTGTAAATGTGAGTCAAGAGGTTTCCATAAATCTCTAAATAATGGTGCTCCGCCCCTATCAGCTTCCATAGTAGCTAAGGTAAGCGGTTGATCACTAAACTACATTCTAGCTACATCTTCTGACATCATATGTCTAGCAATAGCATTATATTGCGCATCGGTCATATCTGGGAACATCTATTTAAGATAGTCTGCTCCAATTTCACCGTGACCTTCTCCTGCGAACATTTTACCGAAGTCGTGTCCTAACGCTGCAAACATCTAATCCTACTTTGTATATCCAGCAGGAGTAGGCATTTGCCAAGCTCTTTGTGCAACTTCCTTTGTATGTAAGAATGTATTAGGATCTGTCTTATGCCATTCTGGATTTTCTAATCTCTAAGACATTCTCCAACCCCCTTGTCTATCAGCTTCTGCATTAGCAATTTGTAAAGCCTTTTGTACGTTTATAGTTCCATCAGGATTAACTACTTCATTAATAGAATGTTTTGGGCCAGTATATAAGAATCTAGTTTGTTCTGGTACAAAGTCAGCAGGCTTTAACTACTTTGATGGATTTGCTCGTACCTTCGCCCAAGGACTTATTGCTAATGTTTGAGGAGATTGTGCTTTTAATCCTGTAAGTTCGATCTATCCTTTTGGTTCTAAAGTTATACCATTTACTACAGATACAATAGGATAATTATAAGTTGGAACTATTTGTCTATTTATATATCTACTTACTTGTCCTGGTGTAGGATTCCAATAATTTACTCCAGTTGCTTTCTAAAACTATAAAGCTAACTATTGTTCAGGAGTAAGAAAAGTGTTTGTTGATCCTAATTTAAATCCAGTGCCACCTCCAACTAACATACCTGCTAATCCTCCTGCTGCTTGCCAACGAGGATCATCTGTAAATAATGAAACTGCTTTTGTTCCTAATTCATTTCCAGCATATCCTCCTAATATAGATGCCAATAGTGCAGGAAAGCCATACGATTGTAATACTGGACCAGAAAATCCCATAGATAATCCAACAGAAGTATTTAAAGCATTGGTTGTATTTTGTTGTTCAATTGCATCTCTTCCTTCCTAAGTCAAATAGTTAGGAGTATAATTAAATCCATTTCCTGTATTCCAAAAGAATCCACCATTGTTTATATTATCTAAAGTTTTAGCTCTTGTTATAGCATTAGCATCTACAATTACTCCATTATTTTGAGTTGCAGCTTTAGCATTACGTACATCTGGATCAAGATCTGTCGCAGATTTTATTGCTTTCTAATCGATTAAGTTCTCAACTAAAGGTGATAATTTCTTATTTGTTCTTTGTATTACTTTTCTTTTAGCTTTATCTGCATTTCTTTGTGCTAATTTTGTTTGAGCTGCTACTCTAACAGGTTTATTCTATTTCGGATCAGAAGCAACTCTTACTAAAGCTGCTTCCATTTCTTTATCAGCTTTTAATAAGAGTTGCTACTATATTGGAGCTGTCTATGTTATTTTACTTTGTTGTTTATATATTGGTTCTGGCATAATTATTATATTTTCTAGGAATTAGTTTTCCACCTTTTCGGTTAGATTGATTAAATTTAGATATACCATAACCTGCTGGAATAATAGTCCATACGTTTTTTAACAAGTTATCTACAGATTCATCTGTGAAGTATTTTCTTAATTGTTTAATATTCCAACCATCTTTAAGGCCTTGAGATTTTGCAATATTACTTGCTATACCTCTTGCAGAATACTCCTAATTATCTTCCATGTATTTTAAAAAGTCTTGAATTTCTTTAAAACCAATTTCTCCGTCAGAAGTTTTAAAAACGTCTTCTGGAGCAATCTATTTTGCTAGTTCAAAATTTCCATCTTTTACGGCTTGATAAAAAGGTCGTAATTGAGGACGTAGTGCTTCATTATGTTTATACATTTCTGTTAAAATACTTGACTATCGTTCTGGAATAGTTACATTACTTGCGCCTATATTTAAACTACTACCATGGCCTCCTAGTTCATGATATACTGTGTGTTTTATAGATTCTGGGTCAATTAATTGTGCACGATTATTTAATTTTTGATTTAGTCTAATTAATGCTTGACCTCCGATATTTTGAGCATCACCATAAGTGTAGTTTCCTAAGTTTCTAAATACTATAGGATGAGCGTGTTCCGCGTTTACGGCTCTAACAGCTGCTATCGCCCACGCCTATTCAGGAGTGGCTCCAGACTATATCAAATGATTATAATAATCATCAGAATCAAAATACTATACCACATCATCTCTAGCTTCTGTTGCCCACTTTCTTCTAAGACCTCTTGGGAAGGAAATATCAAATTCTCCCGTCTTAGGATTATAAGTATATTCTGGTTCACTGGATCCATTTTTAATTGTATTTTGCCTCTTTATAAAACTGTTTCTAGTAAACGTAGGAATTTCTCGCATTTCTGTTTTAACTCCATTTATAATATTACTTTTTGGTGGCAGTTTAACTGAAGGATAAACGTTATACCCTGCTAACAAACGTCTGATTTGAGTTAATCTATGTGGAGTTAATGCAGAACGTGGTATTTCATCACCATATCCTACAGTAGTAATATACTCTATTAGCTCTTCATCAGATAATAATTTTCTACTTAATATGAAATCTCTTCTAGCTTCATCAGAAGCGTTGTTTAAATTATGTTCTTGCAAAATAACATCTCTAATATCACCTTTAAGTTGATTTCTTTCTATTTCTTGAACTTCTGGAAACGCTTCTTTTAACATTTTTCGGTATTCTTTAGATGTTCCAGTTATAGTCTAATCTACAAGATGATCTACTTCGTGTCTTAACACTCTTCTATGATTTCTTCCTTGTAATCCTCCAGATATCTATATTCTACCGTATCGTCCAAATAATGGGCTATTGTCAAACACTCCATACGAATACTTATCTACATTATCTGCATACCCTCTTTTAGAATCCCACTATCTGTATTTAATATTTTTTAAGATTTGATTAACTTTATCTATATCTTTTTGAGTTCTGTATGTAGTTCCTGCTAAGTTTTCATTTATCTAATCTATTACAATTCCAGGAATTTTATATTCTTTATAACCTTTTGGTTTTGGCATATTAGTATTTAAGGCACGATTCATATAATAAGGTAGAATATACGGTGCAATTTCAGATTTTATAGTATATGTCAATAAAGAAGGATCAATTCCGAGCATATTTCTAACATAATCGTTTACTGCAGTTTTAGTTGCATCGGATACTATAGAACTTTTTACAGTATTTGTTGCAGCTTGTTGTAAACCTTCTGCTGTAAGGTCGATTGCTTTACTTGTAGGTCCGGATATTAAATACCCTGGATTGGTAAAATTCCATAATGTTTTTTGCCATTCTGGTAAACTTCTCCAATTTTCTCCACCACCAGCATTATATATAAGATGCCCAAAATTATCATAACCTCCAAGTTGAGAAGCACCATTAAGTAATTCTCCACCTAAAGTTCCGTACATTAAAGCTTGACCAGTTGGAGTTGCTAATGCAGATGTTAACCAAGGAGCTAACGTTGCTCCTCCAATACCTGCTGCTGTAATAGCTAATGGTGCAACAACAAATGTTCCAGCTCCAGGAGTTAATTGGTTAGCTCTAGCATCCGCAGCTTTAACATCTGCTTCATGTTTCTCTTTACTTTGTTCATACTACCATTGTGCTTGCTCTTTAAATGTTTTATCTACATCTGCATTTTTAGCTATAGGAGCAGCAAGCTCTCTAGCATATCTATCTTCAAACGATTCTCCAGTGAGATGCCCTCTAGATTTGCCGTTTCCAAGTCCTTCTATTGTAATCTCAGGCATTCCCAATTCAAATGTAGGATTGCCATATTGTACAGCATAATCAGCGGCAGCGTTAGGATTATTACCTACAGTTACTATGTTACCGTTTTCATCAGTCCAGACTTTATCCCCTGTTTGAACAGGAAGTCCTGTATTATAATCGTTGTATACAATATCTGTTTGTGGCATTGTTCTCCATTGATAGTTTCTTTTATAAGGCTATCTTTCAATTGGAGAAGATGCATTCTCATATTTTTTAATTCTCATATTATTTTAAGCTTAAAATTTTTACGTTTCCTATATTAATATATTATTATATAAATTTATATATAATATAGTATATAAACTACTGAATATAAAAGTATTGAAATATATAAAACTGAGATATATTCAAAGTCTAAAAAATACCCCCGTAGGTAAATATATAAAAATTAAAGTTCTGAAAATAGACCCCCGGGTGGTATACTTAAAGAAGGTGTTTTTAAAATAGAGTTAAATATAAAAATAGAGTATATTGTGAGGGAGGGGGGATACTATATCCGAAGACCCCTTCGGCGTCTTCGGAGGAAAACTAGTCCTATATATATGATATACTCAACCTAAGCGTAACAACGCGTAGCGTGCGGGAACGGCAAAGGTCGTTCGGTAACGTTGCGGTTCGGTTGCGTGACGCAATTTTTGCGAGCATTTTTGCGAGCATTTTTGTGACTATGGTTTAAAATCATAGTGGCAATTATGTTAGCAATTTTGCAAACGAAATTGTGTGTTTATTTATCTTTAATTTCATAGTAATATGGTAATTGAAGATAGCACTTTGGTTTCTCTTTACGGCAAAGATTTTGCCGATAAGGAAAAATCAAGTGAGGACTGCCAAAAGTCGGCTTCCAAAAAGTCGCCCCGGGTAAATGTTCCCGACGGTGCGGAAATTGTGTTTCCTGACACAATCCGCATTTTTACGGAAACAAGTAACAATGCGGCGACAAAGAAGGTGTTTTCTTTTGAAACATTCCCGTGCAAAATGAACGGGATTGACTTTAAGTTCCCTGTTGGGTGGCTCGAGAAAACGGGTTACTCAATCGTAGCCTTTGGTGCAACAGCCAAAGAGTGCGAAGAGGACTTTAAGGAAAACACTGACCTGGAGCCGATTGAGGGTCAAACTTCAGCCTGCCAAGGTAACATCGTAGATATGTGGCAAAATGCTGCAAATCAGGATGAAGCCAAATCGGCAATTGCAGGAAAAACCTGCATTGCTCATATTGTGGGCTGGATTATGACCAAGTGGGACGAATACCCCAAGCCGTTGTTGGAGTTCACCGAAAAGGTGACCACGCCAGCAAGGGGTCGTCGTGCTTCCAAGTAGTCCCGTTTTACCTTTTAGCGGTGCGTTTTAGAAACGACTAGAGAAACGACCGCGGTCACTCACTGACCAACTGGCAAGGTTGTTGCACCAATCCGCAGGTGCGCGAACAATATCAATATGCAGTGAAATAGGTTTGTCGTGGTGGTGTACCTACTAGTAAACACCACCACATTTTTTAAATTATTAAAAAATGGCTAAAGTGAATTACAAACACGAGTACGCTAATTTGCGTGAAGATGCGCTAAGTGCGCTGAGTTGCGAGTTTGATAGCGTAACTCTATGTGAAATCCCTAAACAAAAGAAAGTAAGACTTTTACCTGTTGAGGGCGAAATAGTAATCTTTTGTGGTTACCGATTGGTTGAGAGAAATAATTTCTCGTGGTCGGGTGGATTGTTTGCAAGTCAGTCAATCCCCAATTCATACATATTTATCTCAATGGGAAAATTGATACAACCACTAGATGAATGTCAGAAATACACGTGTTTAGTTTCCAATAAGAAAGTAGTTGTTTTCGAGTAGCCCGTGTTTTAATCCCTTCACACTATTTTGTCGGTGGATAGTGTGGAGGGATTTTTTATTTTGATTTATTAAACCTAAACGTACCCAAATTTATAAGTAGACCAAACTAGCCCTAAGTGTAAATAAACTAGCCCTAGGTGTATGACATACGTATTTTGTGGCAGGTTAACCTGGGACTGACCTGTCACTATGTATGTGATACACATTTGTATTACAACATACATTAGTGTCCCAGACCATAAAAAAATTATTATTATGGTAGAACAAGAGGTAAATGCGTTGGTTTCCTTGTATGGAAACGATTGGCAGGAGAAACAAAAGGACGCGTCCGCTATGTCGTCAACATCGTCTAAGCGGACTCCAGGTGGTGGTCTCAGAGATGGGGATCACCTCGTCTTTTTCGAGGAGTTTTCCATTATGGAGGACTCCTTCATGAACGGAAAGACTCCTCAACCGTATGAGTCTTTCCCCGTTTTCAAGAACGGAAATGCCGCCAAATTATCCGTTGGCGCATTAGCGAATGTCGGTTATAGCTGCTTCTTGGCGGACTCCGAAGAGGAGGTCGCGAAGGCTATTGCAGCTCGCGACGCAGGCGAGAATATTACTGACAACGGGGTTAGCGGTAACGTTGGCTCTGTAGTTGAGGACTGGCAGGCTGCTGGAACTCAGCAACAGGCCATTGAAGCCGTTGCAGGCGGCTCGGCAGTTGTAAAACTCGCAGGCTACTATGCCTGCAGTTGGGATGCAGAACCTCGTAAGAGGTGGTCTATCGATTGGGTAGAAGATGAGCCCAAGCCTGCACCCAAGCCTGCACCCAGAAACCGTCGTGGCAAATAATCTGAATGGTTACTTTGCTAGGTAAGTTTAAGAGGGGCTTCGTCTGGATGGACGGAGTCCCTTTTAAGATTGCTAAAGGTCGCGTGGATCCAGCTGATGAGGGCAGAACTCTCGCCCTCTTATGCCTACATTCAACTATTGGGTATTTAGTTATCAGGTATCTGGTAGTTGAATAACCATAACAACTAACCTACATTTTTCAAATTTTCGAGGGTTAGTTATGAATAAGAGAAAATTTTGTTTCCAAAGTCGGTACAGGGACTAAGGAGTAAAAACAGAAAGAAGTCCCAAGTGGATGAGCGCTCTGTACGCTGTACGATCAATTCAAGATGTAGCACTGAAGTGAGTAAGTGTGATGAATTTGTATCGGTAAAACTATGGCAACATAGTAGATGTGATCCTTGCAGCAAGGACGTGAGAAGGATAGAGAAGATCACTTATGCTCCAACTCTCTATCTACGTGATAATGGACATCGCTTCTACGAGAGCATCGTGTTAAGGAAGCTTTTGGTCTTGTGGCGCAATTGGTCAGCGCGTCTGTCTTATACACAGTAGGTTGTAGGTTCAAGTCCTACCAAGACCACTTTTTATCAACCTTTAAACTTCAAAATTATGCAGGAAATAACTCTAGTAACACCGACTTTTGGAGCAATCAATGTTGTACCAAAATTTCTTGATTACGATCCGAATACATTAATTATTGGGGATAAGGTAATGAACCTTGAACCGATATTACCGGATGATATCAATTTATCAGAATTAGATGACTTTCATATCATTATCTGGGATGGCATGCATGCAAAAATCGAAGTAGTGATCAATCCAAATACTTATGTAGGCGAATTTGATGTTATGCCAGGAAATTATCAACGCCAGTTTGTTAATCCAATTTAACTTTAACACCTTGCCCAGTGGTGTGAACTGGGCATTTTTTCTATTAACCTTTAACAACAACAGAAAATGATTATTTCAGAAAACTTAAATACTCACAAGATTATAATATCTTGTGAAGAAGATCTGCTGACTTTACATTACTTTGTAGAATTAGCAGATAAATATCTGTCCGCAATGAGTTTCCCAAATCCAACTTCTTTATACAAAGAAGAAGACATCGTAATGGGGGAAAAAGCTTATAAATTCATACCAAAAATCGTTTCAGTAAATGGACTCGCAGGATACGTTGTCCTTGAAGATGGTACAATTCGTTGTACTAACAAAGCATCTTCTTGGATAGCACAATTTGATGAATGCTTTGAATCAGAAATGTATTTCATCCCTTAAACAGCTTGCCGAGTGCTGTGAACTCGGCATTTATGTATTTTTTATTTAGTTAAAGGTTGGCCTCAACCTTGGCGGGAATCAAGATTCATTATATAGTGAATCTCCTTGCCTAAATTAAGTGGCATAACCTTGTCGGTTGAATTTTGGAATAAAACCGTCTTACTCGTCACCGTGATCCCTATTGACGTACGAGGACATTAAAAGCTAGGGTGACCCGATATAAGTATTAGAGTGTCGGAATTGTTAGTGGTAGACCTCACTAAAAGTGACTTAAACAACAATATCATTTGATATTGGAGGGAGAAAAGTATCTAGTTTCCTGGGTTTCTAAATGGAAAGGATACTCCCTTGTTTAAGTTGCCGTACGCGTTTGTCAGTAGCGCATTTTAAATAACTGTCATTTAAAAATTATGTGTGTAGTAAGTCGAAACCCAGGTAGTAGAAGGTACTAAGAAGATTCCTAATCCTATTAACTTGATAGGTAGTTATGCTGTGTATGATCGCTCAATAACATCGGCGGTCTACTTCGGAACTTTGAGTTTGTTGCAGCATCTCAGAGTTCAGCATAATTAGTCTGCGATCGCTGCAACGATCGTAAGACGAAGCGTTCCCCACTAGGTGGAGAGAAGTCTCTGCATCGCGACTAGTGGGATACTGCGATCCCGAGAGCAGTATAAAGAAGACGGATGTCCGAGTGATCCACGCGAGGACGTAATGTACGGTGGACAAAGGATGCAGCGCCAAGGGCATCTACAGTTCCGTGATTGGGCTAGTCGGAACATTTTTAAACATTCTTCACGAGTTGGAGAATGTCTCTAATGCAGCCATTCTTCGGAATGAGAGTCACAAGCCTCTATAAATTGCAGAGTGGAGAAAGAGAGATAAAACAGGACTAAGCTACGAAGGGTTCGACACCCACTAGTGAATATCGTTATGCAGATATCTATAGCACTGTCTGTATAAAATAGCTATTAGGATATCCCTGGATTCGGAGAAATCTCTCTCTTTTAAACAAATTTAATAGTGCTGAAAGACCGAGGCAAGTGTAAGATGGAATAGGGCTTACGAATGGTTCAAACAGAAGCAAGAGAACAGTCAGCACGGTTTAGGTAGAAGGTACCTGTATGTTCCTAACCCTGTTAGTATAAGTTGTATTAGCAGGTATAAGTTCTGAATATCTGACAGGACGGATTTGTGCAGAAATAGTCAAGAACGCACCATAAACATTACTTGACTAACCAACCTAAAGAAAATTAATTAGGTCGTAGTATTCTACGTTTGGTTGGTTTTGGGAGTTTATAAACCCATGTAAAACCTATTTTTTTATTTAATGGTGCTGAAAGAGTAAGACAAGAGAACAGTCAGCACGGTTTAAAAAAACTCAATAACTTCCCAAGTCGTTGAGGGCACCAGTTTCTTATCTAATTAAAACGTGATAGGTGGATTAAGTAGGCAACTACGGTTGTGCGAACCATTATCAGACAGTCTTTAGATAAGTTTTAGGTGTAAAACGCGTATATGAAACATTCATTAGTACTAGAGCCTTCCCTAATAAGGAAGAGCGTGTGAGAGATGAATGTGGATAAGTCGAGTAGCTTAAGTCTCACCTCGATCATCTTTTTTAGTTTTGCTTGTTTTCTACAAATAAGCTACCAGGAGGCCTCGTCAAAGGCAACAAACTGGAAAGACTGCATGCGAAGCAAGAAAGGTTGACTGCCTATTATTGAAGCCCCTAAATTGCAGCACGATACAGGGTTTGTAAGGTTACCGTATCATTTTTGTAAACTTTAAAAAGTCAATATATGAGAAAACTTTTATTCGTAAGCAGCATGAGCTGCTTAATGGCAAGCCAGATTGTATTCTGGTTTGTTGCTGTCCTAAATATGTTAGTAAGACAGCCTTACGATACACCGCTTTGCATAAGTGGTGTATTTGCGATTCTAACTGTTGTATTAGGATTAATAAGTCAAATAAATAATCCTAGTATAAAAAAATAATACCGAAGATAGAATTTTTCATGACAAAAAAGAAATGGCGTAAAAAAGAATTCAAGAGATTGGTATCTCTTGGATGGCCACGATATGTAGCTTCAAGAATAGTTAGAGGTAAAACTTTAGCTTCCCTAGGTTACAAAAACTTGGATGATCTTACATTAGATCGTCAAACGTACTACAATAGTGAATTTAACACTATTGTCTATATTTTTCAAGATGAAACTTGGAAACAAGTAGAGGCTACAAAACCTTTACATTATTATTACGATTAACTTTTAAATTAAACAATATGACACCGAACATTAAGAAAACTGAAGCAGGAGTATCTGTACAAATTGTGCTCCCGTTCCGTGAGGGGAATAGTGTTCCCAAGCTGAGAGAGGCACCAAAATATCAGTGCCTCAAAGACAATAAGGAAGCACTGATCAGAGCTGTTAAGGCACGCATGCAAGCATGTTACGATAGCCTTGTAGAAGGAATGGATAACATCGTTTATAATGATGGTATGTCTATTCACTACAAAGTTGATGGAAGTTATTCTTACTTTAATCTTCCAAGCTGGGAGGTTATGGAGAAGCTTCTCAAAGCACTTGAGGAAGATGCTTACTATAACTGGGACATTCCAATGTATGAGCAACTTCTCAAATCAGTTGTTCTGCATTTTGATGCTACTTACAAGAACTATGATAAGATGGTTTGTTATTTAATTAACCATCTTGCGGTTCAAGGTTGAAATCCCTGGCTCGTTAAGAGCCAAAATCTCTGACAAGTCTAGACCTTCACGTGGGTCAGAGGTCGCATTAGCGCATACTAGACATTGCTCTTTTATCTTTTCTATGCTGCGAAGAATAGTAACAGCCGCTTAAGTAAAAGGTTGAATTGCCAGATATAAATAACTGGAACCCATAAATAGAGAGATTCGTTCAACTTCAGAATTGAATGTTATGCCTATAGCGAATTAGAATTTTTCATTTTGAAATAATTTTAGATTAATCATTGAAAGAATCTCTCTATTTTTCTTACCTTAAATAAATCCTGGGTAAGCAGGTAAATACTATGCGTAAGTATAGCCGTATTAACAAAAATCGCAAGTCGGGTATTAACCGCTCCAACCTCCGTATGAAAAAGGAACGCAAAGTTCGTGCTTTTTCATTTGCGGGTGTCAAATTAGACATCCGACTGAACAACCGTGGTGGCATCGTAGATGTTCAGCCACGTGTTGGCGATCTTTTCAATAAGATCGCAGGTCGTCAATGGGGGTTGTCAGATGTTAAGAACATCCTTCGTGATGAGTGTATCGAATTTGCTAACTCAAATAAAGAGTAACAACTATGGCACGAGTTGATTACAGCAAGTTTGATTACAAACAGGCCTGTGCTAAATTCAATATGGTGCGTATGCACTATATTGGAAAGGCAGTACAGAAGGCAGAAATCAAACAAGCCATTCTTACTTCAGGTTTAGGATGGCATTCTATCCTATTAACGATCTTAATTAATCACAAATGTGTGATTAAAGAAGGTCGTGGTCGTGCTTGTAAGTTGTTCTTCACAAAAGAACCACTCCACTTTACACAGCTCTACGATGCTCACAAAGAGTATCTGAGAGTTAGAAGAGAAATGAAGAAAGAAGCTAAACCTGTTCAAAAGGAAACTAAGAAGATTTCCTATTGGACATCAACCACGACTTGGTGATGAACAAGGACCTTTTAAAGGTAATTGGAGGGCTTGCTTTTATAGTAAGCCTTCCAGTTACTATCATTCTAATTGCAGCTCCTAATAAAATTTGGGAGGCGATTATTCCATCTCTAATAATACTAGCGAGTTCTTTTTACGTTTTCTTAATAAAAAAAGATTAATTATGAATTATTATATTATGATTTTGTCATCAGACGATAAGTATGATGAAATGGCAGATGAGATACTGAAACTGTTTGGTACATTGCACATTTTTTTGCGCAATGATATCAAGACAATCGAGATCAAGAATCACGAACTAGATCAGTCTATCTATGAAAAGCTGACTGAGATCACAAGGGATCTTGACGCAACAGCGTTCATGTTTAAAGCTGATCCTAACCAGCTTGAAGAAATGTGTACTTCAGAAGTTGAAACAATTCCGACTCTCAGTTGGTGATGGAAACGTTCATCTTCTGGCTTTGTGAACAGCCGTCTTGGAGTATTCCTCTGATTCTTATCGGAGGAATGCTTCTTTCTGCTTGTATTATTACAAGTATCGCTGACTTAATAGAATTTTATAGATTTAAAAACTTTAAGAAATGAAGTACCATATCAAATTCAATGGTGGTAATGATGAAATGCTCATCATTAGTGATGAAGCATTTTACGGTTTCATCCGTGTAGCCGTTCAGCACAATCGTGATGTTACAGATTTCCACGTAAAAGCGTATCGTAATGAAATTCCATTGTATAAGACTGAATACAACGGACAAGTTCACTACTACACGTTTGAAGACTTTATGAAGTTCTTCGCGTATGAAGGAGGACAGTATCCTGACTTAAAAATGAAAATTGTATGAACTGTAAAGTTTGCGGATCAGAAATAGACCACGAAACATACAGTTGTGGTCCACAAATGATAGAACGTCAACTCTGCTTCACTTGTAATTTCTGGCGAGATCAGCTTGAAGCTGATAAGTTGCGTGGTGATTACAAGTGGGCAGTGATTGACGGTGGTCATTATGTCATTGCTTCCGAAAACGAAAAAACCAGATTCAGAGGTTTTGATGGACAAAAATTTATCATTATCTTTGAAGATGGAACTATTGTTAGAACTACTAATCTTTGGTTTCAGGGACATATCCCTGAAGAATGGAAATCTCAATTTCCTGACAATGCTGTTTTTGCTGACAATCGAAAATGGCAAAAGATTGGAGATTGTGAGTATCTTGCTCCGTCTATCTCGACGACATAGAGAGGCTTTCGTAGGGCTGAAGTTACCATCCGTACAATGGTTAAACCTTACCTAGAAGCACAATAGGTATTGTGTGATGAGAGGGCACCTTCTTATCTGAAAGAAAATGGTGACGAGGCAGCTGACAATTTGCAATACGCAGCTGTGACATAGATCTGTTATAAGCCTCCAATCGTGAGCAGATTGTGCTACTTAACAATCTATAATGAGTGTAACTTGCAAAACTCTGTAAAAACTTCCGCAAGTAGGTTGCCGACATCCCTAAGAGATAATTGTCGGTACAATGAGATTTGGTGTAATGGCAGCACACAACATTTTGGATGTTGTAGTATAGGTTCGAATCCTGTAATCTCAACTCGTTTGTCATGATGTTTAAAGGTTAACGGCAGCTGTGCCTGCTGAACTCTGGGAAGATAGTAAGCTAAAACAGCACTCCGAGAATGTAGTGTAATCCGGTAACACGCCACATTTGGGATGTGGAAATGCCGTTCAAATCGGACATTCTCGACTTTATAGTCGATAAAACAGATTTGTTTGTGTGTCAGACCCATGTCTGATTGTTTTTGGGTTTTAATTACCGAAAGTATGTGAATATAAGTAGGTAATTTTTATTTGTTTAATCATTAAAACTCTATAATATGAATATGCAATTTATTCAAGAACGCATTAAAGAAATGACTGTTCCAGATCTTAAACTGGACATCACCTACGCAATCATTTATCCAACAATCGATAAGATCAAATTCTGTAATCGTTCTGAAATGATTGCAGAACTAGGCATTCTTAAAGATTGTGATATTGATCATATGGAAATTATTCTGGTAAATAAGCATATGTCAATAGAATCGGCATTACATATTGCCAGACACTTTGATTTGGAGTATGAAGTAATGTATGACATTACTGCTAATGATATGACTCCTTATCAAGCACTTCAAGAGTGGGATATTATTTAATCCCACTCTTTTTTTAAATGAGAGATAATTTTATTTTGTAATTTACATTTAAACTTATAACTTTGTAGATATGGTTAGTAAAAAATATTTCGCAGAGAAAGGTCTTACTAGTACATCAGCCAACTATTTAGCAAATGTAGGGCAAGAAGCCCTCACTGGGTACAAAACCACTTTAGACAATCTGAGATGGTACAACGAGACTATGATTCTTCTTTCATCTGGAAAGGAAGTTCCTATGGTAAATAGCAACACGCCAATTCTAGAAGAGATTAATGTCATTATCAATGAGATGAGCAAGATTAATGCCTTCTGCGCTTGGATACGTGAAGCCATTAAAGCTAAGGAAGTTCTTGAAGGAGAATTTCCTGATTTCGATGAGTGGAAATCAGATAAAGAAACAGTATCTTCACCTGCTCGTCCTCAACGTTTCACTGAAGCTGATGTTGTAGCCGAGTTTGATGTTAAGAAGCTCAATGAATATCTCACTCTTGAAGCTTATGCAGCAACTCTCGGTAAATTGATTCATCAAGGTGGTTCAATTAGCACTGCACGCAAGCAATTGCATAACGTGCTAGAGACTCCCAACTCTGTTGAGAAGATGGATAGCGATGTCGTGATCACACGCTATACTCCGATTCTTAAAGCAGAGGAAGTTGATGATTGGTACATGCAACTTCAAAATAAATACCGTGAGGTAGAAAGACAACTTAATCAGATTAAATATCAGATTAAGGAAGAAGTTGCAGCCCGTAATCGCGTTGCTCAAACTCAATACAACGCCGAACTCAGAAAGTATAACGCAGAACAAGAGCAATTGTTTGCTGAATATCATACTGAGTCAGAGGCGTATCGTAATGAGATCTCTAAGTTGAAGATTATTGTTCCTCGAGAACTTGAGGAAACATTTAACTACTTACAATCTTTAGGTAAGTAAACTGTAGGGATTTATAAACACTTACCTAAAGTAAATAGGTTCAAAGACTTGATTCTCATTGGAATCTAACTTTGATTTACAAGGATAAGAAAGAAGCGTCAATTAAATAAATTATGAACATTCAAAGTTTAATTAACTTTGTTCCTTCATTGGGAAGGACTGGCGTTTCTATCGAAATTAAAGAACTCTCTGTCTTCGTCTTCGTTGATAGAAACGGTCTTTGTCTAGGACTTAGACTTTGTTGTAGTTGTTTCTTTCTTATCTTTGACTATTTTTAAGCTTCTATGGTGAAACGGTTATCACGCTTGACTGTTAATCAAGTATTCTTGGTTCAAATCCAGGTGGAAGCGCAAAATTTATTTGCTGGTTTTATCACCAATACAAATCAGCCACGGAAGCATTCCTGAGAGATCCCTGATGTAATTCAAATCTGAGTAAGGTCCGATGGTTTGGAACTATTCCGGATAATGTTCCATTCAGGAGAGATAACTGTTGAGATCACAACATGAATCAATGAGCAGTACACTCCATATCAAATTGCTCA
>OCVV012879828.1_pt1 | contig 22088 bp, 19 predicted proteins | sample 1539721 | NCBI WGS metagenome assembly OCVV01 (sample SAMN02144230, study PRJEB22623) | gut metagenome | biome: sheep rumen | host: Ovis aries | place: New Zealand
ATGTTCCCGGAGAAACAAAAATGTTTCTTCCATTTGCTTCAGATTATAAACTGTAGCCCATCTTTGGTAAGCCGGACTTTTTCTTACTTCTGTTGTCAACACCTTAAATTGACTTATTTACGCTCTGCTTGATTGTCCCGGGATTGCTCTATATACTGTCATAGCAGTATATAGAAAGAAAAGTCCCAGGGCATCCTAATACCGACCAAAGTATCCTGCCCCGGGACTGGTTTTACAACCATGCCCATTATAACAGAGTATAAGGTCGCTGGCTATACAGAAAATAACGAGCCGGTAATCGACAGCACTGAGGATTGTCTGTGTCCGCAGTGCAGAAAGGGGCTCCTTAAATACAGGGCCCATGTACACCGCCATATTCGAAAAGAAGATACCGGTGAAAAAGAATGGTACTGGATCCCCCTCGGCAAATGCGATAATAAAAGCTGTGGCGTTATGCGCCGTCTCCTTCCCGATTTCATGGTTCCGTACAAGCATTCTGAGGAAGAAGCTGTCTCAGATGTCCTTGATGAGGTCATCACGGAAGAATCCCCTGTTGATTTCCCAAGCGTACAGACCATGCGGCACTGGAAGGCCTGGCTTTTTTTCAACAGGAATCGGATTGAAAGCCTTTTCCGGGGTATCAGCTATACGGTCCTTGGCTTCAGTGAGGAACTCATATTTGACGAAAGCTGTCTGCTGGATCAATTGCGTCAGAGGACCGACAGCTGGCTGAAGATCACGATCCGCTTTGTCTATAACAGCGGACACCGTCTCCTGTCCCGGCAGGCAGCCTGCCTCATGTAACGAGTTAGGTTCGATGTCCCGGGATCATCCGTATATACTGACTCCATCAAACACAGGAGGTACATGTATATGCAGGAAACAACCAACTGGCGGGATGATGCCGCACTGGATCGCTTCCAGATGATCAGCCCGCTCCTGGATCCGGACATGGACAATGCCAAAAGGATCCAGCTCCGCAGGGAGATCGCATCCAGTCATGATCTTTCAGAGCGAACGATCTACCGGTATGAGAAAAGATACCGAGAAAACGCATTCGCCGGGCTTCGCCCCATGAACCGCAAGATGCGCCGCTCGGCACGCCTCCCGGATAACTGGGACGAGATCGTAGGTGAGGCCATCATCCTGAAACGGGAAGTACCGAAGCGGTCAGCCCGCCAGATCATCAAGACCCTGGAGATCGAGGGCTGGGCAGCACCGGGGGTAGTCAAGGAGTCCACTCTGAGGCGGTACCTGTATAAGGCAGGACTCGGCGTAAAACAGATGCGCCGGTACGCAGAAGCACGGGAGACGTCCTCGCGACGTTTCTGCAGGCTGCACAGGATGGAACTGCTCCAGGCAGACATCAAGTATGGACCGGACATCAGGACGAAAGATGGAAAACTGATCCACACGTATCTTTCTTCCCTGATCGATGACCATTCAAGGTTCATCCTTCATTCAGAGTTCTATGACAATAAGTCCGCCTCCATCGTGGAAGATTCCTTCCACAAGGCCATCCTCCAGTTCGGGAAATTTGACTGTGGCTACACGGATTATACCGATGTTTTGACTATCCCGAGGTTTTAGGTGAGTTCGCTGTTTTACGGCGGTTTCCCCTAAAACTTCGGAATAGTGTTTTAACCCGTATGTCCATATGTCATACTAACCCCGAAAGGGGGTGGGTTTATGGACAGAAACTCATTATCAGTAACAGAGCTTACGGACAACATCTTGGAACAGATGGAATCGTCCGGGTTCATGGAAACCACGAGAGGGTTTTATACAACTCTCTTTCACAAGTTAATCCGAATGGCGGCAGAAAGGGGTGATGCACACTATACTTCCGAGCTGGGACAGGCGTTCATTAATGATGATTCTCACATAGTTCCTGGTAACACGGAGAGATATCATCATGAACGCACCATGGCTTATACACGATGTATCAAGTTCGTTGAGTCATATATCAGGGACGGCATTGTAGACTTTTCGCCAGTTCTCCATTCTGCATCGTTCCCGATCAAGTCGGACGCATTGCGGGATGCTTTCTCAAAATATTTGGAAGAACTCGAAGCACGGAAGCTCAAGCCTAACACGATTGACGGATACCGTCGATTTACGTATTACTTTATCGAGTACCTTGAAAACAAAGGTTATGAACGCATCACAGACATGTCCAATGGTGACGTGGTCTCGTTTGTAGCCGTCATATGCAGTGAGAAGTATCAGGCCACAAGTCTTGGGGCACATATGCCCGGGCTTAAGATATTCCTGAGCATGGATCAAGATACCAAGCATTTCCTGTGCGAGATACCAGGGCATCTTCCAAAGAAGCGCGACATTTTGAATGTGTATTCTGACGAGGAATACAACAGGATTATTGAACGGCTTTCCGAATCAGAGGATATATCATTTCGTAATAAGGCCATCACCATACTTGCGCTTAATACCGGGTTAAGAGCCGTGGATATATGTGCAATCCGCCTGGGAGATATTGACTGGGAGCATAACAGCATACATATCGTCCAGCAAAAGACGGGACGCGGTCATGAGATCCCCCTTACGGAAACCATCGGAAACTCGTTGGCGGACTACCTGCTGAACGAGCGGCCTGAGAGCGAATCGGATTTTGTGTTTTTGCGTTCCCAGGCTCCTTTCGCACCATTAATGAGCCATGCAGGCATTCGGAGCATCCTTTTTAATGTCGTAAACGACTCGGACATTGACACCAAAGGTCGAATATATGGCACACGGATTACAAGGCACAGCACCGCGTCCCGTATGCTGCGTAAGGGAATTCCTCTTCCGGTCATTTCCGAGATGCTCGGACACGGCAACAAGGACAGCGTCATGATTTATATCACGACCGATGATGCGAAACTTGCCGAATGCACGCTTCCTTTACCGAAAGGGGGTGCGGTTCATGTCTGAGTATAGTATGAGGCAGTATGCCGAGGATTTCATTGTCTACAAAAAAGCACTTGGCTATGTCTATGATGGTCCCGAGAGAATCTTATACCGTTATGTGGAGTTTGTAGAGTCTACTTCGCCCAGCCTTGTCATCCCGGCAAAGACGGTTACGGATGATTATCTTGCTTCGGTATCTGATTCGGCCGCAACACTATATCATACGGTATCTGTCCTGCGTGAATTCGGTCGATATCTTCAGAATCGTGGAAAAAATGCTTACATCATCCCTCCCAAGACTGTTGCACTGCCGGTTGCAGAGGATCCGTATTTCTTCATGCCGGAGGAGGTGGAAGCATTCTTCCGCGCCCTTGACGGCATTGAGTCCCATAAAAGTTTCAAAGGCCGGGAGTTTGTAATTCCTGCCTTGTTTAGGCTTCTTTATTGCTGCGGTCTTCGTTGCAAGGAGGCACGTACCCTCGAATGCTGTAACGTCCATTTAAAAGATGCCTTCATTGATATCTTGCAGTCCAAGGGACCTAAAAGCAGGAGGATATTCATCAGCACGGAGCTTGTGAATTACCTCGAAAACTACGACGCGAAGATTAGCATCCTGTTTCCGGACAGGAAATACTTTTTCCCTCATGGTCAGGAATGTTATAAGTCCTGTGCCGTATCCGGAAACTTCAGGCGTTTTTGGATGGAGGCGTTCCCGGATTTCGAGCTGACAACACGTCCCAGGGCGTATGACTTCAGACATCACTTTGCATGGTCGAACCTCAACCGGTGGGCTGCGGAAGGACTCGACCTTAACGCTATGATTCCTTACCTGATGCGCTATATGGGGCATCAAAGTGTAAAGGAGACCTTATATTATTTTCATTTCGTTCCAGAATTCTTCCCTACTTACAGAAGGATGGCAGAGCCTCTTGAAGATATAATCCCGGAGGTGCCATATGAAGAATAAGAAACGAAAAGCGGATGAAGCGAGGATGTTTTGGACATTGTCCAAAAGGTTTATATCCCATCAGCTTCCGGAAATACGCAAGGCAAGTCCCAACACGGTCAAGGCTTACCGTGACAGCCTCAATAACTTCATTGATTATCTTGAAGCAGAAAAGCATGTGAGCCGCGAATACATGGCATTTTCAGATTTTAGCCGCACAAACATAACGGACTATCTTGACTGGTTGCTGAACGAAAAGAAATACGCTGAAAAAACCTGTAACCTTCGAATTACTGCCATTCATTCGCTACTTGAATTCGCCGCATATGAGGACAGTGAAAACAACATGCCAATATATCTTGAAGCATGTACTGTCAAGGGTTTAAAAGTGACCGCCGGTCCCATCGAGTACTTTGAAGGTTATCAGATGAAAGCGCTTCTGGCGGCTCCGAACACAAGGACCAAGACGGGGCGACGCAACCAGGTAATGCTGGTCCTTTACTATGATACGGCGGCAAGGATAGCGGAACTTCTTGAGATGAATCTTAGCCAGTTGCACCTTGAGGCAGAAATACCGTACCTGACAATCCTGGGCAAAGGTCGGAAGTATCGAAACATACCCTTGATGAAAAAGACTGTCAAGCACTTAAAATACTTCCTAAAAGAATACCATGACGGCAACCCTCCGGAGAGTCCGCTATTCTATGCAAGAACCTATGGCAAAATACACATGTTATCCCATGACACGGTAGAGAACATGATAAAGGCATACTCATCTCAATGTGCGGCAAACGGAACACCAATGCCGGATAAACCTCATTGCCATATGATACGCAAAACCCGTGCCATGGACTTATACAAAAGTGGCATGCCCCTGGCGCACATACAACAGCTTCTGGGACATGAAAGTATGTCAACCACCTCAGGGTTCTACGCATTTGCAACACTTGAAACACTTGCAAAATCCATGAATTCTGCTAACCGGGAGGAATCAGATGTCGGCAGAAAATGGAACGATAAAGAGATCTTGAAAAAGATCTACGCACTTTGATCAAAACACTATCCCGATGTTTTTGGAGAAACAGCCGGAAGATGGCGGGCTCTTCAAAAACTTCGGGATAGTCAAAACATCGGTATTCTTTTTACTAAAGTACTCAGGATGCTGGCTTTGAAGCACCTTAAAATAATAAGAACTGCATAAAGAAAATAGCTGTCATTATATTACTTGTAGTACGGTTTTGAGTCTCAGGATATACTGTTTCTCTTTGATTATGAAGATTAATAAGTGACTTGTTTTCCGGTTAGATGTTCTTTTTCTACTATTTTCTGAAAATTATCGAATTTGTGTTTTTTATAATAGTAGTTTTATTGCTCTTTGATTCACCGGATCTGTGTTTTGAGAAATATGTTCTTACTCTAATAGTGTTGGTAACACTAATAGTATAATGTATCTTTCATCTGTGTAGACGATTTATGTTAATACTGCACCATATTTATTCAGGGTACATTATCTAACCATCTGGATAATAATTAGTTCGGTATCATGATATCTTTCCAGTTATCCAAACCGATTTTATCGATCTTGGCTTCACCGGCAGCAATTACCGTACCATCACTACGTAATCCAACCACACCCAAAGCTCCCCCAACAACCCTTACAATATTTGTCCATTTTGAGTAATTTGAAAGCTTTCTGGAACATACAATTGTACCATCGCGTCGAACCCCAATAACAGGATCGTCACCTGCAATATCAATCATGTCTGTACAGTTATCGATGTCTTCACGTCCCTTATACCAGCCATAGGTTTGTGTTCGTAACGCAACCCCATCTTTCCTAATGCCGAATGTTTCATCATATGCGGCTGCAATTGTGATCACATCTGTCCAGTCGCTAACATTACTGCATTGTTTATTGCCATTTAATCCAGTTGCTACAACAGTACCATCTGCCCTTAAACCAGCAATAAACCATCGTCCTGCTGAAATAGCGATTATGTTTTTCCAGCTATCAACATCGCATTCACCATAATCATTATCCCCTATCGCAACTACCGTGCCATCAGCTCTTAATCCTACTGTTATTCCGGTGCTAGCAGCAATAGCCACAATATCTGACCATCCAGCAACTCCACATTCTCCATCGTTGTTACGTCCAACAGCAACCACTGTACCATCAGACTTCAATCCTACGAAATGCCAGCCTCCAGCAGCTACAGATACTATATTTGACCAGTCATGAACACTAATATCATTATCTCCTGCAGATATTACTGTACCATTAGATTTGACACCTAAAACATGATCATAACCAACGGCAATGGAATCTCTCCTCGTCAAATGTGACCAACATGCGAAACATCTTTCACGTGCGTCCTCATACTCACCAAGTGCATAAAAGGCGGTCGCTGCAGAGTATAAATCCCCTGATTGAAGATATTCTTCAGCATCTGCATATGCGCTGGAGTATTTTAGATTTTCTGCCTCTTTATAACGATTCTCACTATCTTTGTAATCTCCTAATGCATCAAAAGCTGCCATAGCTGTATCATAGTTCCCGGTATTCAAAAGATCCATGGCTGCAGCATAATCCTGTTCGTTTATTAGGTCTCTTGTTTCTGTTAATAAATCTGCACTATCTTTATAATTTCCAAGCTGATCTAAAATACTTATTGCCCCTGTATAGTTCTTTTGTTCGATAAATCCAACTGCCTCCTCATATTTGCCCTGCTTGTATTGGTGAGTCATAATGATTCCAATAACCAGCACTGCTAAAACAGAAACAGAAGTAATCTTTGTGATTTTCTTTTTTACCGTGTTTGATAATCTTAATTTTTTTCGTATATTCCGGACATGGGCTAAAAATGTTGATGCCCTTGTTGCGCCTTGTGCTGCGGCGGCCGGTCTTTTTACAGTGGCAGGCTTTGTTGCTGTGGACGTTCTTGGAGATGCATATGCTGGAGTTGTTGCCCTTGCCGGTGATGGTGGTTTATATCCAGTAGCAACAGATGCCCCATATTGCGGTGGTGGAACTGTCCCTGAATTGCTATAGCTGCCGGACGGAGCGGGTTTGGGCTGCACGGGAGCTGTAAAGCTCCTGGGTTTAAGCTGTGGAGCAGTTGCTACTTTATATCTCTCATCAGCTTCGCACCACGGGCATGTACTCAATCCCCATTTATAAAGATGTGCTTCATCCCTGGGGCATTGTACTAATGAAGACTCATAATTCCCAAGTGCCTTGTACCATTCAGAAGCTGAAGGCCTTTCTTTAGGATCATCTCTTCCGTATATGAATGCACGGGTGAACAAATCTGCGATGTCGGCGGGGAGCACGTCCAGTGGCGGTACTGCAGCAGACTGGTGCTTGTTTCCGGGCTTAAAGCAGTAAGCATCATGTTTAATCGCCTGGTTCCCTACTCCGGGAGATGCAGTTGATGCACTTTCGGTTTCTTTTATCCCGTTAAAGGGGGAAAAGCCATTCATCAGCAGCTTAAAGATATGGATCGCCAGTGCGAAGTTATCTGTCTCCCTGGTAAACGTCGGCAACGGTGCGCTGGCATATGCATCGTTTTTATAAGGCTCACACTTCCTGATCAGTTCTGGCGCAACATAACCATCCTTACACACCTTGCATCTGTAAGTCTTGCCGCCATTGGTGATATGGTAGCTGTCCGTATCTAAAAAAGCAACCGCACCAGTATTTGTGTTTATGCCGATGTTATTAGGATTAAAATCGCCAAAGATAAACCCGGCTCTATGGACTTCAGAAATGACGACACAAATATTCTGGGCAAGAATGAGCTTCTGCTTATATGAGATGTTCGTCCTTGGCGGATATGTGTATACTTCGTTAAGGTCCGCCGTAATATTAAGCTTCGGCATGACAAAGCCGCAGAACTCTCCCCTATCATCATAGACAGTATCTAAAGGCCATGCGACATAGGAGAGTACTGTTGAACTTGGCGGTCTTTTTACCATCGTATTCAGTTTCTCTTCAAGCTCGCTGTTTGTCCTTTCTGAATGGTAAATCTTTATTACTTTATCCCTGACACCGATAATACCAAAAATATCTCCTTCGCCCCCGCTGCTAAATGCCTTTGCTTCGGTCTGATATCTTTGTCCCGACGATCCCTTCAAATTCATCTTCTATCACTTCCCCTGCGGTTCTCAATAAAAGCTCGGTCTATTCTGCATAGTACTATCTTGATTTGCCTGCAGAATGTTCATGCCCAGCCGTTATCATTTGTTCTGTTCCCTCTGTGCTCCTGCTCTGAAAATTTGTAGCAGATTTGAAAGCATTATTAGAAACAGCACGCGAACTGTTTTGGCCAGGAGAGGCATATCTTGAGAAAGCATTGGATGGGCTTTGTCTTGAAACCGATTTGCCTGTCGCCTGTTCGAAAGCATCATGACACGGAACCGTTTTCGATTTAACCTGCTTCATATGTTCAGTATAAGAAGGAACTGTCTTCATAGCTTCTGTCCATTTATTGCTGGAACTCCTCGCAGACTTATGGGCGAGTGAATCATTTCTTCCAAGCTGTGGATCTTTTTCAAAACGTGTTTCTCTGTTCTGCATTATATTAAATGCTCCTCTTCTGTTCTGACGTACCATTTCAATTTCGTATCTGAGCCGTGTTTTTTCCGTGGGTATTCGATGATTGATAATCGGCTTTTATAACCGTTTTACTATGAGTAGCACCTTTTATTGAGTTTTTATCAATTGAGTTTCTATCTACTGATATAAATCTGTTATGGTTACCAGCCTTTATACTTTCACTATGAACCGCCAAAAATCTGTCTGAAGTCTGTCCATAGAGCGAAGGATTCTTTATGCATGCCTCTCCACAAGATTTGGAGAAAGTTCGAGCCCTGTCTGTTATTCCCAGATTGTACTCAACAGTATGTATTTCCCCATACCCCTTGTGAATACTTTGCGGCAAGGCGACAGCCTGCCCGTCTTGACCTATATGATGATGAACCAAGGTTTCACCTTTATACTCTTTATATTGTGGGAAATTATCCGCAAACTTCTTATCAACAACAGGCGATTTTCCAGACTCTATTAGCATAGTATTCTTTTTACTAAAGAATTCAGGGTGCTGGCTCTGAAGCACCTTAAAATAATAAGAACTGCTTCTTTCCCATCCCTGCGAATTTACATTTAAACCGCCACATCCCTTATAGCGCATATTTACCAACAATTCGTCGGGATGGTTAATGGTATATGACTTTCCTTCTGATGTGATTCTGGCAGCATTAAGCTCACCTTTTGATATTCCGTCATACAGACTTACTCCCATTACAAACCTGCCTCCATAATCCCAATCGTCTTGGCTATTGAGTAAGATAACAAGACTTCATTCTTTGTTTCGGATTCATAACAAAACAGCTTTCCAGTAGTATTATCGTAATAAAGAAAGTAGCTGTCATCATCATTCACAACCGCATTCCCAAGTAAGAATATTTCAGTTCCAGGGAATGTATATTGTGCATCGTAATAATTTTTCAAAATAACCTTTTCAATCGGTTCTGAACCATCAATCCTGTAAAAATGAAGTTCACAGCTTCCAAACATTCCGGAAATTGCAAGAAAGAAAAATGTGTTGTAATAGTCTTTTAATTCTTGACATAACTGAAACCCTAATTGTGTTTCGCAATTGATCCAGTCTATCTTAGCGGTCTGCTCTTGCGAAGACCATTGTATTTCCCCATCTTCGTCGGGGACACCTATAAGCAATGATTTTTCAAGATCTTCAGTATAGGGCACCGTAGGTTTTGTTCCGAATGTATTACAATATAACGAATCAAGTTTTGAAAAATAATTACCGAATGCAGTTTTAATATCCGATTTCATCTCTGCCTCCATTTAAGCCAATCTTCATCAAAAACACATTTCCGTTTTTCATAATTACTTCAACACAGTTTTAATGAATGGATATTATTCATATATAATTTGGAACACACTCAAAAAAATATCTATCAGTTAAAATTAGAAATGGATCAATTAGTACCCATTCAATGCCAATTAAGTATTTTCCCAAATTTATAAAATAATATCTGATAATTCAAAAAAAGTGGGTATATATAATTCCTATGCTATAATACTCAGTTCAGAGGAGAGGAACTCTTCTATGCTTTTAAAGTTAAGCATATTATTATCGCTTTCAATAAAGCAAACCACTATTAAATGAAATGTTCCATCGATTTCAAGATAAGCGATATGCTTTGGCGATAATACTATCTCATTATTGTATTCCTTTTTACAAAACCTTATGTTCAAATAGAATCTTATGTTTTTTTAGCCAATCATCGTCGTTGATATTAGCTGCATTGGGTATTGGCAGGCTAACGCCTTTTTCAGGTACACTTCTTTTCTTTATAAAATATTTGTTTCCATATTCATCGTATTCATAATGCTCACCGCCAAAGAGCAGGCCTTTGTAGCCTTTTTCAAACAAATCTGTCAATGTATGCCCATTTAAAGGAAGAATTCGTTTGCTAAGCCCAAGCTCACGGATACGTTCTATTTTAGATTCCTTGGTACCCATTATCCAAAGGCGAACTGCATCTCTCTCTTCCAACTCTTTTATTTTATTTGCAGTTTCAACAATAGGTGTATCTGATCCTCCATCATCTGTAATAACGATTAACCAAGGAATATTCTGAGGTATTCCATTTTTACGATATAACCTAGATTTCTCAAGAATCATATCAGTCGCAAACGTTAATCCGCTATTTAAATCCGAGCTTCCAGATGGAAAAAAGAATGCAGGTTTCATGCATTCCAGTGGAGCAAAGTCTTGTACAACATGCACTGTAGAGTTGAACTCTACGACAGCAATATCAAGAATCTCGCAAAGATACCTGTTTTTCTTGATTTCTTCTCTAAAATGATTTAAGGCTTGTGATGTGACATTAATGCTTTCACCCATCATTGCCATAGACGTATCGATTAAAAACAGGACAACCATAGGGCGTTTATCTTGATTAACGATTAAAGAATCACTTTTTTATACATTCAATCCCTCCAATCTCTCAAAATGTACATGAAACACACGCTGATTCAAATTGAAATTCAATGTATAGCGAAGATTCATTCTAAGATGTCTTAATAGATCCTGAATTTCAGATGAAACTTTTATATCCAAATTCTCTCCGGCTGAAAAATCAGGTAGTTTAAAAACACAATCTGATTTTCCTGATCGCAGCATGATTGCTAAATAGTCCTTCATCTGTTTTCTTGTTTCCATAACAAGATTATTATAATTGTAATACTCATAGCCCATCTGATACGCTGTAGGATACTTGTCAACCTCATATCTGTGATCTTTAAGAATCTGGTCATTTGTTAGCCCGAAGTAGTCATATCTAAGCACCTGCCCACTTCGAATGGTTGTATCAAAGGTTACATCCACATGCATCCAGTCGCCTGCTAGTCGGACCAGATTCCATGCGTGACACTCCTCAATGGCAGTATCAGGATTACTTGCAACCCCATATACAAGCTGACATGGAACGCTCATTTTGTCTAGTAAATACTTGAATGCTTTAGCATATCCTTCACAAACGCCTATCTTTTTTGTGAATGGACCAACGATAGTGTGTAGATCTCTGTCAGTTCCATTATAGTAGCAGACATTTCGTGCCAGAAAATCATGAGCTTGAAGGACTCTCAAATATTCATTCGTCCCTTGGATTCTTGATATCAACTGGCTCGCTTTTTTTCTGCACGAATTTAATATGAGCTTAAACTCTATTTCATCATAGCAGTAATTCGGATATACAAATGTTGCAATCGGGCTGTACATCAGTTTAAAGCCATTGATAAAAAACAGTTCTGGGTTGTTGATTAGTTCATTTTGAAGGATTTCTTGTAATTTCTCATTAGAAATCAACGATGACACTGTTATTTCACCTGAAAAATGGTAAAGAGATTCGATGATTTTGTTTAAAATATGCTTTTCAGCCATTGAAGTAATACTCATCATCGAATCTCCTTTCAACAATTCAAGATTTTTAATCTGAAGTGGAAAAGAATATAAAAATAGTTACTTTTCCGATATTTTATTGTCTGTTCTGCTTAACCCGTTTCCGGCCAATCTTCAACGCTTTTCCATACACTTCTTATTATATGAAATTCGTTATACTGGTTTCAACATTCCTTTTTAGTTATATCTTCTTCGGAAACGTCATTAACGCATTCCTTAATTGTTCCTTTTTCAACTGCTTCTGTGCCATTTTCTGCGTTTTTTCCAGTCTCATCATTATCTCTGAAAAGGTTCGGATATGCAGCACGCTTCCAAGCCTCCTCATAGCTACGTATTAACTGATCCCAGTTTGGTTCAGCATAATACTCCTCCTCTTGCATTGTTAGTTCGTGATCAGGGTCAACTATGACAACAACTGTTTTATCATCATTAACCTGTGCATCAGGTATATTATTCATAAACTCTGCCACTTTCTCTTTTACATAGTCTTCTCCGGAGTCTTCTATGTGCAGAGAATCTGGTCCCATGAAATACCTTGCCAGCGCAACGTATATATTCACAGGTTCATTTCGAATGTATACAGGAAAAAGCGTTTCCAACATCCCATCAGTAGCCAAAAAAACGCTCACCACAGGCTCAGGGAACTTACCAAAGACCCATTTGTCTTCACCAAAATATAGTGGAAATACACGTCCTTCTTCATCTCTTTGTTGCTCGACAACTTTCTTGTAGAGGCCTTCCGCTGTCAGCGTTACTATTCCACTATCCCCCGAATGGCCATAATAAAGAGTATTTTCCTTAAATACTGCCAAAGAGAGAGTTGTATCGTATTGATCCAAGTCATGTCCATTATCCGTCGCAACCTTCTCAATACGAGACTGTGCCAGCACAAAAGAATCTCTGATAATTTCCAAAATCTGCTTATCAGTGCAATTATCCTTTATATTCTCAGCACAGTATTCTGTGGAGATTTTTGCTGCCATCTGCGATGCGACATCAGAATGTGCTTCACTGCCTAAGCCATCTGCAACGGCAGCAATGGCATATGAATCATCGCATTTAATGATACTATGAGCATCTTGGCAGACTATATCATGCTTTACATGATATGTGCCTTGTTGCGTTATTCCATAAGCGTAAATCATATTTAACTGCCTCCGTTGTCTTTGTTTTTATCTATTTACATCCAGTCATCATCGATGATCTTGCTAACATTATCCGGTAATTCCTGACCGCGTGGCTTCTCACCAGGGGAGCTAACTGAAATAGAACGCATACTCTTTTCAACCCAATTAAAGAATTTGTGGAAATCATAATCCTCTATCGCAAGTACACGCTTTCCGTGTCCCAACTTTTTTAGAAGCTTTGTATCAGCCCCTTTAACGGCGAGCGACCAAAGGCGGAGCTTATCCTGTTGATCTAATGAAAGGATCTCTTCGGCAATATCGTCAATTGAGTCATTTGGACAACCATCTGTGATCATTACGATCCACGGACAGTAAGGCTGTTGACCAGATAGCCGATAAAATCTTCCCCTTTCAATAATCATATTGATAGCGGTCCGAAGGCCACCGTTCATATCAGTTCCGCCACCTGCATTTAATGAAACCGGCTCCATGTACTCAACCGGAACAAACTCCTGAATTATATTAACCGTGGAGTTGAATTCCACGATAGCTACATCAAGTACGTCTCTTGTAGTCTTATCTTCACAGACTTCTTTTTTGAACCTGTTCAGTGCATCTACCAATTCATCGATAGGCTCTCCTGTCATGCTCCCTGATGTATCAAGTAGGAATAAACAAGCCATGTGCGGTGCATTAGCATTAACAATTTGTGGGACAAAGTCATTAAAACCTCTCTGTTTCAGTTCTTCCATATCTGTTTCCTCCCATAATTTTTAGTTTATCTTGTATGATCAATGGTCTCTGACCATAGTCACTACATTACTGAAGTATAGGACAACTCTCCAGAATACTTATCCAATATATAAACCTCATCATTATTCAACCTTTGAAGTTCCTCCGGTTTTACTATATTTTCTCGTTTGATACTTACATTCTCTGTCTGCCCGGAGCCAATATTCCACCTTCCAAAATAATTCACATTTCTGGTATACGAACTGTTCATTATCTGTTTGTCATAAAAACCTATGGCATCCGATAGTTTTTGGCAACTATACGCAGAAGAATGCTTTGAAATTATCAGCTTGGAACACTTACCTGCAAATGCAAAGAAATCGTTATCAGAACCTCCAAACTCTGCAAACACATCATCAGAAGACACAATAGCACCGTTGCTGCTTCCGCCGCGCTTTATATAATTCATCAAAGCTTCACTTGCACCAATTTTAATTTCGTCAGCAATAATTAGCATTTTTCGTCCCTGTGATATAACTGCTTCTGTTTCGTTCACAAGAATATTGATTAGCAATGCGTTTGCCCCGGATTGTATATCCACAGAAAAAACTTGCTGGTTATTGGTTGCAGATAGAAGGTTCATAGCATATGCTGCATCTGACTTTTTCGCTAAAACGGCACTTCCTTGGAGAGACAATTCATGAAAGAAGTTTTCTATACTTCCTCTCTCAACTTCACCCTGCATGATTTGCGAGATAACCATTCTGGCTTCATTAGAACTAATCCTCCCTTGGACTTCAGCATCATTTACTCTGTCAATAAATGTAAGATGCGGGCAGTTAATAAACATGTAGCACCTCGGACTTTTATGGTTACACCTGATATAATCACTTACTCCGTAAAGATAATATCTTCCAACAGAATTGATCTTATTGTTCTTCGGGGCTGAAGAAATAACAAGTCTTGCAATTTCCGCATTGGAGGCACCTGCGAAAGGATCGTAAATCGGGTTATTCCTATTTATCAAGCATACATTATTAACACCCAAATACCCACTCAATCCCTGTTCCAGTGCTGAATTGCCACAGTGCATCACAAGTACCATATAGCCCTGAGCGCAAGCGCATTCTATAGCCCTGAGCATTGCACGGACACGAATCGAATTTGCTCCGCCAGAAAAGAGCATACTCTCGACTGGAACCGTATCATCTATAAAAGCCTCTATTTGGCTTGGACGATATCGGATAATTCCCTGATTCATTTCATTAGCTTCCTGAATTTTACGAAGGATTCTCCTTTTCGTTCGATTATTTTCTCCCTCCATAATCATTCCAGCTAGTATGTTCAGATAGTTACTCATAGATTATGCCTTCCTGTACAGATCAAATTTATATATGTATGGTTTGCCAAACGGAAAACTGATGATAGCTTCACCAACCTCCAGTTCACTCATATTCCAATCTTCAACGACATGGGCTTCATGCCTTTCTTCTCGAATGGAATTTGACAGGGTTTTATATTGTTCCATCACGATATTTTTCCCGTGTAAGCCAACAATATAGTCCCTTGTGTACTTGTCATTTGCATGGAAAGCAAATACTGATGAAAAACCAGCAAGAATATTTTTGCCTTTATATTCGCCATAAGCTTCTGTAAGCTGATTTATGCTTTGCAGGCCGGCAATTATTTTGACACCAAGGCTTCTTCCAAAATTCACACCATCATCAATATGCTGTAGATGCGGAATTAACCTGAACTCATCGAAGATCAGATAAACATCTCCTTGAGACTTGCTCCTTCCAAGGGCTTCTTTTAATGCGAGGTCGAAAAGCAAACTGTAAATAGCTGTCATGGTTTGCCCAAGAGAAATATCATACTCAATAAATAATGTCTTTCCCCCGACTTTTCTGATAAAATCCCGAATAGAGAACATACCCTTATCATCAAAACAGGTAACCAGCAATTTTCTGACGGTTCCAAGCATTTCAGCATAGACTCCAAGAGCCTGTCCTGTTGTTCCATCACCTATATAACTAAGCACTGAGGCAAAATGTGGATGTGATTCAATCATTGCCTTTACTTCAAAAATCGATGACTCGTCTAATGCTTTTTTCAATTCGGAGTTAAAGAGGTATTCTTTGCGATATTTAGTATTATCACGACCTTCCTCGATCATGCAAAGAAGTATTGCTGTGAACAAATCTCTTGCAGCCTGAGGGAAAAATGGATCTTTGCTCTTCTCAATAGACTCCCGAAATATTGACCATGCTATCTCATGGGCATTTAATTCGAAGTTTTTTTGATCCCAGCCATCAGAGACTATTTCTTTAAATATATTCCATTTTTCACTTTTATCAACGAACAGTGCTCCACTGCCGAGAACATAATCATTGTTCGATCCAAAAAGATTATAATAATCACCTTTCGTATCGAATATAACCATCACATCATTTGGGGTCAGTTTCTTTTTTATCTGGTCAACAATATGATAAAAAACATTAGATTTCCCACATCCAGTTCCTCCAATGAGCATTATATGTTTGCTCAAAGTATCTTTACTCATACACAGAGGTTCTGACTTATTTCGAAACTTTCCAGGAATGCGTACAAAAGGGTTATTCTCGGTCACAACAGAATTCTGAATTACCGTTGAGCCATATACCGGATTCAGCTTTACGTCCATTTTCCACCTCCGTGCTCTACGTCATTACATATACTATTCTGCGGATTTCTTGTGTCTGATACTTTAGAGACATCCACAAACATTTTGTAGTGCCATTTATACTCATTATCTTCTTGCTATTATCAAGAGCTTTTTGTCGTATATTTATTGAAAAACTATCTGTTCTGGTATTTCATATTTTCTTATATTCTTTAAAAGAAATAATCTAATGATTAGTTTTGCCTGTTGTACCGTAATAATTGTCTCTGAAGAACCCAGCATACAGATTAGAAATAATAAATTGCTCCGAACCAACAAGCATAGCGCGAAATTCTGCATTACAAATCGATATATTCATTTAATAAAGCAAAAACAGTCTATTTATTTTCAAAGATACATTATCTATTGCTCCAGCAGAAATCCAAACACTCTAAACATTCGGATGTTGCACCAATATAATAAAAGGATCAAAAAAGTACACAATTGACTTGTCTTATACACCAAATTATTCTATCACCATTTTTATTATTGATGTAACCGATACCAATACAACATCAATTATTGCAGGGGCGACTGCAAACCAGTATAAACCCTCCCCCAGAGCATTAAAACCTTTAGACATAATTGAAAGATCAGCTAGTGCCCCAGCAATAAAGAACACAAAAAAGGAAACCATAGAAACTTTTGAAACTATCGTATCCAAACCCATCACTGTCGTATTACAAATCATAAAGAGCAGTGCCACTATCACTAAACATAGCCAGCCAACTATCGCCAGCCAACTATCTGTAGTTCCACCCTCTATAGTGCCAAGTCGTAAGACAGCCACTTCAAATAAGATTGCCATAGATGCCCAGAACCAATCATAAACCAAAATCTCATCACTGCCATACTTTTCCTGTTCCATAAACATTACAAAGAGTATTACAGGAGCTACCCATAGTGCTATTCCTATTAAATTGTAACTCTTCAACAGCGCATACATAGTCGGTAAATTTATCAATAATGGTATGCATAGAAAAGAAACTGAAGCCATCATAATAAGAAACACTATGTCAAATGCTTTAAGTTTAGCCTTTGTCTTGTTTTTTGTTGTTGACGGTCCTTTTTTTATGAAAACTCCAAATCTATTGCAACCAATTATAACAGTCGCAAAAACAACTATCATTATTCCAAAAAATTTCCATGCATTAGAGGCACTCGCGGAACTATATCCATTTTGAGTATATCTCACAGACGTAACAAAAACACAAAAAATCATGCTCCAGATCCAAGAAAGCACATATCCCAAACCGCCTGAATAGGAAAGCATGAGACCATAAGAAAGGGACAACAATCCAACTGCTATAATACTGGAAATTATATAAACTTTATAATTAATTCCATAAAATATCGATTCGCTGAACGATATATTGCCACCATTTACAAACGGCATTAAGCAAAAGATTATATTGATTACAAAAATAATCCAGCTTGCTGGGAAGAGAACAGAAGTAGCCTTGTCCGCTACATTTATTTTTACAGCTGGGATATTATGTGTTCCAGATGATCTATTGGTAGACCCTCCTCTATTTGTCTTGTAACTTCCAGTGTTACCTTGAACCGCTGTGGTAGCAGCAGTATTCCCTGTCTTGGAACTTGACACGTTCTTGGAAGGTGTTACAACCGGCGTAAGTGATGTAAATGGCTTCTGGATTATAGGTGTTGTAGGTGGAGCGAGTTCAATTCTATACCTCTCATCAGCTGCACACCAAGGGCATTCCTTTAGCCCCTTCATATACTGATGTTGACTAGGATTAACAGGACATCTGACAAGATTCTTTTCATAATCCGATAATGCATTATACCACTCTCGTGCACTAGGCCTCTTTTTAGGATCTGTTTTTCCGTCGATAAAGGCCCTATTGAAAAGCTCACCTATTTTCAAAGGGACTTCCGACAAGGATGGAGTTGCTACAGACTGTGGCTTGTTACCAGGTTTAAAGCAATAAGAATCCCTTTTTACTGCCTGATTACCAACACCTGGTGAGGCAGACGAAACAGTATCCGTCATCTTTATCCCATTATAAGGAGTAAAGCCGTTCATAATTAGCCTAAAAATATGAACAGCAAGTGCGAAGTTATCGGTTTCTTTTGTGAACGTTGGAAGTGGTGCATTTGCATAAGCATCTGTCTTAAAGGATTCACACCTTCTTAATAATTCTGGGGCAACATATCCATCGAGACACACCTTGCAACGATATGCCTTGTTTGCCTTTTCATCCAAAACAATATGGTAACTATCAGTATCAAGAAAAGCTACCATGCCCGTTTTCATATCAATAGCTATATTCCTAGGGTTAAAATCGCCAAACACATAGCCTGCACTATGTATTGCATCTATAACCGCACAGATGTTGATGGCAATTCTGATTTTCCAATTATATGGAATCTTAGTTTCCGGCTTAATCTGCGGATAAGTATATACTGAACCAAGTTCAACAGAAGCGCTTAATTTAGGCATAATAAAGCCACAAAATTTATTTGATTTATCATAAATAACATCGAGCGGCCACGCAACCTGATTAATCACGGAGGAATTTGGCTTGTTTTTTGCCATATAAATCAATTTGTTTTCAAGTTCCGAATTAACTATATCTGCATGATAGATTTTAGCAACCTTAACGTCATCTCCCTTTATACAATAGACATCACCTTCGCCGCCACTGCCTAATTTATTGTAATCAAGATCATATGGCTGACCATTAATTCCATGATATGCACTGGCATAATGCTTGTTTGAACTCTGCATATTATGCCCGTTGGCTATGGGAACTTGAATATTTAGTGCCTGTGCAGAATGTAGTTTGACACTTTTATTAGAAGCCTGATTTACAGGATTCCCGTTAATATATTCTATATAGGAATAAGTCGCTTTACATACAGGGCATTGATTCGGAGCCGTGTTGCCCTCCCTAATACAACCACATGTTTTACACAGAAATTTTCTGGATGTAGTTTCAGTAGGAGCTGGATATGCAGTTTTACCCTGATTGTGCAGCTTTATTAGTATCTTTACATCATTTTGAACATCTCGTACTTCCAGTCCGAGCTTTCGATAAAGATCATATTCCATCAAAAATGAACTTATTTCTGCGACTGAAAGTTCTCTGTAATTACATTTTCCGAGTTCTGCTTCCAGTAACATAATATATTCTTTATTTGTTGAAACCATTATTCGGCACATCCTCTTTTCATCGCGACTCTTTGAGATTTTTTATTTAAACCGGCAAGTAGGCTGCCTTTGGCTTTGAGATAGGACAACCTTTGAAACCGAAACTGCCTATATTGTTTTGCCACGGCAGATATGTTAATTGAATTGCTCTGTGACTGAACTATTTGAAACTGCAGCATTAATTATACTTTTTCTTGTAGTGCTTTGATTTTTTCCTGTGAGTTCTCATTCCATACACTTAATGTAAACCGCCTGCATGTACATTTGCTTGCCTACACCTTGTTCAGTTGGTTTTGACGACTGCGTTGCAAAAGTGTATTAGGAAACAGCGAATCGTTACCATTCGTTTGAAGCTGTTGAAAGTTGCCACGAACGCAGTGTTTTGAGCAAGATATGACGTATTCAAGTTATACAGTGGCTGTCCGCACAAGAGATAATTCTATGAAACGCTAACGATTATCTGGAATCTACAATCACAGCTGGAATAACTATAACTTATGGACCTTGGCAATTTCAGAAGCATCAGGGTACAGCAATAGAGATACAATACCCTTTCATAGGTAACTAAGCCCACATTGATAGTGGATTGCCAATCACCAAGTCTTGGGAGAGAGGTTTTGTATAAAATGTACCCTCGTGAATAATTCAGGTTAATTTAGAGTTATAATTATCTGTAAATCTTAGCATTCATATACTTTTTGCTATTAACATTTACTTTTTTGGCTTTTCTGTATTGAACCCACTTTTCCTTCTTTGACACGCCATCAATTCGTCCTTTATTTAAAATAATAATACGTCTCAGACCACTATCTTATTTTTATTGTCATGTACTCATATATACAATGTCAAGCTTTTTTCTTGTAAAAGATTTAATGTTAAACCTCTTCTGGATGAACAATTCGTGTGAATATCTCAATTTATCCTTGCAAATTTTAAGGATGCTGATATTAAATGAACATATGCAAATTTTATTAATTGCTACTCCCCATACTCAAATCAACTTATCCTGATAGATCATTCGTGAATCAACCCCAGCCTCGATGATATGTTCTATTTGCCTGTCCAAATTCTGATTATCCGTACTTACTCTTGTGTAGCCTATCAGCATATGATTGTTCCTCCCAGAGACTAATTTATTTCAGAGTATCATAAACAATTGTTTTTGATACAACGCATATTTATCGAAAATTTGGCGATTTTTATTCTATTAAGTGTACTAAAAAATGTGTCAAAACCTGTTTGGAAATATCAGGGATTAGAAATGTTTTTGATGCAAGCTTGCCCTATGATATAAAAACAGGCACCAGCCTATTACAGCTGATGCCCTATTCAATAGTCACTTTTTTCCGATACTGCCAAAAACTCAATCATATATAAGTCCTGGTAATTCTTATGCTTTTCTCTCCTGCATTCGCCGGCCTGCACTTATGCGTTGGCACCGACAACTTCGTATGTATAGCTGGAAACTGTCTTTCCTGCAAGAATTCCAAGTGTTATGTTACTACTCCAATAAGAGCTACGATTGCTGTCATATCTTTTCCTCCATATTAATCTGATAACCGCATCAGCGGTTCGTTTTGTCTTAATCGTTAAATTTTAAATCAGAGTGATTTTCTTTATTTGTCTGATGTATCCGGATCTCCCTATCGGGACCTGATTCGGCTGCCTCTTGTCCGGCTGTCCCTTTGCATTCATGCCGTGACGCGCTTCTCGAGCTTGGGCATATCCATGTCATCGATCTTCCATTCTTTGTTCTTTTTGATCATTGTAAGTTCAATAGTACCCTTCGTGCCGTCCTTATGCTCAAATGCCACGATTGCCTTCGCACTGCTTGAACCTTTCAGGAGGTCCTTTACGGTATAGTCGCACTCCTTCAGTGTATCATTCAGCGATCCCTTTAATGACGTGTACCCGCCGGCGTTAGGCTGGAACATAAAGGCCATAGTTGTGAACATATCGATTCCTCCGGAAAGTGACAGAAGGTTCTCAGCCTTCCTGTATCCTTCTACGGTGAGATACGGTTTCAGACCGTCAAAGCCCATTTCCTTAGTGTCTTTAATCGCGTTCTTCAGTACATATTCCGGACTGATTCTTTTCATAAATCCAATTGCCATAATTATCATTCTCCTCCTTGATTGTATCGAAATATTGTTATCTGATTTCCTGTGAATTACTTTCTGCCTGCACTTATGCGTTGGCACCGGCAGCCTCGAGTGTATAGTCGGAAACTGTCTTTCCTGCAAGGAGACCAAGGGTTACTACTCCAATAAGGGCTACGATTGTTGTCATGTTTTTATCCTTCTTTCTTTTCATTTTTTCGTTTTGTTATTTCCAGATAGTCTTCGGTAATTTATTTACCGGTAATTTGATTATCTGTAGTTATATACGCTAAGCTTTGGGGGAGGGCTAACATTTTTTTAAATTTCACCAGGCAAAATTAGAAAAATTTAGACCACTTTCAAGATTTCCAATTCATTGATATCTATCCTGGATAAATGCCACAGGATTA
>OCVV011358173.1_pt1 | contig 22082 bp, 24 predicted proteins | sample 1539721 | NCBI WGS metagenome assembly OCVV01 (sample SAMN02144230, study PRJEB22623) | gut metagenome | biome: sheep rumen | host: Ovis aries | place: New Zealand
AATACTTTGTGTATTGTCAAGCCCTTTGACGCGGAATTGGCGGAAATTGGCCCGTCAAAACCGTGTTCGAATTGGCGCCATCAGGCTACGGCGCATGAAAAAGAAAAAGAAGCGCAGACCCCCGCCGGTCGTGACCGCGGGGGACCGCCGCGCAGCCGAGCGCGGCCTGCCGCTGCACCCGCCCGCCGCGCCCGAGGCGCCGGACGGCATCAGCGGGAGCTGGGGCGGCGATCCCGCTTCCCGATAGCCTTCGCGCCAAAGCCTCCCGCCCGGATCGGCGGGAACATTTCCGCTCATTTCTCCCGGCAAAGTCCCCGCCTTCAACAGCGCCTTGCGACGCCCTTCTCAGCGCCGCGCGGCCTATAATACCAACACCTGATAAATACCACCATATTGGAGCTTTGGGAGGGACATGCATGGCAATGGACGGACAGGGGAGACTGCCTGCGCTGCGGCCGGGCGGCGCGCAGCGGATGGATCGGCGGCTGCTCATCGCGGGGCGCTGCGGCCTGTATTTCACGCTGGGACTGGGGATGAGCTTCGCACGCGTGCTCGGCGACGGCGCGCCTTTCGGCCTCGCGCTCGTGGCCTGCGCGGGCGCGGGCGCGGCGGGGGTCAGCGCGCTGCTCGGCGCGGCGCTGGGCTATCTGCTCGGCGGGCTCGAATGGGGCATCCGCTACCTCGCCGGCGCGGTGCTGGTCTATACGGTCGCCTTTTTGTTCCATGAGCTGCCGCTCTACCGCCGGGAGCTGTTCATGCCCGCCTGCGCGGGCGCGGTCATGCTGCTCACGGGGCTGCTCGCAGGCGTCGGCGCCGGGACGGAGACGATGCCCCTCTGGGCAAAGCTCAGCCTCGAGACCGCGCTGGCCTTCGGCGGCGCCTATTTCTTCCGCGACGCGCTCAACAGCAGCGTGCGCACCAGCGAGCAGCAGGAGCTCAAGCACAGCGTCTCGCTGATGGTGCTCGCGGCCTGCGGCGTGATGAGCCTCGCGCGCGTCGTCTTTCTCGACCTCATCTCGCTCGGCCGGGTGCTCGCGCTGCTGCTGGTCATGACCTCGGCCATGAAGGGCGGCATGCTCACCGGCGCCGCCGTGGGGACGGTGCTGGGCATGGCGATGGACGCGGCCTGCCCCGGCGCGCCGTTTTATACGATGGCCTATGCCTTTTCCGGCCTGCTCTCGGGCGTCTTCGGCAGGCATGGGCGCTTTCTGTTCACGCTCTCCTTCGTACTCGCGGACGCGCTGGCGGTGCTCAGCGCGTGGAGCACGGAGATCTATCTCAGCGCGCTCTTCGAGACCTTCTGCGCCTCGGTGATCTTCCTGCTGCTGCCCGGCACGCTGCTCAATCGGGCGGGTCTCGCGCTGCAGCGCGTGGAGCAGGGGAGCGGCGAGGCCAGTCTGCGGCGCTTCGCGGCGCGGCGGGTCAAGAATCTCAGCGAGGCCTACGGCGAGCTCTTTGAGGTCGTGCGCCAGGGCGTGGAGCAGCCGTACAACGACGAGAACATCGCCCGCGTGTTCGACCGCGCGGCCGACGCCGTCTGCGTCCGCTGCAGGGAGAAAAACCGCTGCTGGAACGCCGAATACATCGACACCCTCTCCGCCATGAACGACGCCACCAGGGCCATGACGGACAACGGCTGCCTCGCGCCGGAGGATCTGCCCGCGCATTTCCGGGAGCGCTGCCAGGGACTGACGGGCTTTGTGGCGGCGGTGAACGGGGAGCTGCGCGCGCTCGCCTACCGGCGTATGCTGCGCGCCCGCCTCTCGGAAAACCGTCTTGCCGCCTGGGGGCAGTATACCGAGATCTCCCAGCTGCTCGCCCAGGTGGCGGATGAGCTGGGCAGCCTCAACGGCGCGGACCCCCTCGCCGAGCAGCGCCTGCTGCACTATCTGCGCGGTCTCGGCATCGACGCGGAGGCCGCCGTCTACCGCGACGGCGGCGGGCGCGTGCGCGTGGTGATCGAGAGCGGTCTGCTCAGCCCGCTCACGCGGCAGGAGGACTATCTGGAAAAGCTCTCCGAGGTCGTGGGCGTGCGGCTCTGCCGCCGCAGCGACGGAAACGAGGGCAGCTCGCGGCTGACGCTGCTGGAGGCCGAGCCGCTGGCGGTCTCCGTGGGGATCGCCTCGCTCAAAAAGCAGGGCGAGGCCGTCAACGGAGACCGCGGGAGCTACTTCAAGACCGACGACGGCGTGCTCTGCGTGCTGCTCTCCGACGGCATGGGCAGCGGCGACGCCGCGGCGGAGGACAGCGCCCGCGTGATCTCCATTCTGGAGAAGTTCCTGCGCTCCGGGCTGGACCCGGCCGTGGCCATGAAGATCCTCAACTCCGTCATGCTCCTGCGCGGCGGGGACAACTGGGGCTACGCAACGGTGGATCTCATGTGCATCGATCTCTTCAGCGGGGAGGCCTGTTTTTACAAGTACGGCGCGGCGCCCTCCTATGTCCGCAGCGGGCGCAGCATCCGCCGCATCCGCGGGGAGAGCCTCGCGCCGGGGCTCTCGTCCGGCGAGGGCACGGCGCCGGACGTGGTGCGCATGCGCCTGCGCCCGGGCTGCCTGGCCGTGATCGCCTCGGACGGGGTGATCGCAGACGACGAGGACGACTGGCTGCGCGCACGTATGGAGCCGGACAGCCGCGACATGCGCGCGCTCGCCTCCGCGATTCTGCGCGACGCCCGCGAGCGTTACGGCGAGGGGGACGACATGACCGTGCTCACCGTGCGCGTGGAGGAGCGGGCGTGAGGCTCCGTTTCCGCCCCGCCCGCCTGCGCCTGCCGCGCGGCGCGGAGAGCCCGCGCTCGCTCAAGGGCAGGCTGCGCCGCGTCGTCGTCATCAAGCCCGAGGACGAGCGCTTCGTCGAGGCCATCTTCATCCTGCGCGACGATTATCTCAGCGACTCGGAGGCGGACGCGGCGGCGCTGCTGGCCGAGGCGCGCGAGGCCGCAGGCATCTGCGCGGGGAAGCTCTGCCCGCCGCGCCGTTTCCCGCTCTGGCCGTTCCCGGCCGCCGCCGCGCTCGCGGCGGCAGCCTGGCTGCTCTGGCGTTTCCTGTTCTGATAGACCGGGCGGACCCGCATTGCCGCGTGTCCGCCCGGTTTTCGTCGCGGCCGCGGGACGGGCGTTTCCGTCGCAGGGACGGCTGCCAGCCGCCCGCTGTTCGGCATGCATCCGGGTGACGGTTTCCCCGCAGGGGAGAGACTTGCCCCTCCCGCAAAAACGGAGAACCGCGGGAAATGTCCGAAATTGCGCGGGAATGATGGTTCCCGTCGTAGGGGACGGCGTCCTCGACGTCCCGCATCCTCCGACACGCACCGGGGCTGGCGGAAAAAACGCGGAAGTGCCCGACCCGCCCGTAAGGGCCGTTCACGAACGGCCCGTATGCCGGATATCCGCCCTGTGTGCGCCGGGCGATTCGTGAAGCGCCCCTGCGGGGGTGGAAGCACGATGAATGCCGTCTGCGCGCCCCTGTGGAAAAGAGTTGAAAAAACGGGGAGCGGGGATTACAATGCAGATATCCTGTCAAGAGGGAGGGGAAAAGATGGAATCGCTGCAGATCCGCATCCACGGGATCGTCCAGGGCGTGGGCTTCCGGCCCTTCGTGCACCGCCTCGTGCGGGAATACGGCCTCACGGGGACGATCTGCAACTCCTCCTCCGGCGTGGAGCTGGAGCTCGACGGGGAGCATGAGCGCCTCGCGGCCTTCGCCGAGGCGCTGCCGCTGCGCGCGCCGAAGCTCGCCGTCATCGAGCGCACGGAGCTCCGCTGGGGCCGGCCGAAGGGCTTCACGGACTTTACCATCCTCCCGAGCCTCACCGAGGAGAAGCGCAATACCCTCCTCTCGCCGGATATCTGCATCTGTGACGACTGCCTGCGGGAGCTGCTCACGCCCGGGGATCGGCGCTACCGCTATCCCTTCATCAACTGCACCAACTGCGGCCCGCGCTTTACCATCATCAAGGACGTGCCCTACGACCGTCCGCTGACCTCCATGGGGCGCTTTCCCATGTGCCCGGACTGCGAACGCGAGTATCACGACATCGAAAACCGCCGCTACCACGCCCAGCCGGACTGCTGCCCGGTCTGCGGCCCGCGGGTCTTCTTCCTCGACGACGAGGGCAGGGAGCTGCCCGGCGACGCCATCGAGACCGCGCGAGCCTGGCTCAAGGCCGGGAAGATCGTGGCCGTCAAGGGCCTCGGCGGCATGCACCTGGCCTGTCTCGCGGAGGACGCGGCGCTGGTGCGCACGCTGCGGCGGCGCAAGGAGCGGGATGAGAAGCCATTCGCCGTCATGTGCCGCGATCTCGCGGCGGTCAGAAAACTCTGCGAGGTGACGGCGGACGAGGAGAAGATCCTCACGGGCTTCCGCCGCCCGATCGTGCTGCTGCGGAAAAAGGAGAAAGCGGCGCTCGCGCATCTGAGCGAGAACGGCTTCCTCGGCGTGATGCTGCCCTATACGCCGCTGCACGTCCTGCTCTTCGGGGACGATCTGGACGCCCTCGTGATGACCAGCGCCAACCTCTCCGACACGCCCATCGTCTATCGCAACGGGGAGGCGCTGGAGCGTCTGCGGGGCATCGCGGACGGCTTCCTGCTCCATGACCGCGACATTCAGACCCGCTGCGACGACTCGCTCTGCTGGGTCTCCGGCGGCGCGGAGTACTTCGCCCGCCGCAGCCGCGGCTATGTGCCCTTCCCGGTGCAGCTCGGCGGCGAGCTCGGCGGCATCCTCGCCTGCGGCGCGGAGCAGAAGGCGAGCTTCTGCCTCTCGCGCGAGGGCTCCGTCTTCCCCAGCCAGCACATCGGAGACCTCAAAAACGCCGAGACCCTGGCGCATTATGAACAGCAGATCGCGCATTTTGAGCGCCTGTTCGATATCAAACCCCGTCTGCTTGTCTGCGACGAGCATCCGGACTATCTCTCCACCGCCTATGCGCAGGAGCGCGCCGCGCGCGAGGGGCTGCCCCTCATCCGGGCGCAGCACCACCACGCGCACATGGCCGCCTGCATGGCGGACAACGGCCTTGCCGGCCCCTGCATCGGCCTCGTCTGGGACGGCACCGGCTACGGCGAGGACGGCACGACCTGGGGCGGCGAGTGCCTGGCGGGCGACTATGCGGACTTCCGCCGCCTGGGGAGCATCCGCCCCATCCCCCTCATGGGGGGCGACCGGGCGGTGAAGGAGCTCGACCGCGTGGCCTTCGCGCTGCTGGAGGAATCCGGCTGCGGCACGGAGGGGATCGAAAACGCCGCGCTCTACCGGCAGATGCTGTGCGCCGGGTTCAACTGCCCGCCCAGCTCCGGCATGGGGCGGCTCTTCGACGGTGTGGCGGCGATCCTCGGCATCAAGACCCGGGCCAGCTACGAGGGCCAGGGCGCCGTGCTGCTGGAGGCTGCCGCGGAGGAGGCCGAGGGCTGCTATCCCGTCGTCCTGGCGGGCGAGCCGCTGCGCTATGACTGGCGCGAGACGGTCCGCGCCATCGTGCGCGAGCGGGACGCGGGGGTGCCTGTCTCCGTGATCGCAGGGCGCTTCCACAACACGCTGATCGGGATGGCCCTTGAGATGCTCCGGCGTGTCTCGGCGGAGACGGGGCTGAGAAGCGTCGTCCTCTCGGGAGGCACGTTCCAGAACCAGATCCTCCTGCGCCGCCTGCCCGAGCGGCTGCGCGCGGAGGGCTTCGCGGTCTATACGCACAGGCGCGTCTCCTGCAACGACGAGGGGCTCTCCCTCGGCCAACTGATGATCGCCGCCGCGCGAAGCGGACGGGCGCTCGCGGCGGGAAAATAAACGAAAAACCGGAGGACGGCGTCCTCCGGTTTTTGCGCGCAGAAGGGGAGCTTTCGGCTGCAAACCGGGCTCCGGACGGTACAGCGGGACAAAACAGGCGCCATTTCCACGCATTTTCGGCAAAAAACGCCGCCCGCGGCCTCTTTTGTGGGATATTTTGATAACTTGAAAAAAGAATGGAATTTGGCTTGAATTTGGAGTCGATATGAGATAGAATGAGACCGTTAAATAATTTATTAACAATGGGAGAGCTATGCCCATTTTCGAGCTCGCCGCGCTCCCGCAGAAAGGGTTTCTCATGTGCCTGGCCATTCCGCTTAAACTCATCAGCATCGACGGCGTGAACGCCGTAGGGGAGTCCCTCGGCATGCAGCGCAAGCTGCGGGTGGACTTCATCCCGGAGCCGAAGGTCGGCGATTATGTGATCGTGCACGCGGGCTTCGCCATCGAGCGGCTGCCCGAGGCGCAGGCCCTGGAGGATATCGAAGCCTGGGAGGACGTGCAAGATGCCCTCGGCTGAAGAAATCCTGCGCGCCATCGCCGCGCTGCCCCTCGGCCGGGTCAATCTCATGGAGGTCTGCGGCACGCACACCATGGCCATCGCAAAAAGCGGCATTCGCAGCCTCCTGCCGGAGAACGTGAAGCTGCTCAGCGGCCCCGGCTGCCCCGTCTGCGTGACGCCGGGCGAGGTGATCGACGCGGTGCTCTCTCTCGCGATGGACCCCAAAATCATCATCGCCAGCTATGGCGACATGCTGCGCGTCCCGGGCAGCACGCCCGGGGACAGTCTGCAGCGCCGCCGCGCCCTCGGCGCGCGGGTCGAGATCGTCTATTCCCCGGTGGACGCCGTGGAGCTCGCCGAGCAGAACCCCGATAAGGAGGTCGTCTTCCTCGGCGTGGGCTTTGAGACCACCGCTCCCGGCACGGCCGCCGCGGTGCTCACGGCGCGTGACCGCGGCGTGAGGAATTTCTCCGTCTGGTCGATGCTCAAGCTTGTCGAGCCCGCGCTGCGCGCGCTCATGGCAATGCCGGACTTCAATGTGCAGGGCTTCCTCTGCCCCGGCCACGTCGCCACGATCATCGGAGAAAAGGGCTTCCGCTTCCTCCCCGCCGAGTACGGCATGCCGGCGGTCATCTCCGGCTTCGAAGCGGAGGACATCCTGCTTTCGGTCTATCTGCTGCTCAAACAGATCGCCGGGGGTGAGCCGAGGCTGCAGAACGAATATACCCGCGCCGTCTCCCCGGAGGGGAACACGCGTGCGCAGCTGACCCTGAGCGCGTGCTTCGAGCCGCGCAGCGATCTCTGGCGCGGCCTCGGCGAGATCCCGGCCTCCGGGCTGGGCTTTCGCAGGGAGCTCCGGTGCTTTGACGCGGAGAAGCGCTTCTCCGTCGTCCTCCCCGCGGCCAGACCCACGGCCTGCCGCTGCGGCGAGGTGATCACGGGCCGTCTTTCCGCGGCGGAATGCCCGCTCTTCGGCAGGCGCTGCACGCCCGAGGACCCGGTGGGGCCCTGCATGGTCTCCTCGGAGGGCGCCTGCGCGGCCGCCTATAAATATCAGAGCATCTGAAGGATAAACTATGGACGAGATCATTACGCTGGACTATGGCAGCGGCGGCAAAAAGACCGCCCGCCTGATCGAACAGAAGATCCTCCCCGCGCTGGACAATCCCGCCCTGCGCGAGCTGAGCGACGGGGCGATCCTCCCCGGCGCCGGGCAGCTGGTCTTCTCGACGGACAGCTTTGTGGTGCAGCCGCTCTTTTTCCCGGGCGGGGACATCGGCAAGCTCGCCGTCTGCGGCACGGTGAACGACGTCGCCATGTGCGGCGGCGTGCCGAAGTACCTCAGCTGCTCCTTCATTCTGGAGGAGGGCTTCCCCCTGGAGCAGCTGGAGAGGATCATCGCCTCCATGGCCGCCGCCTGCGAGAAGGCCGGCGTGCAGATCGTCACCGGCGACACCAAGGTGGTGGAAAAGGGCCGGGGCGACGGCATTTATATCAACACAGCCGGCATCGGCTATCTCAAATACCCCGGGCTCAGTGCGCGCAATCTACGCGAGGGGGACGCGGTGCTGGTCTCCGGCACGGTGGGCGACCACGGCACCGCCGTGATGGCCGCGCGCAGCGGGATGCTCCAGGGCGAGCTGCGCTCGGACTGCGCGGCGCTCAATACCCTCGCCGCGGCGCTCCTGGAGGCCGAGCTGGATGTGCGCGTCCTGCGCGACCCCACGCGCGGCGGCGTCGCCACCACGCTCAACGAGTTCGTCGAGGGCACGCAGCTCGGCATCGAGCTGGAGGAGCGCTCGATCCCGCTGCGGCCGTCCGTGCACGCCGCCTGCGAGCTGCTGGGGCTCGATCCGCTCTACTGCGCCAACGAGGGCAAGCTCCTCGCCGTCGTCCCCGCGGAAAAGGCGGAGGCGGCCCTGCGCGTGATGCGCAGCGTCCCCGAGGGGGAGGAGGCCGCGGTCATCGGCCGCGTCAGCGCGGAGTTTGCCGGCAGGCTCGTCATGAAGACCCCGCTGGGCGGACGCCGCATCCTGCAGAAATTAACGGGAGCCCAGCTCCCGCGAATTTGCTGACCCCCGCATTTTCCCCGCATCAAAACTGTTGGCAAAAATTTTTCTCATATCCCCGCAGACCCATTATCATGCAAGCAATAGGAGAGGTGATTGATTTGCAGGAGTACAAAAGGATCGACATCCAAAAGGACCAGATCGTACCCGTTGCAGAGCGGATGCGCCGGGAGGGCCGCTATCTCGTGATGATCCACGCCTTCATCAACAAGGACGGGCAGATGGACGTCTCGTATGAATACGCGGTCGACCCCGAGATCGAATCCTACCACGTGGTAGGGGAGACGACGCTTCCCTCCATCGCAATGATCTACGACGTGGCGGCCGAGTGGCCCGAACGGGAGCTCAACGAGCTCTTCGGCATCGAATTTGAAGGCCTGGATACCTCCAAGCGTCTGTTCCTGCCGGAGGACATGCTGGATCCCGAGGGCAGAGGCCAGATCATGGTCACGCCGCTGAGCGAGCTGGTCGAGAAGAACAGGAAGGAGGGAACTGTATGAGCTACATCGTCCCCGTCGGCCCCTACCATCCTTCGTTGGAGGAACCGATCCACGCCAGGCTCTACACCGAGGGCGAGGTCATCAAGGACGCGGAGGTCTTCGTAGGCTATAACCACCGCGGCATCGAGAAGCTCGCCACCGAGCGCAACTGCATCCAGACGCTGGTGCTGGTGGAGCGTGTGTGCGGCATCTGTTCTCATTCCCATGCGTTTACCTACGCGATGTGCGTGGAGAAGATCAACGGCATCGAGGTGCCCAAGCGCGGCGACTATATCCGCGTCATCACCGCCGAGCTCGAGCGTCTCCACTCCCATTTTCTGTGGCTGGGCATCGCCTGCCACATCATCGGGCATGACAGTATGTTCATGCACATCTGGGACGAGCGCGAGCTGGTCATGGATCTCCTCGAGAAGATGACCGGCAACCGCGTCAACTACGCCATGGTCACCATCGGCGGCTCGCGCCGCGACGTGAGCGACGAGCTGCGCCGCGAGCTCCTTGACGCCTGCGACAAGCTCAAGGCTCCCCTGGACCGCATCACCGAGATCGCCGTCACCGACAAGACCATCGCCCTGCGCACCAAGGGCGTCGGCGTCCTCACGAGAGAAGACGCGATCCGCCTCGGCGCCGTCGGCCCGCACGCCCGCGCCTCCGGCGTGGACATCGACGTGCGCCGCGACGCGCCCTACTCCGCCTACGGCGACTTTGAGTTCGGCGTCCCCGTGGTCGACAGCGGCGACGTGTACGCCCGCGTGGTGGTGCGCGCCCTCGAGTGCTACGAGAGCATCAAGATCATCCGCCAGGCGCTCGAAAACCTGCCGGAGGGCCCCATCAACCTCGGCAACAAGCTCGTCAAGATCAAAGAGGGCCAGGCGGTCTGCCGCCACGAGGCTCCCCGCGGTCAGCTGAGCCACATGGTCGTGGGCGACGGTTCGATCAACAACCACCGCGTCTCGATCCACGTGCCGTCGTTCAAGAACACCCCGACCATCCCGCATATGCTCCGCAACAACACCGTGGCCGACGCAGGACTCATCATCGCCAGCATCGACCCCTGCTTCAGCTGCCTGGATCGCTGATGCATGAGCTGAGCGTGACCAAAAGTCTCATCGACCTGGTCGAGACCGAGGCGAGAAAGCAGGGCTTTCGCAAGACCCTGGAGATCCGCCTCAAGGTCGGCGAGTATTCCGGCATCGTGCCGGATTACATCGTGGATCTCTTCCCCTACGCCGCAAAGGGGACGGTGGCCGAGGGCGCGGCGCTCGTGTTCGAGAGCGTGCCCGCCTCCTTCCGCTGTGCCGACTGCGGCTATGAGGGAGCGGTCGAGCGAAGAGAAGCCTGCTGTCCCCGCTGCCGCGGCACCGCGCTGCGCATGACGGCGGGCCGGGAGTTCTTCGTGGAAGAACTCAAGGTCGAATAGACTGTCATAAGTAATCAACTGAAAGGAGAGGTTACTCTTGCCAAAGACAAAATTCCCCGCTGTAATCTCCACATTTCTCCTCTGTTTCGCTTTCTGGCTCCTGCTGACGTGGTCCTTTGCCCTCCAGGAGCTGATCGCAGGCGCGGCGGTGAGCCTCGCGGTGGCCCTGTTCTCCGCCCGCTTCTTCATTCATGAGAAGGCTTTCTGGTTCTTCAATCCCGCCAAGCTCTTCTCGGGACTGTTCTACTGGCTCTGCATTTTCCCGGTGGAGCTCATCAAGGCCAACCTTGACATGGCCGGCCGCTGCTTCGGCGGCTGCAAAAAGGTCAACCCCGGCATCGTGAAGGTCCCCGTGGAGCTCAAGAGCGAGTACGGCCAGGCCGCCCTGGCCAACTCCATCACCCTGACCCCCGGCACCATCACCATGGAGACCACCGAGGAGGACGGGCAGACCTACTATTACATCCACTGGATCGACGTGACCGCGCCCAGCGGCAAAGAGGCGGGCGACGCCATCAAGGGCACGCTGGAAAAAGGCTTGAGGAGGGTATGGCAATGACGGATCTGTTGATTTTCGCGATCGCCTTCGCCGTCCTGGCCGCCATCACGCTCATCCGCCTGGCGATCGGCCCCAACGCCGCGGACCGCATGGTCGCGGGCGACGCCGCCGATACGCTCATCTGCTGCGCGATGGTGCTCTTCTCGCTCTTCAGCGGGCGCGGCATCTATCTCGACATTGCGATCGTCGCAGCGCTCTTCGGCCTCATCGACACGATGCTGGTCGGGCGCTATCTGGAAAAGGAAGGGGGAAAAGGCCATGGCAGTGCGGATCATCAGTGATATCCTGATCGCCATCGGCGCGATCTTTGCCCTCGCCGGCACCATCGGCATCCTCAAGATGCCGGATACTTACTCCCGTATGCAGGCCAGCACCTGCGTGGCCACGCTGGGCGTTCTCGGCGTGACCCTGGGCGCCCTGCTCTATGCCGTCTTCGTGATGGGCAGCGCCGCGATCGCGATCAAAGTGGCCGTCATCGGCCTGCTGATCCTGGTCACGAACCCCATCGGCTCCCACATGCTTGCCAAGGGCGCCTACAAGGCGGGCATCCGCCCCGAGAAGAAGATGGACGTTGACGATTTGGGGAGGGATTTCGATGAGTAATCTGGTCATGATCCTCAATGTCCTGGTGATCCTGGGCATGGTGGTCTCGGCGATCCTCGCCGTCCACTTCGAGAAGCTGCTCTCGGCCGTCATCGCCCTGGGCGTCACCGGAATCTTCGCGGCGGCGGAATTCCTGCTGCTGCACGCGCCCGACGTGGCCATCTCCGAGGCGGCAGTCGGCGCGGCTCTGACCCCGCTGATCTTCATCGTCACCCTGAGAAAGATCAAAGGAGGGGACGGGAAATGAAAAAATTCCTGACCTGGCTCAGCCTCGGGCTGGTGTTCTTCGCCTGCGTGTACGGCGCAATCTCCATGGCGGCTCTCCCGCGCACCATGGAGGCGACGATCCCGGCCTATGAGCTGCAGCAGAATCCCAACGCGAACATGGAATCCAGCCAGTCGCCCTCCGGCGCGGCGGACGCCATCGTGCGCGAGAACCTGAGCGAGACGCACGCCATCAACGACGTGACCTCCATCGTGTTTGACTTCCGCGGCTATGATACCATGGGCGAGGCCTTCATCCTCATCACCGCCGTGGCCGGCAGCACGGTCATCCTCTACAGCATGAATAAGAAGGAGGATGATGCAGAATGAAAAACATCCGCGTGAAAAACATCATCCCCGCCTGCGGCGCCGACAGTCTGATCCCCCTGATGCTGGTTTACGTCTGCTACGTGATCCTGCACGGGCATCTGTCCCCCGGCGGCGGCTTCCAGGGCGGCGTCCTGGTGGTCGGCATGGTCGTGATGCTCTATCTGGGCCGCGGCTACGAGACCACGGTGCGCGCGCTGAGCGCCAACCTCCTGCACGAGACGGAAGGCATCGCCTCCATCGTCTACATCGCGCTGGCCATGATGGGCGTCGCCGTCGGCGCGCAGTTCTGCCAGAACATCCTCTATCAGCAGGGTGCGGCGGGCGATCTGTACAGCAGCGGCACCATCCTCTGGATGAACATCACCGTCGGCGTCAAGGTCTTCACCGGCATCGGGTCCATCGCGCTGCTGATGCTCTCCCTGGTGGCCGGCAAGTCCGAAGAGAAAGAATGAGGTGGAAGATATGATTACCTTGAACTATATCGCGTCCTTCTTCCTCATCGTCCTCGGTCTCTACTGCATCGTCGTGAAGTATGATCTCGTCAAGACCGTCATCGGCCTGTCCGTGATGGACTACGGCGTGAATCTGCTGATCATCACCATCGGCTATCATCCGGGCGGCACCGCCCCGATCTTCACGGCCGGTGAGATCAACCCGGCGAGCGTATTCGTCGATCCCATCCCCCAGGCCCTCACGCTCACCAGCATCGTTATCGGCGCCTGCGTGACGGCCATGTCGCTCTCGCTGGTCATCAAGCTGCGCGAGATGTACGGCACGCTTGACACGCGTGAGATAAGGAGGCTGAGAGGATGAGTTTTCTGAGTTATCAGCACTTCCCGATCTTCACCATCATGCTCTATTTCCTCGGCGCGTTCCTGATCGTGGTCTTCGGCAAGGCCAAGGCGCTGCGCCATGCGGTCGCCTTCCTCTGCACGGCAGGCCCGCTCGCGCTGCTGATCTCCCTGATCGGCCGCGTGATGGTGCATGGTGAGATCATCTCCTACTGGATGGGCAACCGCACGCCGGTCGGCGACTATGCCATCGGCATCGCCCTCGAGGTGGACGCGCTGAGCCTCTTCTTCGGCCTGCTCGTCGCCACGGCGGTCTTCGTCGCCTGTCTCTACTCCTTCCGCTACATGGAGCGGGATCACAACGTGCCCCAGTATTACACCCTGTACCTGATGCTCGCCGGCGGCGTCATGGGTCTGGTCCTCTCAGGCGACCTCTTCAACATGTTCATCATGGTGGAGATCCTCACCTTCGCGGCCGTCGCCCTGACCGCCTTCCGCAACAAGGTCACCGGCGCCCTCGAGGCGGCCTTCAAGTACCTGGTCGTCGGCTCCATCGGCTCGACCTGCATCCTCGCCGGCACGATCATCCTCTACGCCCAGGCGCGCACCCTGAACCTCGCGCAGCTGGCCGCCGTGATCCCCGGCAACTTCGGCGTCTCCACGAAGCTGGCCTTCGCGCTGCTGTTCATCGGCTTCTGCACCAAGGCCTTCATCGTTCCCTTCCACCCCCTGGCGGCCGACGCCCACGGCGCCGCTCCCGCCTCCGTCTCGGTGCTGATCTCCGGCGTTCTCACCAAGTCCGGTATCTACGGCATCATCCGTCTGGTCTTCTTCCTGTTCCAGACCATGAACCTCGGCACCATGCAGTTCTGGCTCGTGTTCCTCGGCTCGGTGAGCATGTTCGTCTGCGTCACGATGGCGCTGGCCCAGCATGACTTCAAGCGTCTGCTGGCCTTCCACTCCATCTCCCAGATCGGCTATGTGCTCACGGCGGTCGGCCTCGCGACGGGGCTGGGCATCTCCGCCGGCCTCTACCACGCCATGAACCACACGCTCTTCAAGGGCCTGCTCTTCCTTGCGGCCGGCGCCGTCCTCCACGAGACCGGCACCACCGACCTCGGCAAGCTCGGCGGCCTTGCGAAGAAAATGCCCCACACCGCGGCGCTCTTCCTGATCGGCGCGGCCTCCATCAGCGGCATCCCGCCCTTCAACGGCTTTGCCTCCAAGTGGCTCATCTACCAGGCCACCTACCAGAAGGCGGCCGAGACCGGCAACATCGGCTTCGCCCTCGTGACGGTCATCGCGCTCGTCACCTCGACGCTGACGCTCGCCTCCTTCGTGAAGGTCACCCAGTCCGTGTTCTTCGGCCAGATGCCCGAAGAGTGCAAAAATGCCAAAGAAGTGCCCTTCGGCATGCGCTTTGCCATGGGCATCCTCGCGCTGCTGTGCATCCTGACCGGCCTCTTCCCGGGCCTCGTCACCAGGTATCTGACCGAGCCTGCCGCGAAGGCCGCCTTCGCCGCCGGCAATTACATCAACGCCATGATGGGCCAGGGCTACGCCGAGCGGATCATGGGCGCTGCCGCGCCCGGCGCTCCGGCTGTCAGCTTTGCCTCCTCCGGCGTCTGGAGCCCGCTCTCCTGGCTGCTCCTGCTGATGATCGCGCTGCTGGCCATCTGCGTGGTCGCGCTCTCCGGCAAGTATGACAAGGTCAGCGTGCGCAGCAGCAAGGAAGTCGAGAAGAAGTACCAGCTGTTCTACGGCGGCGAGACGCAGTCCTTCTCGCAGGTCGGCGGCGGCGACCTCTTCTGGGGCTTCAAGCACAACTGGCGGCACTACTTCAGCTTCATGCATGACCTGCACAGCGGCATTGTGAACGATTATTCGCTGTGGGCCGTCGTCGCGCTTGCGCTGGCGATCGTCTACGCGCTGATCGTGCTTTAAGGAGGTGGGAATATGCTGCTCGTTCTGAACGCTCTGAAATACCTGGCATATATCCTGATCTTCCCGGGCTTCCTCTTCAGCTTCCTCGTGGGCATGCTCCTCACCGGTATCGACCGCAAGATCGTCGCCCGCATGCAGAAGCGCGTCGGCCCGCCGATCCTCCAGCCCTTCTATGATTTCTTCAAGCTTCTCGGCAAGGAGACCATCGTCCCCGACGCCGCCAACCGCAGGGTGTTCCTGCTGGCCCCGCTGGTGGGCCTGGCGGGCATCACGGTGCTGCAGCTCTTCATCCCGGTGTTCCACTTCCACGTGTTTGACAACGTGGCTGACGTGATCGTTATCCTCTACCTGCTGCTGATCCCCGCCCTGGCGGAGATCCTCGGCGCGGCCGCCTCCGGCTCCCCCTACGCGGGCGTCGGCCTGAGCCGCGAGATGGTCACGATCCTCGCAGTGGAGCTGCCGCTGCTGCTGGTGCTGCTGGCCGTGGCCAAGACCGTGGGCAGCGCCATGGGCAGAGGCCTCGTGTTCTCCCTGTCCACCATCGTGGGCTACCAGGAGCTCCACGGCAGCCTCATCACCAAACTCAGCATGATCCCCGCGGCTGTGGCCTTCCTGCTCATCATCCCCGGCGAAACCGGCAGCCACCCCTTCGACACCGCCGAAGCGGAGACGGAGATCTGCGAGGGCATGATGGCCGAATACAGCGGCGCGCCGCTCGGCGTCTATAAGCTCACCCACGCCATGAAGATCTTCACCGTCGTCAGCCTCTTTGTCGCGCTCTTCCTGGGCGGCATCGGCGCCGGTATCCAGAACCTCGTGGCCGCCATCGGCCTCAGCGGCGCCTTCGCCGGCGCGCTGAGCCTGCTGCTGCAGATCCTCGTGCTCGTGCTGCTGAGCATCGTGCTCACCATCGTGTGCATCAGCTTTGTCCACGCCATCACCGCTCGTCTCAGGATCGAGCAGGTCTTCAAGTACTACTGGACCATCGTGACCTGCTTCGCGCTCGTGAGCCTGGTCATGGCCTGGTATGGTCTGTAAGGAGGGGCGGAAATGTTCAAGAAACTGATCGAAGAGAGCACCGGCAAATCCCCGTGGCTTTTCCACATCAACGCCGGCTCCTGCAACGGCTGCGACATTGAGCTCGTCGCGGTGCTGACCCCGCGCTATGACGCCGAGCGTCTCGGCTTCAAGCTCGCGGGCTCCCCGCGCCAGGCGGACATCGTCGTGGTCACCGGGCCCATCACGGCCCAGTCCCTGCCCCGCGTGCTGCGCACCATCGAGCAGGTCCCGGAACCGCGCTGTATCGTGACCATGGGCTCCTGCCCCCAGTCCGGCAACGTCTTCCGCGGGAGCTACTCCATCTGCGGCCCGCTGAGCAAGTATGTGCATGTCGACGTGGACGTCGCCGGCTGCACCCCGAAGCCCGAAGCGGTGATCGACGGTCTGGCCCTCGCCACCAAGATCCTGCAGCAGAAAAGGAGGGAGATGAAGTAATGGATCTTCCGTTCATCAAAGAAGCGATCTCCCAGCTCTTTTCCAAGCCCAGCACGGCCATGTACCCCGCCGTGCCCAGCGAGGCCGCCGAGAACTACCGCGGCCGCATCGTCTTCCACCCGGACAAGTGCATCAACTGCATGATGTGTGAGCGCGTCTGCTCCGGCAACGCCATCAGCCACACCGTCGAGAAGACCGACGAGGGCGACAAGGTCACCCGCACCTTCTATCTCGGCTCCTGCACCTTCTGCGCCACCTGTATGGACTTCTGCGGCCACGGCGCCATCGAGTTCACGCGCGATTACCACATGATCGCCACCAAGGAAGAGGATCTCATGGTCTCCGGCACCTTCATCAAGAAGCCGCCCGTGAGAAAGGCGCCTCCCGCCAAGCCCGCAGCGCCCGCCGCCTCCGCAAAGGAGCCCGCAGCCGTCACCTGCGAGACCATTGCCGCCGAGGAGGGCAAGGCAGCGGCTCCCGCCGCCATGATCGCCCCGCGGGACGACGGCAAGCCCGTTCAGGTGCCCGCCCGCTGCGTCTACTGCACGCTCTGCGCCAAGAAGTGCCCCGCCGGGGCGCTGACGGTGGACCGGGCGGCCAAGACCTGGACGCTGGACGAGGATCTCTGCGTCGGCTGCGGCACCTGTGCCGAGGCCTGCACCAAGAAGGCCATCCTCATGCCCGGCGACGAGCCTGTGGCGAACGTCCCCGCGCCGAAGCCGGCGCCCAAGGCTGCGCCCGCCGCGGCTCCCGCCGCCCCCGCGCCCAAGGCGGAAGAAAAGCCCGCTGAGGAGCCCAAGGCGGAAGAGAAGCCTGTCGAAGCGCCCAAGGCGGAGGAGAAGCCCGCTGAGGCCCTCCAGCCGCGCGACGACGGAAAGCCCGTTCAGGATCCCTCCAAGTGCGTCTACTGCACGATCTGCGCCAAGAAGTGCCCCGCCGGGGCGCTGACGGTGGATCGGGCGGCCAAGACCTGGACGCTGGACGAGGATCTCTGCGTCGGCTGCGGCACCTGCGCCGAAAGCTGCCCCAAGAAGGCCATCCTCATCTGAAGCAAAGAAACCTGAAGAAACCTTGAAAAAGGCGTGACCGTCACGGTCACGCCTTTTTTGGCGCCTCGCCGTTTCGGTCACGCCTAATTTCGTGCCTCGGCTTTACCGCACCCCGCATCGCCCTTGTGGGACACGCTCCCGGGTACAATCGTCTCCGTAGGGGAGGGGCTTGCCCCTCCCGCCATCTCGCAACCCGCCCACGGTTTCGCTTCCGTAGGGGACGGCGTCCTCGACGTCCCGTTGTACATCCCGCACCCCGGTACATCCGTCTCCGTAGGGGAGGGGCTTGCCCCTCCCGCGGTTTCCGCACCACCCCTGATATTTCGCGCCACCCCGTAGGGGACGGCGTCCTCGACGTCCCGCTGTACGTCCCGCACCCCGGTACACCCGTCTCCGTAGGGGAGGGGCTTGCCCCTCCCGCCATCTCGCAGCCCGCCTACGGTTTCGCTTCCGTAGGGGACGGCGTCCTCGACGTCCCGCTGTACGTCCCGCACCCGGGTACGCCCGTCTCCGTAGGGGCGATTCACGAATCGCCCCTGCGACGATAACCGCCCTCCCCGCGCAGACCTTACCCGGCAGCATGACCGACAACGGGAGGGGCAAGCCCCTCCCCTACGACGCAAACGGTCGTTCTTGCGTAAAGCGTTATCCGGCTGCACTTCCGACGCCGGGCGGCCGAGGGCGGCCGCCCCTACGATAAATCCCTACGTCTTGCACCCGAAAGGGCCGCCCTCCCTGCGCCCTGATACTGATCTATCAGATATCAGTATGAGGCGGCAAATATTCTTTTCAAAAACCTGCAAAAACCTCTTGACAAATATATCGAGCTGCGATATATTTATATCGAACTCCGATACATCGAGGTTCGAGAGGAGGAATACCGTGGACGAAAAGATCCGGCGAATTTACTGCCCTATGACGGAATCGGGCTTTTACATTCTCTTCTGCCTGCAAAACGAGATGCACGGCTACGATATCACCCGCCGCGTGCGCGAACTCAGCGGGGGAGAGGTCGTCATCAGCCCCGGCACCATGTACGGCAGCCTCTCCAAAATGGAGAAGGACGGCCTGATCCGCCCCACGCGGGAGGAGGACAAACGCAAATTCTATCGCGCGACCGAGCTGGGTCTGCAGGTGCTGGCCATCGAAATGCTGCGGATCGAGAGACTTTATCAAAACAGCAAAGGAGAGATCTGGAATGGCTGAGATCAACAAGACTGTGCTCCGTTTTTTCACCCTGACGGACTATGAAGAGGAAGAAAACTGGCTGCGCGAGATGGCGCGCCAGGGCTGGAAGCTCCACCATATGACGATCCCCGTCTTCTATCATTTCCAGGCCGCCGAGCCGGAGGACGTCGTCTACAAGCTCGATTTCCGGCAGCTGCGCGGCGAGGACGAGGGCGCTTTCCTGCAGATGTACCGCGATTACGGCTGGGAGTATGTCCAGACGGTCAACGACTACTGCTATTTCCGCAAGAGCGCCGAGGAGGCGAGCGACGGAGATCTGGAGATCTTCACCGAGCCCGCCGACAAGCTCGATATGCTCAAGCGCATCCTGTTGGCGAAGTATCTGCCCTTCCTGGCGATCTTCCTGCTGATCGTGATCCCCAACTTTTTCCGCTCCCTGTCGGCAGTCGGCGTAGGCGGCGCGGGCGAGACTGTGCTGCTGCTGGTCTGGGTGATCCTTCTCGCGCTCTACGTCTTTATAAACACGCGCGTCGCCCTCGGCTTCCTGCGCCTGAAGAAGAAGTACAGGGGCGAGGACTGAACCGTCCCCCGTGCCCGTATCAAAACGAAGACCCGCTGCGGTTCTGATGAACCGCAGCGGGTGAGACTGTCAAAAAACCTGTGATAAGGCAGAAGGACAGAGCAGCGGGGGAGCTCGAGGGGGCAAGGCCCGCCTCGAATACAAGAAACCGCCGCCGGAAAAGCCCGCTATTTCGGGCTTTTCCGGTAACAGCATTTTGCCTCAAGCAAAATACTCGGCGGCTGAAGCGCAGTCAAAAAAGTCCGGCATGGACTTTTTTGACAAGCTGGACCCGCTGCGGTTCTGATGAACCGCAGCGGGTTTTTGCCGTATCAGCAGACGGCGGCCTCGCGGCCGGCGCGGTAGGCGCGCAGGTTGAGCTCGCGGAACTTGGGCGGGACGGTCTCGGCGATCACGCTCTCCCAGTCGATGTCGTCCATCTGCAGGGCCTTGACCATGCCGCCGAAGAGCACGATGTTCGCGCACTTGGCGTTGCCGAGCTCCTCGGCGATCTTCTCCGCGTTGAGCACGAAGCAGCGGTAGTTGGCCTGCATGGCCTCGAGGCAGCCCTTGGGGTACTCGCAGAGCCCGGCGGCGATCGAGGAGGAGGCCATCTCGTAGTCGTTGATGACGGCCACGCCGTCCTTCTTCAGGAAGTCCGCATAGCGCACGGCCTCCATTTTCTCGAAGGCGACGATGATATCCGCCTGCCCCTTGCCGATGACGGGGGAGTAGACCTTGTCGCCCCAGTGCACCTGGGTGGAAACGCTGCCGCCGCGCTGGCTCATGCCGTGCACCTCGGACATCTTCACGTCATAGCCGGCCTTCATCAGACCGTTGACCAGGACCTTGGCGGTGAGGATCGCGCCCTGGCCGCCTACGCCGACCAGCAGCGCACTCTTGGTGTTGCTCATCATACGTCCTCCTTCCGGAAAATGGCCTTCTTCGGGCAGACCTGCGCGCAGACCGTGCAGCCTACGCACTGATTTTGGTCGATGCGGGCTTTCCGGTTCTCGACGAGGATCGCCGGGCAGCCCACCTTGAGGCAGCTCTTGCAGCCGATGCAGAGATCCTGGTTGACCGCACACTTGCCGATATCATGCTTGATGCCCTTGATGAGCAGGCAGGGGCGGCGCACGACGATGGCGGCGGGGACTTCGGAGTGCGCGGCGTTTTCGATGGCCGCGTCCATGGCCTTGAGATCCTGCGGATCGACGATGATGATGTTCTCGTAGCCCATCGCGGCCAGGATCTTCTCGATGCGCAGCTTCTCGGCGATCTCGCCCTGGAGCGTCTTGCCGGAGCCCGGGTTGTCCTGGTGGCCGGTCATGCCGGTGATGGAGTTGTCGAGCACGACGGGGATCATGTTGCCCTTGTTGTAGATGATCTCGGCCGCGCCGGTCATGCCGCTGTGGAAGAAGGTGGAGTCACCCACACAGCCGAAGACCTTCTTGTCGGTCTGGCCGGTCAGCTCCAGGGTCTTGGCGATGCCCATGCCGACGGTGAAGCCGCCGCCCATGCACACGCAGGTATCCGCGGCGTTGAGCGGGGCGGAGCCGCCCAGCGTGTAGCAGCCGATGTCGCCGGTGACGATGTAATTCTTGTGGCGGCTGATGGCGTAGAAGAAGCCGCGGTGCGGGCAGCCGGGACAGAGAGCGGGGGGACGGGAGACCGGCTTCACGCCGAGCTCCGGCGTCTCGGGCTTCTCGCCGAAGATGCGCTCGCGCAGGAGCTGGGGATTGAACTCGTACATGTTGCCGGTGAGCTCCTTGCCGACGCAGTCGATGCCGGCGGCCTTGATCTGCTCCTCCATGAAGGGGTCGAGTTCCTCAACGATGTAGAGCTTTTCGACCTGCGAGGCAAACTCGCGGATGAGCTTCATGGGCAGGGGATTGGTGAGGCCGAGCTTGAGGAAGGAAGTGTCCTCGGGGAAGACGTCCTTCGCATAGAGGTAGGAGATGGAGGCCGTGATCACGCCGACCTTGTGCCCCTTGATCTCCATTTTGTTGAGCGGGCAGGTATTGCCGTATTCCTCGAGCTCCCGCATGTGCTTCTCCACCTTGGGGTGGTTGCGGTAGGCCAGAGCCGGGGTGCAGGAGAACTTCTGCGGATTGCGCTCGTAGGGCTTGATCTCCTTCTCCGTGCGCTCGTGCGTGCTGACGAGGCTCTTGGAGTGGGACACGCGGGTGGTGGTGCGGAAGAGCACAGGCGCGTCGAACATCTCGGAGATCCTGTAGGCCTCCTGCATGAAGTCGATGCATTCCTGGGAGTCGGCAGGCTCGATGAGGGGGATCTTCGCAGAGCGGGCATAGTGCCGGTTGTCCTGCTCGTTCTGGGAGGAGTGCATGCTGGGGTCGTCCGCCGTGACGACGACCATGCCGCCGCCCACGCCGTTGTAGGCCGCGGTGAAGAGCGGGTCGGCCGCCACATTGAGGCCGACGTGCTTCATGGCGCAGAGGCTGCGCGCGCCGGCGATGCTGGCGCCATAGGCCACCTCGAGGGCGACCTTCTCGTTGGGAGCCCATTCACAGTAGAGCTCGTCTTTGTATTGGGGGAGATTCTCGAAAATCTCCGTGCTGGGAGTGCCGGGGTAAGCGGAACAGATCTTCGCGCCCGCCTCATAGGCGCCGCGCGCGATCGCTTCGTTGCCGGACATCAAAATCCGATCCATAGGAACTACCGCCTTTCTCGATAAGATAAGGAATTGCCCGCGCCGGATACTTGTTTATATTGTACAAAAAAGCTTGAAAACTGTAAAATGTTATCTTATAATAACCGCATAAGAAAAACTTATAATGATAGTATCATTACGATTGCAGGATCGCCGGAGGGGAGAGCCATGACCATCACACAGACGCTCTATGTCCTGGAGACCGCCAGCTGCCGCAACATGTCGCGCGCGGCGCAGCGGCTCTATGTCTCGCAGTCCGCCATCTCGCAGCAGATCGCCCGTCTGGAGGAGGAGCTGGGCTACCCGCTTTTCACCCGCACGGCCTCCGGACTGGAGCTCACACAGGCGGGGGGGGG
>OCVV012854446.1_pt1 | contig 22082 bp, 21 predicted proteins | sample 1539721 | NCBI WGS metagenome assembly OCVV01 (sample SAMN02144230, study PRJEB22623) | gut metagenome | biome: sheep rumen | host: Ovis aries | place: New Zealand
CCACTAGGAAAGATTCCCGATTGGCTGCTAAAAAAGAAGCCCGTGTCGGAATCGCGTATGCGGTTCATGATGATGCTTTTCTTTTTGTCGATCGGTTTTGTGGCGGCGTCTTCGTGTATTGAAGAGGGCAAATATAACCTTCGCGCGTTGGTGGTTCCAATGGTGGTGACGGTCAATTTTCTTTGCGGCTTCTTTTTGAACCAGATCGTTTTTGTCCCGCGGTTTTACTTTGCACACAGAATCAAGACGTTTGTCTTTGTCAATTTTCTGTATACGGTCGTCATGATAGTTATTCGCGATGTGGCTGTCTATGTGATGGGAAGTAATGCGGGGACGTTATACGGATCGCTCGGTACGGATCACTCCCTGTCGTCGATTCTCGGGATTTTTTTCGCGTTTACGGTGGTGACGGTTATTTTGTGCACATTCAACGTAATCATGCGCCTAGGAGGAATCCGTGCGCAGGAAGCCTACATTCGAAAGCTTCAGGAAAATTTTTTGCTGCAAGCGGATCTTGCGTTCTTAAAACAGCAGTTATCCTCGCACTTTCTTTTTAACACGTTGAATAACATTACGGCGCTTGTGGATATTGACCCGAAACTCGCGCAGAAATCGATGATCCGACTTTCTTCCGTGTTGCGTCAAATCTTGCACGAGACCAAGGAAAAAAGCGTAACGCTCGAAACGGAACTCGATATTTTGCAAAAATATTGTGAACTTGAAAAACTGCGTTTTGGACCGAATATGCAGTTCTCTTTTGATACGGACGCTGCGAATCCTCAAAAACAGGTGTCTCCGCTCCTTATGATGCCGCTCATTGAAAATGCGATTAAGTATGGGGTGCATCCGTCGCAAAAAAGTCGCATTTCCATTTTTATCTCCGAAAAAGAAGACGTTTTGCATTGCCATGTGGAAAATACGATCGTGCCGAAACCTGCGACGGTGCAGGTCAAGAGTGGCATTGGACTTGCGAATCTGCGTCGTCGTCTAGAGGTTTGCTATCCGAACAAGTATCGTTACGAAACTCGGACTGTAAACGGAACGTATATTGCAGATCTGGAAATTTCATTAAAAGATGCTCCGCTGACTTATGAAGAACAAATTGCGAATACGGGAAAAGTCTTTAAAAACGTGGACGAATTCCATCAAGCGATAAAGGCTTAGACGCTTTGGTTCTTTCTCTAGCCAAGATTTTGCAGAAGTCTTATTTTTTTTGCATTATGAAAATGAGAAAAAAATACATTCCATTTTCCAAAACGGGAGATTGCAAATGAATCGTCTTGTGTCTTTTATCTTTGTCGCGTTTGTTTTTCTTGCTTGTTCCGAAACTTCCAATAATTCTTCAAACGAAGAAGACGCTCTCCTGCTGAATTCGAATTGCAAAGAATTCGAAGAAAGCTCTGACTTCTGCTCTGCGTTAAGTAAAATAGACTTGGATAAAATCAAAAAAGGCATAGAAGAATGTTCTTCCTTAAGCCTTTCCTATTGTCAAACCGAAGTATCGGCCAAATTTGCTGACTTTGACGCCATTTCAAAAATGCTGTGGCAAGAAAGTAGTGAAAAAGACTCCGCTATCATCTATCTGCTGAGCAACGGGATGGATTCGTCCTTAAAAGCAAACGACGCCGATTTAATCGCGGTCGCTATGTCCGCACAGGATACGAACATTGTGCGTTTTGCAATGGACTTAGGTTATCCGATCACAGGTCAAGCAGTGGCTTGGGCCATTTTTAATTCCTTTGACTTCCACAGCCGTTATTGGTACGAAGAACTGATTTCTCGTGTCCAAGACATCAACTCGGTTTCTTTGGATTACAGCATTTACGCATCTGATTTTTTGGACGGTAGGGAACATACATCTATGTTGGCGTCTATTTGTTCCGGCTCCGACCTGTATATCAGTGACGAAGACAAGCTGTACTTCTTTAAGGATTTGATAGACCGAGGCTATTCTGTAAATGTCGAATCAAGCGGTATGATTGTCCCCTTGCAAGCCTGCAATTATGGGACCTCCTATCAAACGGAGTTGCAAAAAGAGCTCTCCCAAATTTTGATAGAGGCTGGGGCCGACACGACGTGCTTTTGAGTAAGTTCTAGATACTAAAAGAAAAAACCTCGGCGTGATGCCGAGGTTTTTTTGAGAATCAATCTCGTGGGTTAAGTTAAGCCTTCACCTGCTTCACGATGGCAGCAAATGCTTCCGGATCGCTCACAGCGAGGTCAGCGAGAACCTTACGGTTGATGCTGATGTTTGCCTTGCTGAGCAAGTGGATGAACTGGCTGTAGCTCAAATCAAATTCACGCACAGCTGCGTTCAAACGGGTGATCCACAAAGTGCGGAATGCGCCCTTCTTGTCGCGGCGATGAGCGTATGCATATTGACCTGCATGGGCGACTGCGTCCTTAGCAAGGCGAATGTTCGACTTGCGACGGCCGTAATAACCCTTAGCAGCCTTGAGAATGTTCTTGCGGCGTGCGCGAGAAGGAACTCTAGTCTTAGAACGTGGCATTCTTACTTACTCCTTATGCTTTGACAAGCAGACGCTTGACTCTGTATTCATCGGACTTCTTGACGGTTCCGGCCTTGCGCAAATTGCGCTTACGCTTTGTCGTCATCTTGGTAAGAATGTGGCGAAGACCAGCGCGCTTGAATTTCACGTGGCCGCTGCCGGTCACGCGGAAGCGCTTCTTAGCACCACCGTGGGTTTTCATCTTAGGCATTGTTTACCTCTTCGGTTTGTTGTGTAGCCTCACCTGCTGCCTTCGGCTCGGTTGCGGGCTTTTGCGGAGCGGTTTTAGTCGCACCGCGCTTTGGACCGTAAATGTAAAGCAACGTGTTGCCTTCCATCCTCGAGTCCGTTTCCAAATCGCCGACGTCTGCCAAGTCCTGCTTGGCGCGTTCCATCAGTCGGCGGCCGTAGTCCATGTGCGCCATTTCGCGTCCACGGAACTGCATAATCAAACGAACCTTCATTCCACTCGTGAGGAAGTCGCGCATCTGCTTGACACGATAGAGATAATCGTTTTCAGCGGTCTTCGGATGCATTTTGACTTCTTTGAGCTTGACCACGTGCTGCTTGGCCTTTGCGGCTTTTGCCTTCTTGGTCTGTTCAAACTTGTACTTGCTGTAATTGATGATACGGCATACCGGCGGTTTCGCATTCGGCGAGACTTCCACCAGGTCCAGTCCGGCGTTCTTTGCCATCTGCAAAGCTTTGCGCGTATCAAGAACTTCCTGAGTTCCGTCTTCTTTAATGACACGGACCGGGGAAATGTGAATGGCTTCGTTGATACGGGTTCCGTCTGCAGGACGGTTCGGCATTTGCCTCATGCGCGGATTAGGATACAAGTATGCTACCTCATGATAGTGGTGATGTTTGCGACGAAAATTTAGCAAATCGGATAGAAATCTTCAACTTTTCGGGGGCTTCCCCATTGGAAAAAGACTCAAATTTTGTATAATTGGGAGTGTTGCGGCGGTAGCTCAATGGTAGAGCTTTAGCCTTCCAAGCTAATGGTTGCCGGTTCGATCCCGGTCCGCCGCTCTCAAAATCAAGCCTCCGATCCTTTCGGAGGCTTTTTTGTCGCTTTTGGCCGTATTCCGTGTGACGGCGGCACCGTTTGTTTAGAACGGTCAACGGTGGAGCAGGCTCGGCGCTTCGAGCTTTACGGGCGTTTCTGTCTTTACGATGTCGAACGCTTCGAGGACGCCGGACTTCCAAATGAAGATGACTGCGGCGAAGAAGAGAATCACGCCGAGAATGGTGCCAAAATTGGATTTTTTGGGAACGAGTCCGCGGATTCGGGCGGATTCCACTTTGTTGACGGTGCGTGGAACGAGCTTATCGATGGTGACGATATCGCCGATAATCGGTTCGCGGGGAATGCGTCCGAAGGCGTTCTTGCTGACGGTATACGTTTTATGGGTGGCGTCGGAATAGATTGTGCCAGTATGCTTGGATGCGTTCCAACTATCGATACGTCCAATGTCGAGAACCATGGTTTACCTCCATCTTGAGCTCCATTTTTAATATAAAAAAACCGCCCCGATAGAGCGGTTCTTTTCCCAAGAGAGATTTGTAAAGGCTTAGATTGTGTCCATGCGAGCGATATCTTGTGTGTAATCGACACCTTCGATATCGAAACCGTTCGTGGCGAGGAAGTCGTGGCGGTAGCCTTCGATGTCACCGAGTTCTGCGATGTTGTCTTCGTTGACAATCGGCATGTACTTGGCAACTTCTTCCTGGACCTTCGGATCCAGTTCGAGTTCGTCGATACGGATGCGGTGTTCGTCATCGGTCGGGACTGCAGAGCCTGTGTAAAGACGTTCTGCGAAGAGACGTTCCATTTGCTCGATGCAGCCTTCGTGAGTGCCGTTCTTCTTCATGATCTTGAAGAGGATGGAGATGTAGAGCGGAATCAGAGGGATGACGGCGGAGGAACGGGTGACGAGGCCCTTGTTCACGGAAATGTAGGCTTCACCGTTCAAGGTCTTCTTGAGTTCCGCATCGAGTTCGAGAGCGGTACGTTCGATGTCCTTTTTAGCAGCACCGATGGTGCCGTCACGGTAGATGGCGTGCGTGTAGGTTGGGCCGATGTAGGAGTATGCGACAGTCTTGACGCCTTCGGCGAGGACGCCGGCTTCGGAGAGTTGCTTGATCCAGCGAGCCCAGTCTTCTCCGCCCATCACCTTCACGGTCTGGCGTTTTTCTTCTTCGTTTGCGACTTCTGCCGTAATGATCGAGAACTTGCCGGAAACGACGTCCATCGTTGCGCCGGAGAAAGTCTTTTCGAGCGGCTTCAAAACGCTGCGGTACTTTTCGCCTGTCACCGGGTCTACTCGGACAGCGCTTGCCACGCTGTAGATCACGAGGTCGAACTTGCCGAACTGCTTCGAAGCTTCAATCACCTGCTTGCGCATTTCATCGGAGAATGCGTCACCGTTGAACGTGATGGACCCGAGACCTTTTGCCTTTGCTGCGCGGTCAAACGCCATGTTGTTGTACCAACCCGGGGTGCCGCTCTTTTCGACGGTGCCTTCTTTTTCGAAAGAAACACCGATGGTGTTTGCTCCGCATTCGAATGCTGCGGAGATGCGGCTTGCAAGACCATAACCGGTAGAGCAGCCGAGAACGAGAACATTCTTCGGGGCGTTCGGAAGAGTTCCGCGTTCCTTTGCCTTCTTTTCAACGTAGGCGATCTGATGTTCAACATCCTTGGCGCATCCGATTGGGTGCGCGTTGATGCACATGTTGCTACGAATCAGAGGCTTAATAATCATGTTTTATTCCTTGTTCCTTGAGTTAGTCCTGAAACTTTTTAATGATGACGACACCGTTGTGACCGCCAAATCCGAGAGACGCGGATGCGGCACAGTCGATGTTTCCGCTGACGCCAACATTGGGTACGTAGTCGAGGTCGCAGTCATCATCCGGATTGTCCAAATTGATGGTTGCCGGATAGTACGAGTTTGTAATTGCGAGAGTCGAGATGATCGCTTCGATGGCGCCTGCGGCGCCGACGCAGTGGCCGGTCATGCTCTTTGTGCTCGAAACCTTGATTTTGTAAGCATGTTCACCGAGAGCGATTTTGAGCATCGCGGTTTCGGTGGAATCGTTCAAGTGGGTCGAAGTACCGTGAGCGTTGTAATAATCGATGTCGGTCGGGGCGATGCCTGCGTCTTGGATCGCGCGGGTCAAAGCCTTGGCGCAAGTTTCTCCACCCGGACGCGGGCTGGTGATGTGATAAGCATCCGCAGAGGCTCCGTATCCGGCGAGTTCCGCGTAAATGTGTGCACCACGAGCTTTGGCATGTTCGAGCTCTTCGAGGACGAGAATGGCACCGCCTTCTCCCATGACAAATCCAGAGCGATCCTTGTCGAACGGGCGGGAAGCCTTTTCCGGAGCGTCGTTGAACTTGTCGGTGAGAGCGTGCATGCCTGCAAAGCTCTTGATCGAAAATTCGGTGACGCCGCTTTCCGAGCCACCGGCGAGGCAAATGTCCAAACGGCCAGAACGGATCGTATCCAGCGCGACGCCAAGAGCATCGGTGCCCGAAGCGCAAGCCGTGGCAATCGTCCAGGCAGAACCTGTAATGCCGAGCGCAATCGAAACGTTTGCACAGGCTTCGTTTGCAATCAGTTCCGGCATGGCAAGCGGCGAGGCTCTGCGCTTGCCGCATTCGATATACTTAGAATAGGAAGCGTCGATAATGTCCATTCCGGTAAGACCGTTACCGGCGACGATTCCCGTCTTTTCCGCAGCGAGATCTTCTTTGGTGAGCTTTGCATCTGCCACCGCTTCGTTCGCGGCGGCAAGAAGGTACTGTGTGAAGCGAGCCATGCGGCGTGCTTCCTTCGGATCGATGCCGTGTTCTTCCGGCTTAAAATCCTTGATTTCTGCCGCAATCTTTACCGGGGAAGAACTTGCGTCAAAAAGCGTAATGGGAGCGACACCGCTCTTGCCCTGCTGAATGGATTGCCACATCGAGGGAACTGTTTTTCCAATCGGAGTGACAGCGCCCATACCGGTGATTACAATTCGTCTTTTATTCATAAATCTTAGTTTGCCTTTTCTGCGTCGCTCTTTTGTTGATCTTGTTTATCCTTTTCACGAATCGTGGCGCGACGAATCTTGCCGCTGATCGTTTTGGGAAGCTCGGTCACAAAGTCGATGATGCGCGGGCTCTTGTAAGAGGCGGCCACCTTCTTGGTGAAAAGCTGAATGTCTTTGGCGAGTTCCTTCGAAGCTTCGTAGCCCTTTTGCAAAACGATCGTAGCCTTGATCGCCTGTCCACGGGAAGGATCTTCTACGCCGGTCACGGCAACTTCCATGACCGCAGGATGTTTCAGCAAGACTTCTTCCACTTCGAACGGGCTGATACGGTAGCCGGAACTCTTGATCAAGTCGTCGGTACGACCGATAAACCAGCAGTAGCCATCCTTGTCTCGCCAAGCGGTATCGCCTGTATGGTACACGCCGCCTTCAAAAACTTTTTCGGTTCGTTCCGGATCTTTGTAATAGCCGCCGAACATGCCGAACGGTTTTCCGCCGTCGATCTTGATGATGATTTCGCCGACTTCCTCGTCGTCACAAGGAGTGCCGTCCGGACGGACGATTTCGATACGGTATCCCGGAGATGGTTTTCCCATGGAACCCGGACGCGGATCCATCCACGGGTAGTTGCCTTCGGAAAGCGTCACTTCCGTTTGTCCGTAGCCTTCATGCAGGCGGTGACCGGTCTTTTCGAGCCAGCGGTTGTAAATGTCAACATTTAAAGCTTCGCCCGCGGTAACGCAGTAGGTGAGGCTAGAGAGATCGTATTTGGAAAGGTCATGCTGGAGCAGATAGCGGTAAACCGTCGGCGGTGCGCAAAACGTGGTAATCTTGTAATCCGCCATTTTTTCGAGAAGCTTTCCCGGAATAAAGGTGTTCATGTCATAAGTGAACACGGCACTGCCGGCAAGCCACTGCCCATAGATTTTTCCCCAGAGGGCTTTTGCCCAACCGGTTTCTGCCACGGTCAAGTGACGTCCACCGTCGACCACATTTTGCCAGTACTTCGCCGTCACGATGTGACCGAGCGGGTAGGTGAACGTGTGGGCGACCATCTTCGGATTGCTGGAGGTTCCACTGGTGAAGTAGATGACCATGATGTCATCGTTCTTAATTTCGTTTTCGCCGGTCGGACGCTCGAACTTGGACGAGCAAATTTCGTAATCGTCGTAAAAAGAGGTCCAGCCTTGGCGCGGCTGACCGACGGCGACGAGAGTCTCCACGGAAGGAGACTTGGCGCGTGCGGTTTCGATTTCTTTCTGCATTGCCGGGTCGTCGTAGGCGACGACCATCTTGATTTCGGCGGCGTTGAAGCGGTATTCGAGGTCTGCCGCAGAGAGCATGTTCGTCGCCGGAACGGCGATCGCTCCAATGCGGTGCAGGGCGAGAAGGAAGAACCAAAATTCATAGCGGCGGCGGAGCATCAGCTGGACGCGGTCGCCTTTCTGGATTCCGTGCATCTTCAAGAAGTTCGCCGTGCGCTTGGAAGCGAGCGAAAGGTCCTTGAAGGTGAAGATATGCTTTTCATCGTTGTCGTCGCACCAGACGAGAGCTTCTTTCTTCGGTTCCTTTTCTGCGTAAACATCGACAACGTCATAGGCGAAGTTGAAGTTTTCCGGAACGTGAATTTTGAAGTTTTCGTAAAGATCTTCGTAAGAGCTGTAATCGACTTTATCGATGAAGTTTAAAAGAAGATTCATAGTTAAACCTATGTTTGCCGAAGATTAAAGATCCCGGTAGAAAATTTTTTCACGTTTTGACAGCGCATAGCGGATGAGGTTCATCACGCGAGTTTCGCCGATAGAAGTGAAGTCCACATGGTGAATGGTCAAACGCGGAGTTCCGATTGGAGCCTGGATCGTCAGGCAGGCAGAAGTCTGTGCCACGCCGAGGGAAATATCCGGAAGACCTGCAAAGCTGATGCCGAAGGAAAGGAACTTTTCGGTGTTGTCTTCCTTGTCGGATGGTTCTTTTTCATTTTCCGCAACCGGTTCGGCATTGGTTTCGACTTCTTCGTCATCGTTCACAGAAACGATCAGATCGCTCTTTTTGTAAATCGTCGTGCGGTCTTCGTAAGTCTTGAACTTGGCGAGAATCTGGTCTTTTAAATAGTTGTTGTCGTACCAGGCGGGCGGAACGTAACCGATCGGGAGCTCTTCCTGTCCGAGTGCGTGCCAAAGGGCGATCGAACGGTCGAGGAGTGCCTGCGATTCTTCTTCGTTCAGTCCTGCGAATTCAGCGACGTTGTTCGAGAACATCAGAGCGCTCTTGCCAAAAACGGAGCGTTCTTTGCTGAGGTTAGCCGCATGACGTGCACCGTGGAGCAAAAGTTCATGGCCTTCGGACTTGAGCTTTTCGATGGATTCGCAAAAACGCTCGCGTTCCTCTTCGGGAGCTGCACCGATAGCTGGGACGACTGCGATGGAAATAGGGGAACCTGCGACCTTGGTAATCTTGTCGATTTGCACCAAAGCGCTTTCAAAGTTCTTGATGTTATAATCGTGATAGCAGAGAATAAATCTTTTGCCTTTGAAGTTTTCTGCTTCAGCGGCAGAAATGTCGGCAATGTCTTTGTTAAGTTCCATTCCTGTTCTCCTATTTGAATGGTGCGCAAAATAGAAAAAGCCGTGGAAATCCCGCGGCTAAAAAGTGAGTTCGCTCACAAAAGAGATTCCGTCTTGCTTCTTTCCGGTGACGACAAGGCGGTTTTCCGCGGACTTCGCCATGAAGAGCTCCAAAGTTTCGCCGTAAAGGGCTTCCTTTGAATAATTGATTCGGAAGTCAATAAGCGGCTTGGTGGCGTATTCATCGGGCAGGAAACTGGTGATGAACGCAGCGTAAAAAGCGTTATCGGTGTGATTGTTGCCATCGAGGTTTGACCGTCGAATGGTCTGTTCTCCGATCTTTTCCATGTTTTCGGGCTCGAGAATTTTACCGCAGGGGAGGCAATCGGGCTTCGGAAGGGAATTCGGATTCAGCTTGCGGAAGGTTTCGATTGTATTGGACGGTAAAATCTTTCGCGTATCGAATGCCGTGATCATCCACTTGGATGTTCCCGAAATCAGCCGATTTTTATCCGAGTCTAAAACTTGATACTGGCGATTGAATTGAAAGGAGTCCGCCTTGTCTTCGACGGTGATCACTTCGATTTTTTCGTCGATGACAGGCATCCGGTGAAATCGGAAAGAACTTCTCGCGACAACGCGGGCGATATTCTGCTTGGCTAAAAAGCCCATCGAGGTTCCGCGCAAGCGGATATCTTCTGTTGAAAGATCCGTTGTCAGGCGCAAAAAATCAAAAAGCGTCATTTTTCCATCTGGACCGCATTGCGTAAAAGGCACGCGAGTCTCGACATGGAAAGTGAAGCCGTCGTCATCATACCAGCGGGCGAAATTTTCGTTATATCCCATACCCCGAAAAATATAAATTTAGGGACTATCCGTGTATATAAAAAAGGCTCACGCTAAAAAATGGCGAAATTTTGAAAATTTACGCAGTTTTTAGAAACCGATGCCCAAGTGGAATAGATGATTCCCATCAAGAACGGGACTCGAAGCGTAAGCGTAGTCGAACTGGAATCGCCCAAAGACAATGCCTAGACCGGCAGAAATTCCACTTTCCGTTTCATCGCGGTAAGCGTAGCCGACGCGGAAGGCTAGCGATTTTTTATAGAGAAGTTCTCCGCCGAATCTCCATTCCGGATCGTAATCGGCCCGGCGGTAGGCGTCGGCGTGGACTGCCAAATCAAAAATGTCGAAAATCGGGTGGGTTCCCGAAATGCCTGCTTGTAAAGCCATCGGAGCGGATTCTTCTTCGCTTTCGTATTCTGAAACCCAGCCGAAATTTGTCACGGTTGCGCCAAAGGTAATGTAGCGGTTGAGCTTAAAGCTTGCACCGCCATCGGCAAGGACGGCAATAGCGGTCGAGTTGTCGATCGTTTGCGAAGCGAATCGGGCGGAAAGGGCCCAGTTGAAAACGGAAGGATTGCTTCCGATGCCGAGCTGAACCGCCCAGGCCATGGCCCCGTAGTCTTCAAGCTTAAAGCCGTCTTCGTCGCGACCCTCGATATCGCCGTAACCTAAATATTCGATCGCGGCGCTGGTGTTCACATATTCAAAGGGAAGACCTAAGTAGACGGAAGTGAGCTTGGCGTCGACATGGCTCGAAAAGACGATGTGTTCAATGCCTGCCTGGGTGGTGTTCGAAGAGGTCGTCGCAAGAGGATTGCGGGAAACTTCAGAAAATCCCTGCGGCGTCGCAACGCCTGCGCCGGCTAGGGCTGCGGAACGTGGCGACGTGGACATGGAAAGGAACTTCATGGTTGTGCCGCCTTCGTCTACATTCCAATATTTTCCACCTGCAAACGAAACGGTGCAGGCGCAAAGGACAGTCGAAAGGGCGAGATGTTTGAAGTTCATGGGACTAAACATATAAAATTTAGGCTTTCCAACCCTGCATAATCGCAAGAACCTTTCCCTTGAGCTCTTCGGCACGGGCTGCGGTATCGCTTTCGATGTAGCAGCGGAGTTCCGGAGCGTTACCGCTCGGACGCAGGTGGACGATGTCGCCTTGGTCAAAGGTCATGCGGTAGCCATCGGTCGAATCTTCGGCGACGAGCTTTCCGACGAGTTTTCCAAAATATTTTTCACCGAGTTTCTTTTCGGCAATTTCTGCGACTTTCGCCTGGCTCTTTTCGGTCGGGAATTCCTTGACGCGGTCGCTAGCGGTAAAGCGCTTGGGAAGACCCTTGAACAGGTCTTCGACGCCGGTGAGTTCCTTGCGGGCACGCACGAGAATGGCGAGCTGCGGAAGAAGAGCGTCGCGAGTCGGGAGAGCCTTGAGGGTCTTACCGTCCAAGGTGATGTCCGTTTCGAGAAGGAAGCCGCCGTTGGCTTCGTAGCCGGCGACGGTCTTGCCGTCGGCGTCGAGTTCTTGCATGCCGGCGATCACATAGGGGCTTCCGATGCGGGTGCGGAGCGTTTTGTCGAAAAGACCGCACTTTTCGAGGGCCGTGTTGCAGCTGACTGGCGTTGCAATGCGTTCAATGCCGAGCGATGCGGCTGCGAGAATGCCGAGGACATCTCCGCGGACCCATTTGCCGGTTGCGTCCGCAAAGAGCGGACGGTCGCTGTCACCGTCGGTGCTGACGATGGCGTCGAGGCCTTCCTTGGCCCACTGGATGCCGAGTTCAATGTCTTCTGGACGAACGGCTTCGGTGTCTACCGGAATGAACGTCTCGGAACGTCCGAGCGGTTTCACGTAGGCGCCGAGCTTGGTCAGAATGTCCGTGATGATGTCGCGTCCGACTGCGGAATGCTGGTACATGCCGATGGTCAGGCCGGAAAGAGCCTTGCTGCCAAAGAAGTCGATGTAACGGTTCGTGTAATCTTCGCGAGCCTGCGGGTCTTCTGCCGGAAGGGCTGCCGGAGACTTGAGCATGCCTTTTTCGTCGAACTTCGAGTCTTCGACTTCAAAGGCTTCGGCACGAATGCCGGATTCGTCCTTCTTCGAAATTTCACCCTTCGGGTGGTTAAACTTGATGCCGTTGCGGTCGGCAGGAATATGGCTTCCGGTAACCATGATGGTCGGGAGAGCCTTTTCAATTCCGTAAAGAGCGATCGCCGGGCTCGGAATGCGGCCACTGTAGATGACCTTCCAACCCATGTCGCATGCAGCCGTGGCGAGAGCCTGAAGAATACGGCCCGTGCTCGGGCGTAAATCGCCTGCAATCGCAACCGTCTTTTCGGACGGGTAATTTTTTTCGCAGTAAGCGAGAAATGCGTGGGTGTAGCTGTAGCACACGAGGTCCGTCATCTTGGTAACGAGACCGCGGGCGCCGCTTGTGCCGAAGCCAACGCCACTCGAATTCATCATGTCGTTTACGGAAATCTTCATACTGGAAATATATTAAATGCAAAAGAAAGGCTGCCGAAGGGATCGCCGAAATGACGCCCGGGAGGCATGGCCTTCCCAATATGTATTTAAATTTACTGCATGGATAGAGATCGTCGACGCCGTTTTGGACAGAACTTTTTGGATGTAGAAACCGCCAATTTGCTGGCTTCGGACATTCCGCTTTCTTCGGAAGATTCCATTCTGGAAATCGGTCCGGGGCATGGCGCGCTGACCGAACCGTTGCTTGCCCAAGGGGTTCCTGTCACAGCTGTCGAAATTGATGAAGAATGCGTCGCCTATCTTCAAAATAAGTTTGCCGAAAACCCCAACTTCCATGTTGTGAATCAGGACTTTCTCCGCTTCCCGATCGATGAGTGGCTGAAAGAAAATCCGAAACCGTGGCTTGCAGGAAACTTGCCCTATAACGTTTCCACAGGCATTGTCGCGAAAGTGATGCCGCTACTGAAAAAGACGCACGGTTTTATGTGCATGGTCCAGTACGAAGTCGCGGAGCGTTTTTGCGCAGAACCGCATTCTCGAAACTACGGAAGCCTTTCTGTATGGATCCGTGCGCATGCAACGTGTCAAATGCTCCGTAAAATCGGCCCGGAACATTTTACGCCCAAGCCGAACGTCGACAGTGCCACGGTCCTTTTCACTCCGCGGCCCGACCCGCTGGATGCGCCGAGCGAATTTTTTGATTTCGTTCAGGATGCTTTTTCGCAAAAGCGCAAGGTGATTACGAATTCGCTTTCCTGCCGTTATGAAAAGTCTAAAATTGCGAAGGCGCTAGAAAATTGTGGCTTTGCGCAGACGACCCGCGCCGAAGAATTGTCGCCCGAAGATCTTCTGAAACTTTATGAATGGCTAAAGTCCACGTTTCCCCACTATCAAAAAATGTGTATTTTGTGAGAAAAGGAATTTTTATGAAAAGAATCATTTTTGCTTTGTTCGCCTTGGTCTTGACGAGTGTCATGGTCGCTTGCGGACCTTCGTCCCTTGAAATTAAGGAAATGTCCTCGGATTGCGAATTCAATGTGGAAATCCGCTATGTGCCGAATGATTCCATTGCGATCTTTATGGGCAATGCTCTTTATGTGGCGACGTCCCAGCTTGTTTCCGGGAATCTTTACCCGCTTTCGATCAGTACAAGATCGGACATCGACAGTCGCGCTCCGACCGATGTGGTGAACTCCGACGAAGAATTTGCCGCCTATATCAATCGACGCGTTCCTGGAATTACTCATTTTGGCATTATTGTGGATGAAAATTCCGGAAACGAAATCGGCTTTGAAAAAACGGCTGCGATTCAAATGTTCCAGAACTTTTTTGACAAGTCTTACCCGGGATCCAAAACGGTGTATTTTGAATCGAAGAATGGGGAACTTGTCAACGCGAAGAAACTTAATTAACGGTGAACGTGCATGTTAGGCATTCAGCAAAAAAAAGGTGATCCCGATAAACTTTGCGGCCGCTTGGTGGTGTACGCAAAAATATTGCCCTCCGCATCTAAAGAACAGAATGTGGGTCCTGTTCCTTTTGCTTCCATGATTCGAAACGGCATCCTTGCTGTACGCGGGGAATTTGAAAAAAACAACAACATCAAGCGTTTTTTGGAACATGAGACGGGGGCGTCTTCGGTCGACAAAGGCATTTCGGAAATGATCGAACACATCAAGGAATCTGGTGGCGAACTTCCCGAAGGCTTGGACATTGATTCGTTCAAGGATCGCTTGGAAGAACTTTCGAGCATGGAAATCATCCCTGTTCCGGCAAAGATCATGTTCTATGATAACGAAGAAGAAATCCTTGCCGAAAATGCGGATATCTATTACATCGGTGAATTTACCGGAATGAATCAGGCACATCTCTGCATTACGAGCTTGCCGATTTTGTACCAAGCGAAGTACCGCGAACAGCAGAGCGCCGAAGAACAGAATTATATCAACGAGCTACTTTCGCAAATCGAATCCGACGGCTTGATTTCAAGCAAACCGGAAGGTGGCGAATTTTTGCCGGGCAAAGGAAACCTTCTGACGTTTGTCGGAAATTTGCAGGAACTTTTGGAACGCCAGGTCGTCCCGTACCTCTTGTACCAAGCCGCGGAAGAAGACCAGTTTGCGGCGAGCCTCAACCGGTTCAATGAATTCATGGTCCCGTACAAGGATCCGAAAGATGTGCAGATGATTGGGGCAACGCTTCGCAAGCTTCGTACGAATGAAAACAATGTGAAGGAACGTTTCCGGTTGGAACTTCTGTGTCGCAAGGTCAGCGCCATGTACCATGAAAAGTTCGAAGAGCTTCCTGAAATTCAGCAGAAGCTTGCCGAACTGGACCTTCCGGAATCCAAAAATTCAAGCGAAGGAATACAGTGAAAAAACTGGTTGTCATTGCGACGGGAAATGCGGGCAAGGTCCGCGAATTTGCCCAGGCGTTTCAAAATTCCGATCCGGATTTGGAATTTAAAACGCAGAAAGAGGTCGGCTTTACAGAGGATGTCGACGAAAATGGAAATACGTTTAAGGAAAACGCTTGGATTAAAGCGCGAGCGGTGGCGGATTTCTTAAAGTCCCGAAATATCGTAGGGACGGTTATCGCCGACGATTCCGGATTGGAAGTGAATGCTCTTGGCGGCGCTCCCGGAGTGCACAGCGCCCGTTATGCCGGGGAACATGGAAATTCCCGGCTGAACAATGAAAAACTTTTGCGAGAACTTTCGGGCGTTTCGGATCGCTCGGCCCGTTTTGTTTGCCAGCTTTGCATTGTTCATGCAAATGGAAAGGTCGATTATGTTGAAGGCGAGTGCCCGGGCGACATCATCGAGGATCTTCGAGGTTCCGAAGGTTTCGGCTATGATCCGCTTTTTGTGGCAAAAGGAAAAACGTTGACATTTGCAGAAATGTCGTTAGAAGAAAAGCAGGCTTTGAGCCATCGCGGTCATGCGATCGAAATTCTCAAGTCGCGCAAAATTCTTGCCGAATTTTAATTTGGGAATGTGAGATGTTCAAAAAAATTGCTGCATTCGACGAAAAGGTTTCCCGTTATCTGTACACGCATCGGCTTTCTGAAAAAGCGGACACATGGCTTCGCCGCTATACGCGCCTTGGTGACGGTTATGTTTGGGCGCTGATTGCCATTTTGATTGGTCTCGTGAAAGGCCCCATGTTCCTTGCCGAAGTGCTCGCGCAGGTGGCGCCTTCGCTTGTGGCCGCACTCGCCTTGTACTGGATTGTGAAGCTTTCATCGAAGCGTCGTCGCCCGTTCGATGCGATTCCGGAATTCAAAGCGCTTGTGCCGCCTCTGGACAAGTACAGTTTCCCGTCGGGCCATACGATGAATAATTTGGCAATTGCGACGACGGTTCTTTTGGCTGTTCCTGTTGCGGGGGCCGTGATGATGGCGCTTCCGCTGACTTGGGGATTTTTACGCGTTTACTTTGGCGTGCATTGGCTTTCGGATGTAATCGGAGGCTTTTTGCTGGGTGTCGTAAGCTTTGCGATTGGCCAGCTGCTATGGATTTTTGCCTTGGCTCCGCTTGTTTCTGGGTATTTCCACGGATGAACTTTTTATCGACAGAACAGATCTTTCGCCTCAAGCAGCCGGGGGAACGTGTTTCTGTGCTGCTTCGCCATGCGGAAAGGCGCCATATTACTCCGGAAGATGCGGATCATGGATCCTACGTGCCGCTGACCGATAAAGGCCGTGAACAGGCTTTGACGGCGGGAAAGGAGCTTTCCGTATTTCAAGGACCGATGTTCTTTGGATCGAGTCCCGTCTTCCGTTGTCGGGAAACCGCTGCGCGGATAGCGCAAGCGATGGGATGCTTGGAATTTTCTGACCCGGAAAAGGTGACGCCTTTGCAACCGCTGGCGGAATTTTATGTCAACGATTATGCCGCGTACATGCGGCATTTGAACGAAGGCTTTTACCCAGCGATCTGTAAGTGGATCGCGGATGGCGAACTTTCGGGCTTTTTCCCTGTCCGGGAAGGTTCCGAATCGCTTTTGAAATTCATTTTAGAGAATTCCGCAGCGAATTTTAACCTTTTCTGTTCCCATGATGCCTGGATTGTTCCGTTTATTTCGCATTTCGCAGGGATAAAGTTCAATCCGGATCTCTGGTTGAACTTCCTTTCCGGAATGGTGATTTTTTATCAGCCGAAAAATCCGTTGAAATCGGCAAGATTTTTCCCCGTCAAATTTATCGATGATGGCTTTCTCGTCTTCTCCCAATGGAAGGCGACCAAATAATCCTTTTGTAATCCCTTTAAAAAGCTTAAAGGTCCCTGCTTTCGCAGAGACCTTTAAGAGCGGGAAGGGCGAGATTCGAACTCGCGATAGGAAAACTCCTATACGTCCTTAGCAGGGACGCGCCTTCGGCCAACTCGGCCACCTTCCCTAATTCGGGGGATCACAATTCTAGATATTTTTCGCAGAAATTTCAAGTTCAAATTTTGAAAAAGCTGCGTTTAGTTATTTTTACCCCTGTTTAGATCCGGACTGGCCATGAAATTTTTGAAAACTTTCTTAAAAATCGCGATTGCGCTTTGCATTGTCGGGCTTCTTTGCCTGATTCCTCTATATATAATTGTTTTCCGCGTTCTGCCGGAGAAGGATCCGGACGGAATATTTAACCGCCGTTACATCCTTTCGGAACTTTCCGGCGAGTCTCGAGTGTATTACCGCGACGGAGAACGCCTTTTAGGCTCGTTTTTTGACGTCAATCACCGAATTTATGTGCCTTTTGGTGAAATTCCGGAAAATATCGTGAATGCTCTGGTGGCGGCGGAAGACGCTCGTTATTTTGATCATGGCGGTTTTGATATTACGGGATTTTCCCGCGCGATGTTGAATAATGTCCGCGCCGGGCGTTTGCAGCAGGGAGGTTCCACGCTTACCCAGCAGACTGTCAAGAATATTTATGGCCGAGAAGAGCGCAGCATTAAGGCGAAGTGGAAGGAACTGATCAATGCGCTTCGCATGGAAAAGCACTTTTCGAAAGAAGAAATCCTCGAATTCTACTTGAACCAGTTCCATGTTTCGGGCACGGGAAAAGGTGTCGCTATCGCCGCGCAGTATTTCTTCAATAAGGACCTCAAGGATCTAACCCTTGCGGAATGCGCTTTTATCGCCGGTTCGGTCAAGGGACCTTTCAATTACGATCCGTTCATCCAGCGAAATCAACAGCGGAGAGATCGTGCCTTAGAACGCGGAAGGACGCGCTTGAAATATGTGCTAGGCCGCATGGTGGACGAAGAGTATATTACGCAGGAACAGATGGATTCCGCTCTGGCGAAGCCTTTGGAATTTAATCACGGAAATTTCCGCTTTTCGCTCTCGACGCAACTCTCTCGACTTGAAGAAAAATTTGAAACGGATTTTTATCAGGGCCTTTTTGAAAAGGAAGGCATTTCGGACTGGCGCAAGGCGCAATTGCAGATTGTGACGACGATCGATGCCGATTACCAGATGGCTGCCAAGCGGGCTGTCCAGGATAACATTTCGAACTTGCAGGTGAAGCTCGGCGGTTTTGTCCTTCCCAAATCCGATCTTCCGAATCGAGCCGCCTTTGCTCGCGCAGGGGATTACCTGTACGGTGCCGTCGATTCTGTGAATTATGACGGTAAGGGCAATCTTTCGGACATTTACCTTTCCTTTGGGCAGTTGCATGGACACGTGAGCGCGTCGGATCTCGCCGATCTTGGAAAACAGATGAACGCCGATGTGAAAACGGTTTTAGCCCCGCGTCTCGCAAAGGGTTCTGTTTTGCTCGCAAGCGTGAAGGATACGGTCAAAGTAGACGGCGCTGTCCCGTGCCTGATCGAAACGGAACCGGTTTTGCAGGGTGCGCTGGTCGCGATACAGAATGGAGAAGTGGTGGCGAGCCAGGCGGGCTTTCACAACACAGGTTTCGATCGATCCTTCAAGGCAAAAAGACAGCTCGGTTCGAGCTGGAAGCCGATTCTGTATGCGGCAGCGTTGAACTATCATTGGCATTACTTGGATGAACTGGAAAATGAATTCAACCTATTCCAGTATGAAAATGATTTTTACTTCCCGCGTCCTGACCATAAAAATAAGGGCGAAACGGTCAGTATTCTTTGGGCTGCGGTCCGCTCGGAAAATATTGCGAGCATCTGGCTTTTGGACCATTTGCTCGACAAGCTTTCTACCGAAGAATTTATGGGAGTCGCTGCCGAAAACGGTTATCTTAAGCGGGAAGACGAAGCCTTTGACGATTACCGCAAACGCTTGCGCGACCAGCACGGGCTGTATCTGAACGAAACCGCTAAACAGGAAATCGAATTTTCCAAGGCTCAAAAGTCGCTTTACGAAAAACTTCTGTACGAAAATCGCCCTGCGGCGGCCCGCGCATTGCGCAACATGTTCTATGGACGGAACGTGGAATCCGGAAAGAAGAAGTATCAAAAAATCCAGAGGGAATATTTTGCGGAATTCAATCACAACTTCTTGCATTATTTGGCCATTCTCAAAGACCGTGACTTGAAGGCTCTGAACCCGGAAGATCCGCTGTCACCGACCGCCTTGTCCGATGAAGAAGTCTATCCGAATTTGAATCTTTCGGATATTCGCCGCTTAAATGGAATGATGGGGATCCCGCGTGAAGATGTGGATTATTCGAAAGCGGAAGAGCTCTTCTATTGGCCGGACTTCCGCCGTTCTGTCGCCATGGCCGCTTTTGCAAAGTTTGCGGGCGAAATCGGCATCCATGGAAAACTTCGCGAAGTGCAGAGTATGCCGCTCGGAGTCAATGAAATTCCTTTGGCCGAAATGACGACTGCGTATCAGACGCTCTTGACGGGAAACATTTACAAGTGTACGGACGGCGAATGGAACGAGCCTTGCCTGGTGAAGGAAATTCGGGACAGGGATGGTCGTCGCATCTTTGAAAATTCCGTTGAGACAAAGAAAGTTCTTTCCGATACGGTGACGGAGCAGATGGCGGTTATGTTGCATGCGGTGTTCCAATACGGAACGGCGATTAGTCAGTACAAGAATCTCACGATGATGTCCCCGTCAGGCGAAAATACGCTTCTTTATCCGACGTTTGGAAAAACCGGAACGACGAACGATTACCGCAACGTGGCATTCCTCGGAGCGATTCCGACATTTGTACCGAACAAGAATGGTTTTGCTTTGGATTCGGTGATTGCAATCGGCAGCTATGTCGGTTTTGATGATAACCGCCCGTTGAAATCGGGCAGAACCCGCATTGCGGGCTCTTCGGGTGGTCTTCCGCAGTGGGCTGAATTTGCCAAGGCGGTGGTGAAGGTTCGTGGCGAAAATTCGAAGGTCGATTTCCTCGACATTTCGATGCTTGCCAAGGGTGAAATTCCGCTTCGCCTTGGGACGGAACGTGGTGAAGTCCAGGTGAATCCGGTTACCGGTCTCCCGGTCTATTCGGCAACGGAAACGGTCCGCAATGTTCCGCTGTTGGATGTTCCGGGATACACGTCGCCGGCGCAGGTTGAAACGGCTGCGGCAAGTGCTGCCAACTCGGGAATGATGACGTCGCTTTCCATGCCGGCTTTTGCTCCGGATGCTTTACCGTCACATGAATCTTCTTCATCGAAGGCAGAAGAAGAGGAATTCGAATTGCCTGCGGACTTCACGGGTGATAACGCATTTGTTCCGATTGAACCGGGAGAATTTTAATCGATGAAAATTTTTCGACTTGTTTCTGTTTTAGGAATCGTATCTCTCTGTCTGAATGCGTGCGTCGGGACATCTCCGAAGCCTTCTACATCTGCTGCGGAACCGGATCGGGGAATGCCTTCTTCCGCACCGAAATCTTCCTTGATGGATTCGACAGAATCCTTCCGCCCGGTCGCTCCGAATTCTTTGATGGAAAAAGAATCCGCTCCCGAAAAAAAGGAAGCGCTTGTAAAAGAATCGGAGGCAAAACAAGAACGATCCAAGCCGAATGAGGTGACGGTAGAATTCCCGGACATCTATGTGGAAATTCCGCGCCTTGCGCAAAAGGCGCTGACTCGTGCCGATTCCTTTTATGCCGCCGGGGAGCTGGATTCCGCGGCAGCCATCGTGGAACGCTTTTCCGTGCTGAATCCGTTGTGGAAAGAATGGCAGGTTCAAGCGAAATCGATCGGCGAAAAGGTGCGGAGCGGATACTCGAAAAAAGATGCGGATTTACAGCAATTTCTAATCGCTCTTGTCAATGCAAATTCTCGACGGGCATCCTATGCAGAAGTGAAGCCCCTGGTGGATACGATCTTTGCAACGGCTCCGAGCGATTCCATTCGGCATTTGACCGATTCCCTTGCGCATATCGCCTATGTTCGCACCTATGAAAAAGTCAAAAAAGGCCGGGACGAAGCTTTGCAACTGGCCCGCGAAAAGGCTGCTTTTGACTCGGCGGAACAAAAACTTTCCGAATTGGTTCTGCGTTATTCTGATTTTATCGACACGCTTGAACTTCAGAAAGCGCTATTGAAAATATCTTCCCTGCGATCGGAAGAGTCGGCTGCGTCTGCGGAATACTGGAACTCGCACGATCCGGAAAAGGCCCTGGAAGAAGCAAAAAAACTTTCCGGTGAGCGAAAATGGCAGGCGGCAAAAGAATCTTTCATCAAGATCAAATCGAGCCGTTTGCGTGGAGAAGCTCTGCGTGAACTGGATTCCTTGAATGCGAACTTCTGCACCGAAAAGCGCAAACGAGCAGCCACTCTTTTTGCGGAATCCAAAAGTAAAAAAGGGAACAAACACGAAAAGCTTTCCCAGGCGATCGCCGAACTTGACGCATGCCTTGAATTCGCCCCGAATTACAAGGACCGAGCCACAGTCATTTCCAATAAACAATTTTTGCAGACGGAACTTTCCAAGTGATTTTCGGATATGAATGGTATCTTTACGTCGCCTTTTTCTTTGTCGGAATTTTGACGAGTGCCATTAACAGCATTGCGGGCGGTGGAAGTACCATTAGCCTTCCCATTATGATCTTTCTCGGGTTGCCTCCGACTGTCGCAAATGGGACAAATCGCATCGGCCTTTTTATCGGGAACACCACTTCAGCGGTCAACCTGTTTCGACATGGTCTGTTGAATACAAAGATCTATTTCCATCTGTTGCTGCCGACGTTCATCGGCTCCCTGCTTGGAATTTTCTTTTTAATTCGGCTGGACGATAAAATTTTCCAGGGCATCCTTTCCCTTGCGATTCTTTTGGTTGTCGTGATGGGGCAATTAAAACGGGATTTCTTGGGCAAGCCTCCGGCGACACCTCCAGAAAAATTGTCCTTGCCGGCTTTTTTAGGCTTTTTGGCGGTTTCCATTTACGGCTGCATCATTCAAGTGGGGGTTGGCTTTTTGCAGATATTCGCCCTTTCGCGTTATACGGGTTTGGATCTTTTGCACGTGAACGCCATCAAAAATGCGCTGACTTCTACATTTTTGCTCGTCAGTACGATCGGTCTGATCGCCATCGGCAAAGTGGAATGGGGACTTGCAATCTGCGTTTCGGCCGGATCCATGCTCGGAGGCCTTTTGGGCAGTCGATTGCAGCGTAAAAAAGGCAATGTTTTCATCAAAAGGTTCATTTCGGTGGCAAGTATCGTCATGGCGATCGTTTTGATTCGGGATTTGTTTGCCTAAAAAGG
>OCVV011343164.1_pt1 | contig 22076 bp, 15 predicted proteins | sample 1539721 | NCBI WGS metagenome assembly OCVV01 (sample SAMN02144230, study PRJEB22623) | gut metagenome | biome: sheep rumen | host: Ovis aries | place: New Zealand
ATGATAACAATCAACAATTTCAAAGAGGTATTGCTCTCACTTGGATTCAAACAAGAAGGAACAAATGATGTATATACCAAAGAGTACCATTTGAATGGCAATTTGGTGGGTGATACGCATATGTCCGTTAATTTTGCTGAAAAGCGGCTTGAGTTTCCTGCGGATATGCGTGGTTGCGACCGTAATACCTTGATTGATGATTCCCATAAAGAGAATATGGTTGTTTTTGAGTGTGTGGATCGTTTGCTGGACAAAGGTTATAAGTCGGAAGATATAGAGCTTGAAAAAGTGTGGCCATTAGGACACGAAGGCAAAAGTGGTCGTGCGGATATTTGCGTGAATGAAGCGGGCAATCCTCAAAAGATACTGTTTATTATAGAATGTAAGACCGCCGGTAAAGAGTTTGAAAATGCCGTTAAAGAAACGGAGCAAGACGGAGGACAGATCTTTTCCTATTGGCAACAGGAGAGATCCACCCAATGGCTTGCCATTTACGCTTCTAATTGGGATGAAGAAAATCAACATGTAACGCACTCTTGCAAAGTGCTCAACTGCTCAGACGATAAAAACTTGTTGGAGGTTGCCAATAAAAAGCGCAAGAAAAAAGAAGAGATTGCCGACAAACTCTATCGTGATGCTAAATCAACGCAGGAATTGTTTGAGGTGTGGCAAGAAACATACAATAACGAATGGCATGACGATATTATCTTCAAAGCCAACTCACAGGCATATAATATCGGAGTGGATGTTCTTCGAAAACGCGATCTGAAACCATTCTCTATGGAAAATAGCAAAATCGTCAATAAGTTTGAAGAAATCCTCCGTCATAACAATGTCAGCGATAAGGAAAATGCTTTCAACCGCCTTGTGGCACTCTTTATATGCAAATTGGTGGACGAAATCAAGAAAGGTGACGATGCAGAAATGGAGTTCCAATACAAGGAGCGCGTAGATACGTATGAGGATCTGCAAGACCGTTTGCAACGACTTCACAAAGAGGGCATGGATGAGTTTATGAAAGAAGATATTTTCTATGTAGAAAAAGATTATGCCCAGAAACTTTTCTCTGCCTATAAAGGAGCTGCACGCGCGCAAGCCATAAAACAATTGGACGAGACCATCCGCAACCTCAAATTCTACTCCAATAATGATTTTGCCTTTGTGGATGTGCATAATGAGGAATTGTTTGCTAAAAACGGAAAGGTCTTGGTAGAAGTTGTCAAACTCTTTCAAGAATATAGAATCGTATATCCGGAAAAGAACCAGTTCCTCGGCGATTTGTTTGAGCAATTATTAGCAAAGGGTTTCAAACAAAACGAAGGCCAATTCTTTACTCCAACTCCGATTACACGATTTGTGTGGGATTGTTTGCCTTTGGAGAAATATCTTGCGGCACATGGATTGCCCAAAGTGATAGATTACGCTTGCGGAGCAGGACATTTCTTAACGGAAGGTATTGAGGCTATCAACGATATTCAGCATAAGCGTAGAGACAAATCTATACCGGCAGACAACAAATGGGTACGTGATTGCATCTATGGCATAGAGAAGGATTACCGATTGGCACGTGTGAGCAAGATAGCTCTGTTTATGAATGGAGCGGGCGATGCCAATATTATTTTCGGAGACGGCTTGGACAATGATCCGGCAAAGGGCATTGAGAATGGCAAGTTTGATATATTGGTAGCGAATCCTCCATACGCTGTTTCTGCTTTCAAGGCACATTTGAAATTGCAACATAACGATTTGGATCTCCTTCCCAGTATCTTGCTTACTTCTGATACAATTGAAACACTTTTTGTGGAGAGAATAGGGCAATTGCTCAAATCGGGAGGATTAGCTGGAGTTTTCCTGCCTGTTTCTATCCTTACTTCGAGCGATAAAAGTGGTTATATTGAAGCGCGCGAGCAAATATTATCTAACTTCTATCTAAAGGCGATAGCATTGTTCGGTACAAAAACATTTGGTGCAACAGGAACTCAAACTATCGTGCTCTTTATGGAACGTTTCCGCGAGCCGCCTGTACTAAAGCAATTAGCAATTGATACGGCAAATAGTATTCTTTCTGGTAATGACAATAGTGACTGGAATGATAGTGATATACTGAATGAATATTTGTCCCTCATTGGCGTAACGGCAGAACAATACCAAGCTTTCGTTTCGGAAATGGCTTCAATTGAATACTTACGCGCTATTGAGTATTTCAAGACATATATAGTTGATTTTGAGAAAACGAAACAAAAATTTCCGCGTAACTATACCCAGGAACAAATTGAGCAGGAGTGTAAAGATCGGCTTTACAAGAAAATAAGAGATGTAGAGAAAGACAAACTTATCTATTTTACGTTAACTCGCGGTCAAGAAACAGTTGTCATTACAGCTCCGGCCGATAATGCAGAACAAAAGACGTTCTTAGGTTACGATTGGAGCAACCGCAAGGGAAGTGAAGGAATTGTCTTGAATCCAAATGGTGGATATTTGACGAATGTACAGAATCGATTCGCACATGGTACGTTAGCCGCATTTGTGCGTAATGCTTTTAGCAATATGCGTACAGAAATAGGAGAAGAAGCACCTTTCAAAAAATATGTGGCATCATACCGAACCATTGATATGCTGGATTTTACCAAAGCTGATTTTGATAAAGCAATTAAAACTACTGCTGACAGAAAAACCATTGTTAATAGTAAATATCCTCTTGTCAAACTTGGTTCATTTGCAGAGATCGCGAAAGGAAAATCAATAACAAAAGCAGAAGCGATAGCAGGAAATGTTAAAGTTATAGCCGGAGGTATGGATTATGCTTATATGCACAATGTGGCTAATAGAGAAGCCAATACGATCACTATAAGTGCAAGTGGAGCAAATGCTGGATTCGTAAATTTCTGGGAAGAACCTATATTTGCTTCTGATTGTACAACAGTAAGAGGAAGAAATGATATAGAGACACTTTTCCTGTATAATTTCCTACAATCTATTCAAAGCCAAATATTTTATTTACAGAAAGGTTCAGCTCAACCTCATGTTTATCCGGACGATATAGCAGACTTGCAGATTCCTCAAATAGAAGAAGATTTGATGCAACAAATTGTTGCTGAATGCCAAAATGTAGATAATGAATATAATAACTGCCATAAGAACATTGAAGATTACCGCAAGAAAATAACGAGAATAATGGCAGAAGTACAAGGCGGATCACAAAAATTAGGAAATTTGTGTGAAATTAATTCAGGAGGAACTCCGTCGAAGAAAGTGAATTCATATTGGCAAGATGGCACAATTCCTTGGGTTAAATCAGAAGTGTGCAAAGGCGAATTTGTATATTCCACAGATGAATACATTACAGAAGAAGGATATAAACATTCAAGTGCAAGATTATTTCCTATAGGAACAACACTAATTGCATTAGTTGGTGCCACCAAAGGGAAAACGGCATTTCTTAAATTTGAAACATCAACAAATCAAAATATTGCTGGCTTGAGAGTTATAGACAAGAATGTGATTGACGAGTTATATTTATTCTATATTTGTAGGGCTTCTTATGATACATTTACTAAGAACTTGGCGCAATATGACATACTTAATTTAACAAATATAAGAAATTTGGAGATCCCTGTTCCGTCGCTCTCTGACCAACAACGCATTGTGGCCCAAGTAGAGCAATACGAAGCCGAAATCCGCAAAGCGCAAGCTATTATGGACGGTTGTGCCGCACGCAAGAAAGCGATTTTAGATAAATACTTGAATTAAATATTTAATACTATGGCTATATTAACAGTTTACACTAAGTTGTTAAACAAAACATTAGAAGGAGCACGTATTATTGATATGGGCTCTACCAAAACTTGCCAGTGTGTTGTCCTGCCTTACGATGATGTCGTTAAGGTTGGCAAAGAGTACTTAACCGGCAAATATGCTTTTTATATCCTTTTAGGCAAAAAGCAAATAGGTGGACCTATGGCATATATCGGACAAACGAATGATTTTATCGTTCGTGTAGGCGATCATAAGCAGAAGAAAGATTGGTGGGAAACAGCTTTAGTTTTTGTCTCTAAAGCCAACGAGATATACGCAAGCGAAGCACTATATTTGGAATACCTCGGTTGGAAAGAAGCGATGGAAGCAAATCGATATAAGATGGATAATACCAAAGCCATCAAAGAGCCGGGACTTTCAGCTGACAAGAAGAATGATATGGAGCTATTCTTTGAGGAAATAAAATTCCTCACTCGCTTCTACGGATGTCATATCTTTGATAAAAGTAAAAATATCGTGCATGAAATGGGTGGATATGAGATTTTTACTGTTGAAGTAGAAAAGCGCGGCATCAAAGGGATATTACAATATTGGCCGATGTCAAAGAAGTATAGTTTATTAGAAGGAAGCCTTATATCTGCGATAGATACCAGTTGTTCAAAGGGTGCAAAAAAGCTAAGACAGCAATTAATCAATAATCCCGAGTTCTGCAAAAGAGAAGGTAATTTGATACGTGTTATTCAATCCACAAATATTCCGGTAGAAACAGGTCGTCCATCTTTCCCCGCAGAGATTATTACAGGTACATCGATGCAAGGAACTACTGCGCTCGTCAATAAAGATGGCAAGACCTTTGCGGATCTATACCTAGGCAAATAATATACCGCAAGTACAATCTCTCTCAATACGAAATCTCCTTCATCGAAAAGATGATCAAACCGATGAAATAAATAAAACCGCGACATCCAACTGAGTGTCGCGTTTTGCTTTGTTTTCCGCTAAATGTTAGGCCATGATAGGTGCTCGATATAATCTTTGAAAGGCTTCAAATCAAAGTACATTAATCGCGTTTTATCAAGCGTATCTAACATCGTAAAATATTGGAAATTATTCTTCTCGTAAAATGTAGTATTTATTTACAATTTAACGATTTACAATTTATTCATTTTGAAAATCCGGAGCAAAGATACAAATAATATACCAAATGTGCAAGAAAAAAGTGGGATTTGGTACAAAATCCATCTATTCTTTAGGAAAAGTCACAGACCAATTTTGGTTAATTTGTTTCGTGAGCAAAAATTTCGTTCCCTTTGTTAAACAAACCATCTGCCCTCCTAAAGCGAAATAGAAGCACTAAGAGGGACTTTTTGCAAAAAAATGCATATATATTTGCATATGTCAAAAAAAAGCAGTAATTTTGTAGCCCAATTTGTTAATTATGACAGAACAAGAGATTGAAACTCGTGCGCAACGCGCAATGGACCTGTTCAAACAGGGCTACAACTGCTCACAGGCAGTATTCGCTTCGTGCGCGGATTTATATGGAATAGAAGACCAGGATTTGGCGCTTCGTCTCTCTGCTTCTTTCGGCGGCGGAATGGGCAGAATGCGCTTGGTTTGCGGAGCGGCTTCGGGCATGTTTATGCTCGCGGGACTGCATAACGGTTCGGCTACTCCCCATGACAATAACGGCAAAATGGCAAACTACGCTTTTGTGCAGCAACTCGCTGGAGATTTCAAAGCCAAATACGGCTCTCTCATCTGCGCGGAACTATTAGGTCTTGCGCCGAAGGGTTCTACAATGGAGTTTCTGCCTGCGGAGGCTCTCCGCCCTAAACCAGAAGAGCGCACGCAGCAGTATTACGAAAAACGTCCTTGTTCCGAAATGGTGGCAGAAGCGGTAAGAATATATTTGAGGTCATTATGATAATTAAGAATTTATTAGAACTTATCGGTCACACGCCGATGCTCGAAATACAAGATGGTTTGTTCCTCAAATTGGAGCGTTTTAACCCCGGTGGCAGTGTGAAAGACCGCACGGCGCTTGCGATGATTGAGGACGCTGAGCAACGCGGTTTGTTACTATCCGGTGCGACGATTATCGAACCCACTTCCGGCAATACCGGCGTCGGTCTGGCGTGGATCGGTCGCCTCAAAGGGTACCATGTGATCCTCACTATGCCGGAAACGATGTCTGTGGAACGGCGTAACTTGTTAGCCGCTTATGGCGCAGAACTCGTTCTTACTCCCGGCGCAGAAGGAATGAAAGGTGCGATTGCCAAAGCCGAAGAACTGCGTGACACCACGGAAGGCGCAGTTATCTTAGGGCAGTTTGTTAATCCGGCTAATCCTGCAATCCATTATGCCACGACCGGACAAGAGATATGGGAAGACACGAATGGACAAGTGGATGTCTTCATCGCCGGCGTCGGAACAGGCGGAACGGTTAGTGGAGTGGGGCGCGCGCTCAAAGAGAAAAACATGCTCGTGGAGATCATCGCTGTGGAACCGGCATCTTCTCCTGTGTTATCCGGTGGACAAGCAGGACCGCATAAGATTCAAGGTATAGGCGCTAATTTTGTGCCCGAAACGTATCAGGCAGGCTATGTGGATCGCGTTATGACGGTTACTAATGAGGATGCTTTTGCAGCGGCTCGTTCGCTTGCCAAAGACCACGGATTGCTCATCGGCATCTCTTCCGGAGCAGCCTATTCCGCTGCTTTGCAACTAACCCGGCTCCCTGAGTATCGGGGCAAAAACATCGTCGTTCTTTTACCGGACACCGGCGAACGTTACCTCTCGGTCTTATAAAGGACTAAGTACAATGTACAAAGGATTTATCAATATAGCACATTTGAAACAACTCGTACTGCACTTGCAAGGCGAGGTTTTTCCAGAGTATTATCCCGCGGTAGAGCGTCCAACAGATCTCTGTTTGCCGAATGAGTTCTGGGAGCATATTCCCGAAATCAAGCGTCTTATCAATACCGATGTGGATGCGGTTTTGCATAATGATCCGGCTGTAACGGATCGTGGCGAAGTGATACTCAGTTACCCGCTGCAATATGCGATGATTCATTACCGTGCGGCGCATGTGCTCTACCAACTCGGTGTGCCGCGTATTCCGCGTATGTTAACGGAATTGGCGCATAGCCGGACAGGAATAGATATTCACCCCGCGGCGCAAATTGGAGACCATTTCTGTATAGACCACGGAACAGGTGTTGTCATCGGCGAAACAGCTATCATCGGCTCGCATGTTGTGCTTTATCAGGGTGTTACGCTCGGCGCAAAGAACTTCGAATACGATGAAAATGGCAAGCCCAAAGACATCCCTCGTCACCCGATTTTGGAGGATCACGTAACGGTTTATTCCAATACCTCTATCCTCGGTCGTGTCACTATCGGTCATGACACCGTTGTTGGCGGTAACATATGGCTTACACAGGATGTTCCGGCAAATTCGATTGTTTTACAATCTACTCCCGAAATACGAATAAAAAACAAAGCATAAATACCATGAAATACTTTTTAGCCATTATAGGTGGCGGACCTGCGGGTTACACAGCCGCAGAAAAGGCTTCGAAAGCCGGCAAAGATGTAGTGCTCTTTGAGCAAACGTCTCTCGGTGGCACATGTCTCAACGTGGGATGTATTCCCACCAAATCGTTGTTGTACGGCGCAAAACAATACTATAACGCTACGCACGCGCAAAAATACGGTGTGACCGCAACAGGCGTTACTTTTGATTTTGCAGCTATGCAGAAACGCAAGACCATCGTCGTTCGCAAACTTGTTGCCGGTATCAAACAGCGCCTGAATAACGAACATTGTACGGTGGTAAACGGGGTAGCAAAAGTGCTTGATAATATCCGCCAAGTTTGGCGGATCGAGTGCAACGGCGAAACATACGAAGCCGAAAACCTCCTGATCTGTACGGGTTCGACGAATTTTGTGCCGCCTATCCCGGGAATAAAGGACAATTCCGCTATTTGGGATAGTACAGACGCCTTAGCAGCAACTGAACTGCCGGAGTCCATTGTTATTGTGGGCGGAGGAGTCATCGGTATGGAGTTTGCTACGCTCTACCACGAATTAGGTGTGGAGGTGACGGTGATTGAAGCGATGCCGACCATTCTGCCAAACCTCGATCAAGAGGTCGTGCAAGTCCTGCTCGATAAATACCGCAAAGCCGGAATCAATATCCTCACGTCCACCAAAGTGGAAGAGATAAGACCCCTCCCGGCCTCCTCTATAGGGGAGAAGATAGGATGTCAAGTCAAAGCCAATGGGGAATGGTATGAGGCAGAGCGAGTGCTGGTTTCTGTCGGCCGTAGAGCGAATTTGAATGGTTTGGAAGCATTAGAAGGTTTGGAGACCGAACGCGGGGCAATTAAGATTGATGAGTTCTGCCGGACGAACCTGCCGAACGTCTATGCTTGCGGTGATGTAACGGGTAAAATCATGTTAGCGCACGTCGCTTCCCGACAAGCCGAAGTGGCCGTGGAGCACATGCTCAAGGAAATTGTTAATTGTCAATTATCAACTATCAACTACTCTGCTATTCCTTCTGTCGTTTATACGAATCCGGAGATAGCGAGTGTGGGTATGACGGAAACACAAGCGGAGGCAAACGCTATTCCTGTAGAAGTACGCAAACTGCCAATGACTTTCTCCGGCCGTTTTATGGCAGAGAACGAAGGCGAAACGGGGCTTTGCAAGATGATTATTGACAGCCGCAATAACACCATCATCGGCGTTCATTGTATCGGCAATCCGTGTTCGGAGTTCATTGCCGCCGCTACGTGTGCGGTACAAAACGGCTATACACCCGAAGATTTCCAGCAAGTTGTTTTCCCGCATCCCACAGTAAGCGAGATTTTGCATGAATTATTATAACACACATATTTATACCATGAAAAGACATATTATCAGCATTTTAACTGTTTTTATCCTCATTCCGTTCAGTTACGCGAATGTAGTGACTGGTGTAGCTGCTATTCCTGACGGATATTATGCCAGCGTAGATCATTTATCTTCTTCGGAAGCGATTCTCGATGCGCTCCATGACAAGATCAAGAATCACAACGTTATTGCCTATAGAAGCCTTGAGGCATACTACGAGCAGACGGATTTCTATGCCGACACAGTGTGGGACATGTATTCCACCTGCCGTTTCACCATGGCTGATGCCAACAAATCGCAAAACACGGTATGTGACGCGTGGAATAAAGAGCACTCTATTCCGCAATCATGGTTTAATGAAGGATCGCCGATGAAATCCGACCTTTTCCATGTTTATCCCACCGATGCACGCGTCAACAATTTCCGCGGCAACCTGCCGTACGGCGAAGTAAATGGAAGTAACGGCGCCGGTTTCCCGGATAACTACCAAAACCATGGATTGGGCAAAAAAGGTTCCAATACGTTCTCCGGCTATACAGGAACGGTTTTCGAACCTGCAGATGATTACAAAGGCGATTTCGCGCGTACGTATTTCTATATGGTAGCGCGTTATAGAGACAAGGCGCTTACGTCTTCCGGAGGTAGTGCGGTCTTTACATCCAATAAAACCAACCTCACTACATATGCTAAAAATCTTTTCCTCAAATGGCATCGCAATGATCCTGTTTCGCAGAAGGAGATTGACCGAAATCAGGCGGTCTATGGCATTCAGAATAACCGCAATCCGTTTATCGACTACCCGGAATTGGTGGAATATATATGGGGCTCCAAAGTGGGGCAACGAATCGATTTGTCCCAATTGACTCCAACGTGTGAAGGCGGTTCTATTGTTCCTGTGGAAACACCTAAATATGGCGTTACATGGTCAGTTTGCGGCAAGAATATAGCCCTTGATTCCGTGAAAGCCAATGCTAATATTTCCGTCCTGCCGGAGACACCTGTTTCCTGCTCCAAGGAAAGTCCGCTCTTTGTGGGATGGAGTAGTACGGCGATTGAAGGTACGACCGATGAATGTCCGGTTCTCTACACCCAATTGAAAGAGTTCCCAGCTGTAACCGAGGATGTGACCTATTACGCTGTCTTTGCAAAAGCGGACACAATGGGTTCGTCAGCTCCTGCTACCTATTTCTTCGACAAAGACCACACCGAGGGCTGGAATTATACCACGAAGTGGCTCAGTAACGGATACTGGCTCTTGGATAAGAGCGCATCAATCGTTTCGCCGGAGATTGATTTAGCCGGTTTGGAATCCATCGTTGTGACGATGCGCACGTATGGCGGTACTCAGTTCGACCAACTGGATATCCACGAGGCGGACGGTAAGTTAACAACCCTCATTGCAACATCCGGCAAGTCGATGGCGGAATACACTTGGCAAAACAATCTCTACATAGCCGGTACGTCCGCGCTGACGTTTATATGTGCAAACGGCGGAGCAGAAAAGGGCTTAGGTATTCAATCGATCACCATCAACGCTACCGGAGCAGGGGTGACTTACAGCCGGTATATTACCACGGAAGGAGCCACAGGCTTTGAGCAACTACAAGGGGAGAATGTACCAAGTACCAAGTTCATCAAGAACGGACAACTATATATCCGCGTCGGGGAATATATATACACCATTACTGGACAGAAAATCAACTAATTATGAAGCGCAAACTTCTTACTATAGGCCTTTTGATCGTGGCATTCTCCTTTGTGACAGCAGAGGAGATGCCGGAAGGCTATTATGACAATATCAACGGCAAGAAAGATGCCGAATTGAAAGGTACGCTCAAAAGCATCATCCGCAAGCATACTGTCATTCCTTATGGCAAAGGAAAAGGTAATACATGGGAAGTGTTCTACTATTCCGACCGCGATTCCAATGGTAATTGCATGGATATGTATTGCGATACATGGCAGAAATTTACCTCTCCAGGAGCGGCGATAAGCGGCTGTAATATTGAGCATTCATTAGCTAATTCTTGGTGGGGCGGCTCAAAAAGCGATCAATACAAAGATTGCTATCTGCTTAATCCGTCTAATTCGAACGCGAATAGCGCGCGAAGCAATTATCCGTTGGGAGTGCCGGCAAAGAATGTCAAAACATCCGGTTCATTGCGCATCGGACAAATTCACCACGATTCGTTAAACGTTGATTTCTTTGTCTTTGAACCCAAAGATGAGTACAAAGGCGATTTCGCGCGTACCTATTTTTATGTGGTGACTTGTTATGGCCGGGACCTTGAAGGCAAATACCCGGACCTGCCGCCCACTACAAAGAAGAAAGGAACAGGCTGGCGTTTGGAAAACAAGGATGTGGGCTCGCGTTTTGCGATGCAGAATGACAACTATCTGGAGTTTCAACCTTGGGCGCAAAAAGTGCTGATTGAATGGCATCGGATGGATCCGGTGTCCGAAAAAGAAGTGAACCGAATGGATGCCGTAAGTGATTTCCAACATAACCGAAATCCTTTCATCGACTACCCCTATTTGGCGGAATATATCTGGGGTGAGAAAGCCGGAGAAGAAGTGGATGTGCGTCATTTGATGGCTTCTTCCGACCCGGATTTTGAACTTGGAAAGAGTGACGGCTGGAGGGATGAAGTAACGGCTTTGGAGTCTCCAAACACGACCATCAATGCTCGTAAAGTCCTCATTAACGGACAATTATATATTGAAATAGGCGATGCAACTTACACAGTAACGGGGCTTCGCGTGCACTAATCATACAACTCAATGAGAAATCGTTTGCTTATTCTTTTAATTTTGTCTTCGGCTACCTTGTTGGCTGCTAATCCGAAGAAGCGTGGAGTCGTAATAGACACGATTTGCCATGCTCCTATTGCTCATATGATACAAGTGGCGGATAGTTTTTGCTATCAGTTTCAGGCATGTCCTGATTCGCTTTTCCTTTGGGCTTATCTGAATTTGAATGACACGACGCCTAAAAATGCACAAAAAAAGAAAGTGCAGAAAAACAAAGAGAGCAGGGATGTGATTCAGTTGCGCTATAAGGATCGTTCTTACAATGCGGAAACCAAAACCGGCGATGTGGCGATAGATATTTATGTGTTGGGAATGCGCTGGTGGAAGGATCAACACCTCGGTACGATCTATACAAAAACGCACCCCAAACCCTTATTATATCCCGTTACGGCGCACATGACTGCAACCTATTCGGGCTCTATTTTAGATGGTGGAGATTTTATTATGATCATGGAGCCTTTAGGTCCGTCCACAACGCTGGTTCATTATGAGTTCAACCTCGCTTTCGGATCTGTCTTGGCGAATTTTATCTCTGATAAAACCTGGCACAACGGTATTGAATGGCGGTTTGTGACGATATTGGAAAACCTGATCGAATGTGCAGAAACAGGAACCGTCAAGCAGAGGCCTCCCAAGTATAAGAAATAACTATCTCAGAAGCCACTGCACGGAGTGACGGAAGATGCGGTCAAACTCAATAACTGCCTCTAACGGGAAGCCGTAAACAATCGTTTTGCCTTCTACGCCTATAGCCGCCGGGCAACGCATATCTTCATAAGTTGCGATCACTACGCCCTGCTCGTCCGTGGCTTTGAGACCTTCCGCGTGCGCCGTAAACAACTGGTCCTCGTTGGGTTCCATGAGCAACTGGTATATTCTTCCGCGAGCCACATTCTTAGCATGTTCCGACTTGTGATAGCCTTTTATTCTGCCCGAACGCGTAGCACGTGCGGCATAATAGGAGGCATGCAGGTTCTGTTTCACCCAGGTCGGATCAACTGCGCTCATATGGTCCGAACTCATCAATAACCGTCCGCCTTTTTGCAGATATTCAGCTATCTGCGCACGGAAAGCACTATCTTGAAGCGGATGTCGGTCACGGCCGTACACCAAGTCCACCAATGCAAACGTGCTGTCTATTTTCGCCATCTTTTCTGTGGCGCTCACATACGAGATATGCATTTTGCGCAGGGAATGCCCGTGCTCATCTGCCCAATTACGTGTGTTGCCGATGGTCATTTGACCCGCATGGTCGCGATAACAAGAGCCCCAGCCGCAGTTGTCGTCATTCGTCCACAGGCTTTTCCGTTCAAAATCCCACTGCTCCCCGATATACGCGCAGGTGAAGCCGTCCTCGCAGGCGTAGCTGCCCGGCACGATACCGGCATGCACACTGTCCGCGAACCACTCTACGCCATATGTGTCATCAAAGCCGTCTATGATCAAAGCTGTGGGCGCTTCTTCCTGATCACTGAGATACGCGCTGATAATCGGGCTGCGGAAACTCAGTCCGCCCTCATTGCCGGCTACGACGTAGAAACTATATCGTACTCCGCGCTGGAGATCCAACTTCAACTGCGTCTTTTTCTCCACCTGCTGAATATCCCATTCGCCCTCGTTCTCACGGACATAGACCATGTAATAGGTCGGAGCAGCTGTGGGCTCAATCGAATCGATCTGTGCTTCCCATCGCAGCAAGCCTTTTTGGTCAATCGCCAATTGTTGCACCGGTAGCGGTTGTACCACGGCGGACTTGCCGTTGATGTACCGCAATATACCTTTATATACCGCGCGCGCGGCGGCAAAACGGAATGCCGGATTCAGACCATAACGCATATCCGCCATGTTCTTATGGCTGAGCAATTCCAAAATGAGACTTGGCACCACCGGCACGCGGCTCTCGCAGTAATTGGCTTCTTTGAGTTGCCGTCTTGTCCATTCCGGTGCTATGCGACGCAGATCTTCTGTGATTTGTGTCTGAATACGGTCGGCAAGATTGCGGTTCACGGTCTCGCGGTCTCTGCCATCGCGCAGGACGGTTGACCCTTCATCGTCTTTGGCGGTATAGATCACTAATGTGCCGACGATCGTGCTGTCATCGCCGCTGTCCATGCCGTCCGTGTGAAAAGCCAGACACAGGTCGATGGGTTCTTCCAACGAGTTGATCCACATCGCGCGGCATTTCATATCGTCCTTGTATTCATCGCCTTCATACAGATCCCAGATCGTTGTGTCCGCTCCCTGATTGATCAGCCAGTAACGCGCGCCTTCGGTCCATTGCGGCATGCCGGAAACGCCCAAATCGTCCTGTTCTAATCCCGCCCGCGGCGAATAGATCGTTGCGCCGGCATTCTCCAACATCTGACGGATAAGCCGCACATATTCCTGGCTGTACAGGTCTTCCACGGTCGTCCATAGGGTCGCCCGTTGCCATATCCACTCATTGCGGTCGCGGTTGAAATACAAACCATGACTCGGGTAGAGTGCTATGTTCTTTTCGGTCAGGTCCTTTTGCTTGCCGCTCGGCATGATTCCTTTTGCGCAATCGGTCACTAAGTTCTCGATATTGGTTCTTCCGGCAAAAATGGTCACTTTGCCTTTCTCGTGCCCGAGCACCCAGAGACTGACTTTGCGTTTGATTTCGGATATACTCTCCGGTGTCCAGCGTACATCTTTGAGCACCGTGTTCGTCGTAACCGTTATATTGTTGCCGTTGACGCGCATGCTCTTCACCCTTACGGCGGGAGACCACAAGGGCTTGAAACCGGTAAAGACAGTAAGTGAATCTCCCAATTCCGGCATACCGATAGCCGCATTGGAAGGCAAAATGGAGATGGCGCAGAGCGCAATCAGTATAAGGGATTTCAGTTTCATTGTTTAAAATTAAATCTTCTGTTAACGGGTCGCACGCGGTAACCGGCGTTGCGTAACTGCTCAATCAACCCTTTCTCGCCACCGAGATAGACGGCATTGAGGGTGATAAAACATGCTCCTTCTTTCAAATCATTCTTCAGCCTTTTGACCCATTGCTCGTTGCGCTGGCAATACACTTGATAATCCGAGAAGGAAATGGAAGTAGTATTATCCGGTCCGGAAACCTGATAAGCAATGTCGGTCAAAAGACCATTGAGGTAAAGTGCTTTGATGGCTCTTTCCTGCTTCACTTCATTCTCCGGATATTCGATAACTTTGAGTAATTCGCTGCATTGCCAGTGAAACGGCTCGCGATCAAAAAGCATGTACATGGTCTCTCCCACATCGTCCAAACCGACCACAGGAATATTACGCTCTGCAGCCACCGATTCAAAGAAACTCTCCATGGATCGTTGCTCGTCGTATTGGAGCCACTGTTTCATCAATTCCGTGCGGTACATCTCTGTCAAGTACGCCGGTTTCATGCGGCAAAGCTTATCTAATCCCATGCTAAGTGTAATGCGAAGAGCATCGTCGATAAATTTGTATTCCTTTTCGCTGTAGAAATTCGACAACTTGATCGAGTCTGGTAGAATAGCCGCCTGACGCAAAGCCGCGATGGCTTCGTAGTCCTGCATCGCAAATTCTGTCAGCACTTTATGGCACTTGCCGAAGCATGCAAACACGTTCGGAATCGTGTCCAAAAACTGCATATCTACGTATCGGTTCGTTGCCAAAAGGTACGATTTTTGGTTCGTCCCGTTCCCCGAAATCTCATAGAGCAACTGCGCAGATGTACAAAGGGACAAAGTACAAAGTGCAAAAGTTAATATGTGTCGTTTAATTCTCAATTATCAATTCTCAATTATTAATTATTTAAAACGTGTGATCATGTTATAAGCCTGATAGATTCCTAATTCTCCTGCTTTGCTCAGATCGTTCAGACCCTTCTCGTTCTCGCCGATATAGATGTACGTCAGGCCGCGGTTGAACCATGCTTCGGCAAAGTCTGCATCGATCTGGATTGCCTTGGAATAGTAGTCGATGGCATCTTTCCATTCCCGCTGTGCGCAGAGGATATTGGCTTTGTTGAAATACGCAAACGAGAAATCCGGTTGCAAGCGTGTTACCTGGTCGTAGTCGCGCAGCATGATATCGAAATCCATGTTCGAGGTGTTCTCCAACTCACCCGTAGCGCGTTGGTATTCCAGCAAACGGTAACGCCAGTTAGCGCGGTTGAAGGTGATGATGACGGACAACATGAGGTTCTCCGAATAGGTCGGAAGGAGTGTCAGCGCGCGGGTACAATCGTCTATCGCGCTGGCGTAGTCCTGTACGATCGCGAACTCGATGGCGCGTGTGAAGAACAACTCCGCCGTCGGGTACTCATCTATTTTCTTGGACAGACGGGAAATCTCCGTGAAATGGAAATCCACCATCTCTGCCGTCAATGCGATCTCTTCGTTCGTGAAACGCAGCGCTGCCGGCAATGCACCGGATTTGTTGAGTTGATCGACTAATGGGTGATAATAATTGGTTCGGCGCAGACTTAGATCCTGGCTGTAATAACTGAGTACCACATTAGGCTCGTTCACCACGTCCTGGTATTTCTTCTGAACTGTTCCGCGGGTCTGGGACTCGTATTTCTGTTCCTCGTCCGGTATATCGGTCTGGTTTTGCGCCGTGGATGCCGAGAACTCCTTGCGATGATCTTTCTTCTGCGGCTGTGCATCGGCTATGTGCAGATCGGTTTGCGGCTGAGAAGCTTGCTTCGCCTGAATCTCTTCTTTCTGTTGCTCCAACTCCTGTGCTTTTTGGCGGTATTGGAACGCCGCTTTGGCGTTTCCTTGCTTCGTCTTGGCTTGTGCCGCCAGGTAATAACTCGGAAGGAAATACGGATAGCGCTCAATGAGCACATCCATATCGTTTACCACGGCTTTCCATTGTTTGAGTTGCATCTCCACCAAGCCGCGTTGGTAGCGATATTCGGTCCGTTCCGGCGCTAAGTCGATCGCCGTATTGAAATCTTCCAACGCACGGTTATAATCGCCCACTTCCTGCCGCATTATTCCGCGGTTGTAATAACAATCCGCATCCCGTGGCGCTAATTTGACGGCTTGATCGTAGTCCGCCAATGCCCCGCGGTAATTATGCCGGTGATAGTGAATAACACCCCGGTTAATGTAGTCTCCTGCCCATTTGGAGCCTAAGTTGATGGCTTGTGTGAGTTGCACGTATGCCTCGTCTTCTCGCTCCAACATCAAATTGGTCACACCCAAAGCGGACCAAACGGCAGGATTAGTCTTGTCGTATTTGGCGGCATTCTCAAAGGCATCGAGCGCACACATCGTGTCTTTTTTCAGAAAACAAATATGCCCTTTCTCGCCCCAGACAGAAGCGGCTTGCGGCTCACGGCGTAACATCTGGTCTATATCCTCCAGCGCCGCGTCGTAGTTCTTCATCTGCGCACGCGTGTCCGCGCGTAATAACATATAGGTGCGATTTTCCGGCGAGAAGAACAGCGCCTCGGTGTAGTCCGCTTCCGCTTTCTCCAGTTCATTCAACTGGCGGTACACATATCCGCGGGCATAGTAGATGCCCGGCGAGAACGGGTTACGCTCGATGGCGGCATTGCAATCCCGCAACGCACCTTGGTAGTCCTCCAACTGTATTTTCGCAATCGCCCGGTAGAAATAGGGTTCGCTCAAATAGGGCTTGAGGTGAATGACCTGATTGAAATACTGAATGGAGAGCACATAATCTTCAAAATACAGTGCATTCCGTCCGATTGCCGTTATACGGTCGGTATTGAGTTGCGCATATGTACAAAGGGACAAAGTACCAAGTACAAGGCTTAATATGTATCTTTTAATTCTCAAATCTCAAATATCAAATATCAAATCTCAAATTACTTACATCCCGCTTCCGGATCAAACCATGCCGGCACATCGAACTCTTCCTCCTCGCTGTAGCCCAAATCCGGGTCTGCAAGTACTTTCTTGAGATACAGAGCACTGATCGGCAATGCCATGGATGCTCCTTGTCCTTCCCGTAGATTATCAAAATGTATGCCACGATCTTCACCGCCGACCCATGCACCGTTGACCAGCGAGGGCGTGAAGCACATAAACCATCCGTCGGAGTTGTTGTTGGTCGTACCTGTCTTGCCGCCCATAGGCGCTTTGATGCCGTATTTGAACCGCACGCGCACACCTGTTCCGTGATCCAGCACTTCGCGTAACATATAAATCATCTTGTACGCCGTGGTCTCGCTGATGATTTCATGCGTCTGCGGCGTGAATGTGCCGATGACGTTTCCGTTGTTGTCTTCAATACGGGTGACGTAGAGCGGTTCGGTACGAATACCCTTGTTGGCAAAGGTGGTATAAGCATCTACCATCTCCTCCACACTCACTTCGCACGGTCCCAGACAGAGCGAGATCACGGGATCCAATTGTCCTTGAATACCGAAAGACCGCATCATCTTCACTAACTGTTCCGGCGTGAAGAGGGACATCAGATAAGCCGACATCCAGTTGGAGGACACTTTGAGACCCCATGCGAGGGTGACGGTGTCGCCCAGATGGTCATCGTGCGTATCTCGCGGCGCCCATACATTGCCGTCAGGCAGAACTACATGTATCGAATCATATACCCATTTCTCGCACGGCCACATTCCCTCGTCCATCGCTAATGTATAGAGGTAAGGTTTGATTGTAGAACCCACTTGGCGACGGCCTTTGGTACACATATCGTATTGGAAATGTGCAAAGTTCGGTCCGCCCACATAGGCTTTTACATGTCCTGTATGCGGGTCCATGGACATAAATCCGCAGCGCAGATAACTCTTTTGCCATTTGATAGAATCGTACGGGCTCATTACCGTATCAATCATTCCTCGGTCATACGTGAAGATCTGCATCTCGCGCTCCTTGTGGAAAGAGCTGATAATCGAGTCATGGCTCAAACCTGCTTTCTTCATGTTGCGGTAGCGGTCTGTCTGACGCATCGAGCGGTTCATGATGCCGTCTATCTCATCTTTCGTCAGCGAAGAAGAGAAAGGCGCCGTTTTCTTCCGTTTCAGTTCTTTGAAGAATGTTTTCTGCTGCTCCTGCATATGCTCGTTCACCGCCTCTTCGGCGTATTTCTGCATCCGCGAATCGATGGTGGTGTAGATCTTCAAACCGTCCTGATAAATATCATATTTGCTGCCGTCGGGCTTGTGGGTCTTCTCGCAAAAACCGTACAAGGCATTGTTGTCCCATTGCCATTTATCGACTTGGTATTGTAGCTTGTTCCATTCCGAATAATCGCTCTCTTTGGGCTCTTTGGCGGTCAGCACACCGCGCAGATACTCGCGGAAATACGGCGCAATTCCTTGTTTGTGATCCACGGAACTATAGTGCAACTCCAGCGGCAGCGCAGCAATCGAATCACGTGCCGTTTCGTCCAGGTAGCCGTACTTGACCATTTGCCCGAGCACGGTGTTCCGGCGGTTGGTGGCGCGTTGTGGGTGACGGATCGGGTTGTATAGCGACGGGTTTTTACACATGCCCACTAACATCGCCGCCTGCTCGATTTTCAAGTCGGACGGGGTAGTGGAGAAATACACCTGCGACGCCGACTGAATACCCACCGCGTTGTAGAGAAAATCAAACTGATTGAGGTACATCAGCAGTATTTCGTCCTTCGAATAGAGCCGCTCCAACTTGGTGGCAATCACCCATTCGATGGGTTTCTGCATCGCGCGTTCGAAGATATTATTGGCTCGCGGAGACCATAACTGCTTGGCTAACTGCTGCGTGAGCGTACTACCGCCACCTGCGCGACCTAATTTGAGGATTGCACGGAACATGGATTTCAGATCCACGCCGGTGTGGCTGTAGAAACGTGCATCTTCGGTGGCTATCAACGCGTTGATTACATTGGGCGACAAGTCCGTATATTGCACGCCCACGCGGTTCTCGTACCGGTAATAGCGACCTAACGACTGCATGTCCGATGAGATGATCTCACTGGCAAAGCGGTTCTTCGGGTTTTGCAACTCCTCCAACGGCGGCAAATAGCCCAATGCGCCACGTGTGATCAGAAACATCACAAACCAAACCAACAAAATGCCTCCAAAAAAGAGACTCCAAAACCAAATCAAAAACGGTTTGTACCAACTTTTCGTTTTCATATCATCAGATCTTCAATTATTCTGTTTAAAATATGGATGCCTTCTTGTGTGGCTACCAGACGTCCGTCTTCTGTCACCCGTAACAGCCTCTCTTTAGCTGTCATTTCCGCGACCATTTCGCGACCATTACGGACGTGTACGTCCGATAAAGGAATGCCTTTGCTCGTTCGTAGCCCCAACATGATTCGCTCGTTATACAGCTCTTTCTCCGTCAACACTTCTTGCTCGCGTACCAAGGTGCCTTTCCCGATTTTTTTGATGTATTTGCTCAAGTTATCGGGGTTCCAACTGCGCACATTCCCTATATAACTATGCGCGCCCGCGCCTATGCCTATATAAGGTGTGCCGTCCCAATAACTGCTGTTATGCTTCGATTCGTACCCCGGCAACGCAAAATTGCTCACCTCGTAATGGTCAAAACCAGCCTCTTTGAGCCGTTTGCATAGGTAATCGTACATTTCGTTCTCTTGTACTTCGCCTATCGGCGTGATCTCGCCTTTGTCGCGCATGGCGGTCAGAGCCGTTCCTTCCTCGTACATCAACCCGTAGCAGGAAATATGTTGTACTCCTAAACGCAAAGCCAATTCGATATCCGCCTTCCACAGCCCCATCGATTGTGTCGGCAGGGCATACATCAGATCGATGGAAATGTTGTCAAAGCCTGCCCGTTGTGCCATACGGACTGCCTCTATCGCCTGCATGGAGTTATGCCTCCGCCCGATGAGTTGCAGCAGGTTATCCTTGAAGGATTGTACGCCGATGGACAAGCGGTTAACGCCTGTCTGCCGTATTTCGGACAAGTATTTCTCCGTAACATCGCCGGGGTTGACTTCCATCGTGATCTCTTCGGCGTCGTCTGTTCCGATGGTCCGCAGGATGCGGAAAATGTCGATGCTGTCTAACATACTGGGTGTACCGCCCCCGAGATAAATCGTGCGTATCGGTTCGCCGGCTTCCTCTTTGCGTGCGCTGATCTCTTTGAGCAACGCGTCCACATATTCCGTCCGCCTCTCCAACTGAATTGTGGAGAAGAAGTCGCAATACAGACATCTCTTCTTACAAAACGGTATATGTACGTATAATCCTGCCAAGTTATTTACGATTTGGTCATTTACCATGTACCATTTATTTGGTCATTTAGCATTTACCATTTTTAATTTCCCTCCCTTGTGGGGAGGGTAAGGGTGGGGTTATTTCTTCCAAAAAACTGCCGATTTTAGTTCGTCCGGCAAGTACTGTTGTTCTACCCAATGCCCCGGATAATCATGCGGGTACTTGTATCCGTCGTGATAGCCGAGTTCTTTCATTAAGCTCGTCGGCGCGTTGCGAAGATGCAATGGAACGGGTAAATTCCCCGTTTCGCGCACTTTTGACAGCGCTTCGTCTATTGCCATATAAGCCGAGTTGTCTTTCCTGCAGGTTGCCAGATAGATGGTCGTTTCCGCCAAAGGAATACGTCCTTCCGGCCAGCCGATCTTGTTCACGGCTTCGAAACAGGCATTGGCCAAAAGCAACGCATTGGGGTTTGCCAAACCGATGTCTTCGCTCGCGGAGATCACTAAACGCCGGGCTATGAACTTCGGATCTTCGCCACCTTCTATCATGCGCGCGAGCCAATAAATAGCCGCTTGCGGATCACTGCCGCGGATGGATTTGATGAACGCCGAAATGATGTCGTAGTGCATCTCTCCGTCCTTGTCGTACGCCACGGGGTTTTGCTGTAGCTGTTTGGTGACGGTCTCATTCGTGATCTCCTTCACACCGCTGTTGGCTACCAGCTCAATGATGTTCAGCAGTTTCCGTGCATCGCCGCCGCTATACCGCAACAACGCATCGGTGGCCTTGACCTGCAATCCCAACGAACGGATGTACTCGTCTTTGGTCAGCACGCGGTTCAGCAACTCCAATAGGTCCTCTTTGGTTAAGGATTTGAGTACATATACCTGGCATCGGCTCAACAGCGGCGTTATGACCTCGAAAGAGGGATTTTCCGTGGTCGCGCCGACTAAAGTGATCGTTCCTTCTTCTACCGCGCCGAGCAGACTGTCCTGTTGCGACTTGCTGAAACGGTGGATCTCGTCAATGAACAAGATCGGGCTTCGTCCGTCCGCCGGAGCAAAGAGCCCGCTGTTCAGTGCCGCCGTGTGTTTGGCTTTGTCGATCACGTCCCGCACGTCTTTCACGCCGCTGGTCACGGCGCTCAGCGTGTAGAACGGACGTTGTAACTGATGCGCAATGATCCGCGCAAGTGTCGTCTTGCCCACACCCGGAGGACCCCACAGTATAAACGAGGCGATGTTCCCGCTCTCGATCATCTGCCGGAGAATAGCTCCTTCACCCACCAGATGTTTCTGTCCTATGTATTCGTCCAGCGTCTTTGGACGCATCCGCTCTGCTAATGGCAACATAAAGTCAATTATTATTTAACAATTCTTGTGCCGTTTTGATTGCCGCCTCGCTCACGTCTTTTCCGCTGAGCATAGAGGCAATCTCCGTGATCCGTTCGTCTTGG
>OCVV011288309.1_pt1 | contig 22074 bp, 20 predicted proteins | sample 1539721 | NCBI WGS metagenome assembly OCVV01 (sample SAMN02144230, study PRJEB22623) | gut metagenome | biome: sheep rumen | host: Ovis aries | place: New Zealand
TATATTTACCAAGTTTCTTTTTATATTCAGTATCACGATGATTAAAGAAAAAATTTGCACCAAAATCACCAAGAATAATTAGTACATCATTTTCAGTTAAAGGTTGTTTTTTAAACATAGTTTGGTATAAATCTCTAACAGGTTTCCAACTTCCATGAATATCACCGCACATTAAAATTTTACTCATATTTTTTACCACCTTTCTTTATATATTATAATATAATTTTTATAAAAAAACAAGGAGAGATCTTTAACTCTCCTTGTAGGGTTTATATAAAGTTGCTACTTGGTATCTTGCTACATCCGCAGGTAAAATATCTTCATAAATTCCTGCGTCAATATGATCTTCACCACATTCTTGAGAAAGTCTACTATGCTAATATTCAAGAGCAGATTGAGTCTTATTCGACTCCATTATCTATTATCTTCCACCCTTCTTCAGAAAGAGTTCTATCTTTAAAATAAATTGGTTCAAATGTATCAAGATTTAACAGACATGCGTGGTGTGTATCAAAAGCACCAAGATCAATATCAATCTTATGACCATCACAATATCTATACATTTCAAATCTGAATGCGGGTGGATCAAATTCTGGATTACCATAATAATAAAAATATTCAACTGGTGTATGACCATGAACACAATATTCATTATCTTTACCATTCCAGTGGAATTGTCTGAGGTGATGGCGATCCCAAATATAATTATTCATAGGAATATCGCCTTCCCGCATATCTTTAATTTCTTCTATATCAGGTTGTCTACCTGCATGACAAAGATAAATTACATCACCATTAAGATTAGTATATTCCGCATGAGTAGGAAGTTTTCTAATTTTATTAATAAGCCAATTTTTTCTTCCTCTTGACAGTTTGTTAAAGGCTTTAATGGTATTTTCTGCACCATTCATACGCCAAAGATACATATTAGGAACCGCCCAATAAACATCTTCATCGGGTTCACAGCGCATAACTTCAGAACCAATACTGTCAATGAAATCTTCGTGATTACCGCGAAGAAGAATAATATTAGGAGTTTCCATAACTTCATTTAAAATTTCAAGACCAACATCACCTCGATCCACACAATCACCAAGACAATAAACTGTATCTTCTGGTTTAATATACTCTTTAATCTGTTTCCAAAGATCATATTGAGCATGTAGGTCTGAAAAAGCAAAAGTTGCCATAAACTTTTCTCCTTCTATTATTTAAAAAGTTTTAGATATTTCTTCCTTTATTTTCTATAAATATTATAACAAATTTTTGATGAAGAATCAAGAAAAAATTTCATGGTCAAGATAAGATAATTAAAAAAGGTAAATTTTTATATTATGTATGAAGGGAAAATTTTTAAATGAGACAATTAAAAGTCTCTTTTTATTTTATATAACGGAGGATGAACTATCATGTTGAATGGAAGAATTGGACAGGTCGTTGGACCTTTTACCGCAGGTGTGGATTTACTTGCGGATAATGCTCCTATTGGAGCTTTTACACCAGAAACAACAAAACCTATTTTATATAAATTAGGTGTTCAAACAGCTGAAGGTACTATTATTGAAGTTAATAATGTGCCTGTTAAAGTTGGTAAAACTGGAATTTATGAATTAGATAATATTGTAGATGTAAAAACATTAGTATTTCCAAATGGGGCTGATGCAGATACTATTATCGACTTTGTATATTAATAAAGGAGGATTAGTATGAGTTCATTTTATGGAAATGGTATTTCTAAAGAAGTAATGGATAAGGAAATACAAGAAACAAATAATCATATCATTTTCTCCAAGACAGAACCCACTGTGCAAAAAGCTGGAGATATTTGGGTTGTAATTGGAGAATTTGCCGATAAAAATACTACTTCAACAGAAGGAGAAAATAACGGCTAATAATATTTTGTTAAGGAGATAAAAGGATATGGCGAATCAAATTAGGTATCAGGTTGGGTTTGATGTTCAACAGAACAACCTGAATCAATTAAAGGCTTCATTACAAGATCTTCAAAAATTGAAGATTAGCGATATAATGAAGATTAATGATACTGATGTGGCATCCGCAACTTCTGCCCTTAATAAGATTAAAGATGAAGCAGGAAAAGTAGAAGATGCTTTAAAACAGGCATTTAATACTAAATTAAATACTGTTAATATTGAGACTTTTAATCAATCTTTAAAACAGTCTGGTACATCAGTAGAACAGGTGTATCAAGCATTTAGGGCGGCGGGTAGCACAGGTGAAGCTGCTTTTAGAAGCCTATCATCATCTGTATTAAGTACAAATATTCAGTTAAAAGAAACACATAATATACTGGATAAAATGGCAACAACTCTTGCTAATACAGTGAAATGGAACGCGGCATCCGCAGCAGTAAATGGATTAACTCGTTCTGTTGAGCAAGCATGGGGGTATGTGAAGTCTTTAGACACTTCATTAAATGATATTAGAATTGTTACTGGAAAATCTGCTGATGAAATGGCAAATTTTGCAGTACAAGCTAATAATGCGGCAAAAGAGCTAGGAAAGACAACGACTGACTATACTAATGCTGCATTAATTTATGCTCAACAGGGTTTAAATGATAAAGAAATTGCAGAACGTGCGGCAATTACTTTAAAAACTGCTAACGTTACTGGTCAGTCAACAGATGCTGTTTCAGAACAATTAACGGCTGTATGGAATGGTTATAAAGTAAATGCTGAAGAAGCAGAATTATATGTTGATAGATTAGCTGCGGTTGCTGCAACAACAGCATCAGACCTTGAAGAATTAAGTACTGGTATGAGTAAAGTTGCAAGCGCGGCTGCCGCAATGGGTGTTAGTGAAGATCAGTTAGCTGCACAGTTATCAACTATTATTTCTGTTACAAAACAGGCTCCAGAGTCTGTTGGTACAGCCTTAACAACTTAGGGCATAAAAGCAGCTTAAAAGCGGGAAAGTCCTAAAGCCAATTTTACTTATATTGTATTTTTTAAAAATTTTTGATATAATATGAGTGACGAAAGTAGAAACAAAAAATTGGATGTTTATATGATTTTATTATCTAAGTAAACAAGAATGGATAATCCGCACTGAAAGGAAAAAATTATGGCAAAAAAAATTACAGAAGAATAGTTTTTAAAAAGATTTAAAACAATTTTTCCAGAAAGTAAAATAAAAATACTTGAATATACTGCAATATCAAAACCATGTATTATACAATGTTTAAAATGTAAGAAAATACATCATTATAATAAGGGTAATGATGTATTAAATAGACATTTTTGTTGTGAAACTCATCAAACTAAATTGGATAGTATTATAGAAAGATTAAAAAATAATGATGAATATTCTTTTATAAAAAAGGTTAATAAAGATAACATTATTATTAGACATAATGTTTGTGGACAAGAGATGCAAAGAGCGATTGTATCAGCTTTTAAAGAGCCCTGTTCTTGTTCCTATTGTCAAAGTGTAAAATTTAAAAATATGTTATCTAAAGAAGATGCACAAAAGAAAATTGATGAGACTTTTTTTAATACTATTCAAATGTTAGAATATAATGGCTATGATAATAAAGGAAAATTTAAATGTTTAAAATGTGGAATGATTTTTACTCAAAGATATAATTGTTTATTACAAAGTAGAGGATGCCCTCAATGTGATAGATGGAAGAGTAAAGGTGAAACTAAAATTATGGAACTGTTAAAAGAAAATAATATAATTTTTCAAGAGCAAGTTCAAATTGCAGAATTACCTTTACAACATTTTGATTTTGCGGTGTATGATACAAATGATCAAATACAATATTTTATTGAATGTCAAGGTGAACAACACTTTGAAGAAAAAGAAATCTTTTCAGATTCTCTTGAAAAAATTCAAGAAAGAGATGAAAGAAAAAGAAAATATTGTAAAGACCATAATATTCCTTTATATGAAATTATATATAAAAAAGGAAAACTATTAAATTTAAATATTTTGCCTTTTATGAAGAATTGCTGAAAAGCAATTCTTTTTTAATACCTTTCAGTTCAACGACTATCTGCGTAAAGCAGAGTACACTCAAGTGAGTGGAAATAGTTACTTACCTATATATTATAGGTTAAGATATAGTCTATTCTATATGGAAACATATAGCAGTTCATAAGCGAACGTACATGAATTAACGACTCATGTAGAATGTTAAAGTAAGAACTATTTATGCAAGAATTTCTGATATTAAAGCTGGTATTGATGAAGATGGTGTTACTCTTGGTAACTATTCTGGAAAAATGGCAGAACTTGGTATTAATGTTCTTGATATGAATGGTAATCTTCGTGATATGGGCGAAGTTATGGAAGAGATTGGCGGTAAATGGGGAGATTTAACTCGTGAACAACAGGTTTATCTTGCTCAGACAATGGCTGGTCAAAGACAGTACAACAACTTACTGGCTTTATTTGATAACTTTGAACAATATAATAAGGCATTGAATACTGCTCAAAATGCAGCAGGTACATTACAAGAACAACAAGATATTTATATGGAATCAACAGCTGCTCATTTACAAGTATTAAAAGCATCTGTTGAAGATATTTATGATAGCCTTGCTGATACTGATAGTATTAATGGATTAATTGATGGATTATCAACTGCCGCAACATTTACTGCTAATTTAGTTGATGAATTAGGCGGTGGCGGTGCTGTATTACGTTCATTAGGTGCTATTGGAGTAATAGTATTTAGCGAGCAAATTGCAAAAGGTTTAAATACTACAATTACCAATTTAGAAATTGGTAAAGAAAATGCAAGACAATTTGATCAAGCATTACAAGCCACAAAAGATTGGCAAGGTATTCCAGGTCTTGATAAAACAAGTCAAGATTTATTAAAAAACAGAGAACAATTACTTGAATTAGCAAGATTGATGACGCCAGAACAATTTTCTGGTATGCAAACATTACTTAATGATATTTCTCAAGTTGGTAATGAAATTGCTCAATTAGAAGATGAACAATCTTTCTTAAATAAAGCGATTGAAGATGTTTTGAAATATTCAGATGCTTGGCAGACAGCAGAAGAAGTTATGGCAAGTGATGAGGGTCAAGCTGAAGTTATTAAAAGATTACAACAACAAGAACAAGGTATTCAAAATGTTGTAAAAGCTATTAATCAGTATTCTAAATTACAAAATACTATGAATACAAAAATGATTAATGGTGAAGCAATTTCTTCTGAACTAGAACAAGCTAAACAAAGTGTCACTAATTATTATAATGAATTAGAAAAACTTGGTTCTTCTGGCCAATTATCTGAAAGACATATTCAATCTTTAGAGAATATTAAAAGAGAATTAGGTACATTAGATGATGCAGTTGATGAGCCTGCAATGGCTGCAAAAATTCAACTTATTGTTGGTGAGTTAAGAGGTATTGCAACTGCAGCAGGTCAAAGCGCAACAGAAACTCGTCAAAAGATCGAGTCTGAAATGGGTGCAGCTGCAGATTCTATCGCAAATAAAATTACTGAAAAACAAGCACAACTTCAAAGTATGGTTGCTCAATTTGTTACTGGACAAGAGAGAATGCAAAGAGCAGCTAATATTGAAAATTATGCTAAGATGGCTGGCGGAATTGCACAAGTTGGTTCTGCAATTATGCAAGTACAAAATCTTGGAAGTATTTGGAAAAATGAAGATTTAACAACTGGTCAAAAATTGCTTCAAACTATTACTAATTTAGCGATTTCTCTTCCTATGCTTGCGACTGGCTTTACAAAAGCAACAACAGCACTTGGATTAATGAAGACTATGACAACTGCTGAAGCGGTTGCAGCTGGTATTTCTACAAGCGCGGAGGCGGCGCATGCAGTATCCATTGGACTGGTTGAAAGTGCATCAGGGGCTGCCGCGATTAAAGTGCAATTATTAAATACTACTTTAATGCTTAATCCTTTTGTAGCGGTTGCTGCAGGTGTCATTGCTCTTGTAACAGCTATTGGATCTTTAATTAATGCTTCAGATGAGGCTAATAAAAAGCTAATTGAATCTAAACAAGCTGAAATTGATGCTGAAAATAAAAAACAAGAGGAAATTGAAACTAATAAGCAGCTTCTTTCTTCTCTTGAAGATTTAAATAAAAAATATGAAGATGGAGAAATTACTCGATCTGATTTAAAATCAAATATTCAAGATTTAATAGATCAGTATGGTCTTGAAGGCGAAGCAGCAGATAATCTTGCTCATTCTTATGGTAATTTAGCAGATTATATTAAACAAGCAAGAGAAGAAGCTGCACAAGAGGCGAAAGAGTCAGCTGATCGAGAGTTAGCAGCTGCGCGGAACGAGGTGACCGCAACCGCGAAAGGCAGCGCTTTTGACGCTGGTTCTCAATCTGGTAGTAATTATCTTTTAAATATAGGTGCGGGTTCTGCAGGCGCGCATGGACCTTTTGCAGATGAACCTGAACAAATTGAACAATTATTAAAAGATGCAGGTGCTAGATCTGGAAATGGAGTAGATTTTACTTTTCTTACTGATTTTGATACAGAGCATATTGTTGAATTATATAATACTATTCAAGGTATTGTAGATCAAGTAAATGCTTTACGGGATGCAGGAGAACTAACAGATCAACAGCTACAAAATTCTGAATATTATCAAAATATGCTTTCATGGCTTGATCAAATGAAAGATTCAGTTGAACGTTATCAGGCTGCTTTGGAAGATGTTTCTAAATATTCAACTGAATTAACAGCAATTACTGCCGCGGGGACTGGAACAGTTGATTTTTCAGATGTTCAAAATGCTAATCAATATCTTGAGCAAAGATTAGCATTAATACAATAGATTCAAGCAATGCTTGATGAAAAAGGTGATACTACATCTGATGCTGCAGCAATGGCTGATACGTATCTTCGTGATAATTTTAGAGCATTATATACACAATATAGTGATGCAGCAGATTATATTGAACAAATTAGAGAAAAATTTGGTGAAGCTAATGCAAGTGTTGAACAAATGATTTCAGATATGGATGAAGATCATTTGGGAATGTTAATGGATTTGGATCAGTCTACAATTAAAGATTGGGACACATTAGCTGGTATTATTCAACGTATTGCTGGTATAGATTTAAGTAACACTGCAGCTGCAATCGCATTAGATCCAGAGTCTGCACAGGCGGCCGCTTCTGATCAATATAATATTTATCAGTCTCTTGAAGATCAGGTTCGTGGAGGAAAATCTATTTCTAAAAAAGAAATGGAATCTCTTGATCCAGAAATTCAAGAGTTCTTTAGCATGATGGCTAATGGAACATTTAAAATGACGGGTGATGCTGAAGAATTTTATAATAGAGTTAATAGTTTAAAATTAGATGGATTTTTTGAAACTTTAGATACTATTAATAGAGAATTAGAACAAATTCAAGCATTACAAGATCAAAATTTTAATTATGATGCATTAGATCAATCAGCTAATACAACTCAATTTGTTCATGGAGAAGGACAAGTTAATACTATTGATTATGATTTAGTTAAATATCAATTAGATTATTTACAAGCAGTTACTGATACTAATAGTGAATTAGGTGCACAAATTGATCTTTGGATTGAATTAGCTAAAAATCAAGAATTAAACAAAGAACAGGTTGATGCTATCGCAGAAGCAGTTGGTAATGCGGGAGATCAAACTGCTAATTTGACTGAACGTCAACAAAAATTAGCAGAAATGGCTGAAGAAGTAGCTCATCAACTTCATGATGCAATGTTTCCTACTGATTCTGATGTTGATACAGAAGTATTAGAAACTTTATCTGAAACAATACAAGATATTGCAGATGAATCAGATGAATTAGCGGATAGCTTAACTGAAGATTCACGAGCAGCCGAAGATGTAGCAGAATCAATCCTTAGATTTGATAATGCTATTGAAGATGTTGTTGATAATTATGAAGATTGGATGGATGCTTTAAATAGTGGATCTATTCAAGAACAAGCAGAAGTTATTGATGATTTACGAGATGCTTATGCAGATTTGCTTGATTTAGATGGTTCTGCTTTATCTAATGATTTCTTAACTAATGCTGAAAACTTAGATTTAATGAAAGCCGCTATTGATGGTGATATTGATGCTTATGATGAATTACTATCAAGAGCAGGTCAAGATATAATTACACATTTACAACTTTCGCCTGAAGATTATACTCAATTTCAAAATGACTTAGCTAATGTACAAGCCATGATGGATGAAATGAATTTCCAAGATATTGAGGTTGGAGCTTCATTAGATGATGCTAATTTTATTGCGGGCTTGGAAAATATGATTAACGCAGCCGGTATGACAGCGCAACAAGCTACAGACTATTTAGCATCAATGGGTGTGGATGCAGAAGTTATTGAACAAAAGACTGAAGGTACTGAAAAAAAATAGGTTACTGGTTATCATGGTGAAGCCAATAATACACAAATTCCTTATGATTTTGTGTATATGAATGGTACAAGTCTTGAACATTACACTGGTAGTATTACCGCTCCTGGTGTAAATTATGTACCAGATACTGAGACAGTAACAGATACTAAAGAAAATTCTGCTTTTAGTTTAAAAGTAACTTCCGCTCATAAGTCATCTGGTGGTAATTTTAAGTTTAGTCAAGCAAAAAATGGCGGTGGATCTAAAGGAGCCAGTCGTCGTGGCGGCGGCAGTGGCGGAAAAGGCCGTGGCCGTGGTGGCCGTGGTGGTGGTGGCGGCGGTAGGGGTAAAACCCAAGAGCCGGATAAGTCACAAAAAGATCCAAAGAAATTAATGGAAGATACTCGTGATATTTATCACGATATTAATATAGAACTTCAACAAATTGATAGACGACTTGATCGAGTTCAAAAGAAACAAGATAGATTATATGGTAAGCAATTACTTGATAATTTAAATAAACAATCAAAGATATTAGATCAACATAAAGCTAAATTAGAAGAAAAACATGATCTTCAAGAACAAGATTTAATTGCTCAACAGAAAACATTAAAAAATCTTGGTATTACTTTTGATAAATATGGTAATATATCTAATTATATGGATATACTTGCTAATAAGCAAGCTCAAGTAAATGCTAAAACGAAGCAATATAATAGTTTAATTGAGGCTTATAATAGAGCAACAGATAAGGATATTAAAAAACAAATTGCAGAGAAAGCTGAAAAACTTAACAAACAAATTAAAAAGTATGAAGATGAATATAAAAATCTTGAAGATAAAATTAAAAACTATGATGACCTTCGTGAAGATATGGAAGATCTTGTCGATCAAATTGAAGAAGAAACTCAAAAACAAATTGAAATTAATATCAAAAAGTTTAGAATGGAAGTTGAAATTCGTCTTGAAATGGGCGAAGCTGAACGTGATTGGAATAAATTCCGTCGAGAAGTTCTTGAACACACTGATATTATTAAAGATACTAATTTCCAAGAAATCTTTAGTGATGCCACACAGGGCGTAAGAGATATTACATCTTATTTTAATGTACGTGGTAGCAAAGGTAGCTTACAAACATTAACTGAGCAATTAATGGATACCCGCGCAGAAATTGAAGCCATTGATAAAACAGGTTCATCTGCTATATATGGTGATAATAAAGCGCAGGCTATGGAAGATCTTCAAAATGATCTTAAAGAATTAATGGAGCAGATGGAAGACATCCAAGAATTAGTTGATGATGTTGATAAAGCTTATCTTGACACTATTGATGATGTTGAAGAGCAGTTTGATAAACAAATTGAAGATTATGAATATGTGGGTGAATTAATTGAGCATGATATTGATTTATTATCATTATTATATGGTGATAGAAATTATGATGCGATGAATAAATATTATGAAACCTTAGAAAGAAATAATCTAAAACAACTTGATTCATTAAAGAGACAAAGAGATTTCTGGAAAGAACAATGGGATGCGGCGGTTGCTCGTGGTGATACACAAGCCGCAAAACAATTTGAAGAAAATTATAAAGAAACTATTAAGAATCTAAATGAAACAGTTGAAGAGGCTGCAAAGAATCTTCAGAATAAATATATTAATGCTATTGATAAGATTTTTGATGAATTAGATAAAAAGATTTCTAATGGGAAGGGCACTGATTATTTAAATACCGAATGGGAGTTAATGAATAAAAATGCTGATGAATATCTTGATACTATTAACACTGCTTTTGCTATCCAAGAGACAGAAAGAAAGTATCAGAAAGCATTAGATGAAACTAAAAGCATTAAGAATCAACAAGCATTAAAGAAACTTATGGATGAGCAATTAGGTATCTTAAAGAATAAAGAAAAAGTTACTCAATACGATGTTGATCGTGCAGAAAAACTTCTACAAGTTGAACAAGCACGAATCGCATTACAAGATGCTCAATCCGCAAAAACTTCAATGCGCTTAAAGAGAGACTCTCAAGGTAATTATTCATATGAATATGTTGCTGATAATGAAGCGGTGGATGATGCACAAGCTAATCTGGCTCAAGCGCAGAATGATCTTTATAACTTTGATAAAGAAAGATACCAGTCTAATCTTGATGATATGCTTTCCGCGTGGAGAGATTTTCAATCTGATTATAAAGATATTGTTTTAGATACTTCATTAACTGAACAAGAGAGAATTGAAAGACTTTCTTTATTAAGGGAACAATATGGTGAATATATTAATGATAAAACCGCAGAAAACTTAGTTGTTAGAAATAACCTAATGGAATCTGCATTTGCTGATTTAGCGGCGCTATATAATACAGATGTTGAAAACTATAATCAGATGTCTATTGATGAACAAAATATCCTTATGGGTGATTTAGTTCCTGCTTGGGAGAGCGGTATTCAACAGATGGCTGATAAAGTTGCGGGCGAGGGTGGATTTATTCCTGTTTGCGAAGATGCGTTTAATGATATTACAGATGCTACTAAAGCATATAAAGATGAATTAGATGATTTGGCACAAACCGCAGGCTTTGATTTAACAGATGTAAAAAATGGTGTTGATGATTTAGCTTACTCTTTTGAAGATTTAATCACAGATAATGAAGAATTAACAAGTAGAATGTATGATGAGTTAGATGCTGTACAACTGTTAAGAGCTGAAGCTCATGCTCTTGTTGAAGAATATAAGGCAGTTTATGATGCTGCTAAACTTGCGGTGTCTGGTATTCATAGCTTTGTTCAAGCACAACAGGCGGCTGCCGCTAATGGAGATGGAAGTTCTGGTTCAGGTAGTGGATCAGGGCCTGGTTCTGGAAGCGGAAGTGGATCTGGTAGCGGCCCAGGTTCAGGGCCTGGCAGTGGAAAAGGAGGAAAAGGTGGTGGATCAACAACTCCTTCTTCTAAAACTGTTGAAGGTATCGCAGGTAATATCTGGGTGTATGATACCTGGGGCAACGATTCTGATAGACATAATAATATGATTGCTAAATTTGGTAAAGAGCAAGGAGATGCAATTTACAAAGCAGTTCAAGCCAAATTTAATAGCGGTTATGGTTATAATGGTGGTCTTGAGCATGATTGGGATTACTATAAAAAGTTCTCATTATCTAGTTTCAGATCTGGTGGTTACACTGGTATGTGGGCTGGAGAAAATGGGAAAATTGGTATTCTCCATCAAAAGGAAATGGTACTTAACCAAGAAGATACTGAAAATCTGTTAAATACAATTAGTGTATTAAGATCAGTAATGTCTTCACTTGGTGGTACAATGGCTGCAAGATTAGGTGATATTAAGAGCGGATTTGCAAATGCTATGGATGGATCTGGCGATGGTATTGAACAAAATGTTCATATTGATGCTACTTTCCCGAATGTAGATAGTAAAAGAGAAATCGAAGAAGCATTTAATGATTTGGTTAATTTGGCTGCTCAGAGGGCTATGCGTAGATAATAAGAAGGAGGGGCATAACGCCTCTCCTTTTTTAATGAAGGAGAGACAATATGGATACTTATATAATTATTCAATATAAATGGTAGCATGGAGTCTATGGATTAGAAGATATGATGTGATTTGTAGAAAATAAAATATTAAGTAAGTAGCAATTTTTTGAAATTACAAGATATAATTATGATGGTGTAAAAAGTATTAGATTTAATGAAAAATAAAATTAATTTTATCTTGAAACTTTAAAAATTTTATGTTATAATATAAATAGGGTATGTTAAGCACCATTATTTGTATTATATCACTAATTAACTATAATATTAAGGGCAGAATTAAATAATTTATCTTGTCAATTTTTTATAGTTAATATAGAAGGAGATATAAGGAGGACGTAAGTCAATGAGCATAAGCGATAAAGTTTTAGATGCTATTGAGTTATTGGCTACAAATTCTGTAGAAAAGGCAGGATATGATAAGACAATTCAAGCTCAAATAGTTTCATGCGAAGATGCGACAATCGGGAAATATAGATGTCGTTATCAAGATGCAATTATATATGCCTATGCAAGCAATTCAGATGTGACTTTTAACAATGGTGCCTATGTTTATATTCTCGTTCCAGGAAGTGATATGAAGAAAGAGAAAACAATTCTTGGAACAACTAAGAAGTTAGGTATCAACTATATCTCACAAGCTGAAGGTGATTAGGCATATGACATTATTGGTAATAACTGTATCACATCTAGTAATAAATTTTATTTAGATAGTATAAATAAAGATTATAAATATACATTATATAAATATGGAAGTTCAAGTGAGGTTAAATTAGATGTAACAGCTTTAAATCAATATATTAAACAATCCTCTTCTCTTATCGTAGGAGCAATTTTTAAAACAACAATCCCACCAGAGAGACAATATAGAGGACATTATGGAATTACATATAATTTAAGATTTTTAGATAATACTTCTAATAAAGAAGTAATCCGTTCTTATACAGTAGATGAAGATAATATGATAGATAATCCATATAGACTTATCTATGAAACAAGGCAATATCAGATTTTTAATATTGATGGGCCAAGTTTTATTAGAGTTGAGTCTATTGAGATTTTTTCTAAAGATTTCCCTGATGCAACAGGAACAGTGACAGGTAGGAAATTAACATCTGGTGATATTGAAATTACTACTTTGGAGCTATCTGGTGCAGTACGAATGTCTGAAAGTGAAACGAGCGGTGTTGCTATTTCTTTTTACACGCCGCAAGGAACATTTTTTACTGATTCTTCAACATCTGCGAGTTATAAGACAATTACTGCACAAGTTAGAATTAAAGGTAAATTAGCATCTGCCGCACAAAAAATTCCTTTCTATTGGGGAACTGAAAATGTTGGCATTTCACCAAGTAGTGAATATTATAATAAATATTTAGGGCGTGGTTGGAAATGTCTAAATAGTAAGAATGTTGTGCAGGCCGGTACCGCAACAACTGATCCAGTTATAGAATGGATACCAGGTAAAGATACATATATTTTAAAATTTGATGCAGCCACAGCACGAGACAATAAACTCAAAGTTGCTATTGTTTATGATGGTAGTATTGTTACTAAAGAAATTAATATTCAAAATTTAGGAGCAAAGGTGCCAGTTTTAACAATAGAATCAACTGGTGGTACTAAATTTTATTATGATATTGGCCATCCTACTTTAACTTGTAAAGTAAATGGCGGGGAGCCGTCAAATTACAAATATTATTGGGCATATGAGAGTAACACTGGTATATTTAGTGAATTACCAGTTACAACAGATGCAAATACTAGATATGCGGCGGCAATTAAAACATTAAATGATTTAAAGACGGCTATAGCTAATGGTACTAAGTTTGCAAATGCTGAAGCTATTAATTTAAATAATGCTGAAACCGCAGTTAAAGCATTTGATTTTATTCAAAGAGTTCAAGGTAATAAAGTATATGATGTACAAATAAATAATATCACATCATTTGGAACTTTTAAATGTTCTGTTTATAATGATAAGGATACTTATTTAGGAACTACATCACTTACTTTAACTAATACATTAGATGGTGAAGATCTTTATTCTCTTGTTATTAACAATGGTTCAGCAGTTTTTCAATATAATGAAAATGGTGTTGCACCAAATAATAAAAGTTTGGATGTTCAGCAAGAAATTCAAGGATTAAGTTTTACAGTTTATGATAATTTAGGTCAGCCGATTGATTCTGCAATTATTGCAAATACAAAAAATTGTAAAATTAGATGGCAATTTCCGATTAAAGAAAGTATGTTAGTAGATCAAAAGGAGAATGAGCCAAACTCAGGAACTGATGCTACACAAACATATAAATATTATGATAATAAGACTAATTTAGTTTATGGAATTGCTCAAAAATATGATATTAAAAAGCAAAGAAATCAGATTAAACTGACAGTCGATTATAAAGGAATGAATTTAACTGCGGAGACTGAGTTTACATTTGCTAAACAAGGCGAGCCTGGTACAAATGGTACTGAGTATCTCGTTAAGTTAGTTCCTAATACCCGAATGAATAATCCACCACTCTGGCCAATGGTTACAAAAGCAGGAAGTAGTTATATATTAAACTATGGTTTAAATTCTGCAGCTGAGGAAACTACGATTGGTGCGGGAACTGGTTATCAGTTATTTAAGGCGCAGCTATGGCATAGCGGAGAACTCGTCTGGGAGGGTATGACAGCATCGACCGCCGCACAAGATGGAGTTACTAAACCTTCTCTTGTTCATTGGGAGATGTTAAGAAATAAATATAATTCATCTGCATCAGATGCTTCTGCTTTTAATATAACTAACGCAGGAAGTGGTTATATTGCTTATTCAGGAGATCATTTGGCTTCTGCTATTGAGACTCCTTTAGCCAATATTGTTAAATGTAGTATTACTTGGCAAGGTAAATTATATTATGGAACTATTCCTATTACAACAGCTTGGACAAGTGGTGCTAATTATAGAGTAAATTTAAAGGATTATACAGGATTTAGATATGCGATTTACACTTCTGATGGTATGACACCGCAATATGATAATTCTCATCCTTTTGAATTTATCTGTAAAGAAAAAATTAATGGCACATGGGAAGATGTGTCTACGGTATCTGGAGGCCATGCGGTAACTTATACACCTTCCGCAGTTGGTAATTATTTATCAACAAAAGATGGAAGTGCAACAAATAGTAATTTATTAGAAATTTTAACGACTACTGTTTATCGAGATGGGTGTGCAAAAAATCAATGGAAAGCGCGTCCTGCTTCAAGGTACGATGGAGTTTGCGTTAATGTGGCAATTTGTTGCATATACAAACAAAATGGTGTAATTGTAGGTAGAATTAATGTTCCTGTTCATTATCTATTGAATAAATATGGAATGGCTAATATTAATGAATGGGATGGAAATAGTGTTCAGATTGACAATGAGGGCGGATTTATCCTTTCTCCTCAGATGGGCGCTGGACATAAAGAGAATGATAATAGTTTTACTGGTGTGCTGATGGGAGAGACGCGGCTGCCAAGTAAACAAACCCCTCAAACTGGTTTATTGGGGTATAATGCAGGAACTCGCACTTTCTTTTTAAATAGTAAGAATGGTTCTGCATTATTTGGTAGATCAGATCAGGGTCAAATTGTAATCGATCCATCAACAAGTCAAAAGAAAGCTATGATTTATAGTGGCAACTTTTGGAAAGAATATAATTCAGATGGTGATTATGACGGACTACCTAAAAACTATACTTATAGAAACAATAAATATCAACCAACTGGTAATGCTAATAAAGCTGGTTTATTAATTGATTTAACAACACCTGAAATTTTCTTTGGTACTGGTAATTTTTATGTTACCAAAGATGGTTATATACACGCCGCTGCAGGTGGTGATATTGGCGGTTGGAAAATTGATAAACACAGTTTATATAGTAATATTGCAGTAAATAGTGGTCGTATTACTCTTGATGCAGGAACTTATAATGAAGAAACTAATACAGTAACTGGTCCTGGTAAAATTTATTCTCATAATCATAGTAGTTTAACAGATACTCATACTGGTTTTTATTTGTCATATGATGGTTTATCTTTTGGAAGTAAGGTAAAAATTACTAATACTGGTCAAATGTATTTAGGAACCGGCGCTGTCGCAGGTACTGGTAAACATTGGACTATTGATGGAGATAGTAGTAAATCATATATTGCTTATGGTGGTACATCATGGTCAAAAGCTAGTAACGATAATGGTAGTACTGCGAAAATTTATTTAGGAACAGATGGTATTTCTCTTGGAACTAGATTTTCAGTAAGTCCACAAGGACAATTAACGGCATATAGTGGAACAATTGGTAGTTGGAATATTAATAAAACAAAATTGTCTGCTGGTAATATTGAACTTAATAGTAATGGTTCAATGAAGGGTGGCTCTGGAAATTTTACTTGGTCTATTGCTACAACAGGTAAAGCAACTTTTAATCATATTACTGCAAATAAAGGTGGTAGTATTGGTGGATGGACTATTGGTTCAACATATTTAAAAGGTGGCACTTTAAGACTTAATAATAGTGGTGCTGTTTCTGGAAAGAACTGGTCTGTATCCGCAAATGGGTTAGCACATTTTGCAAAAGTATATGGACAAGTAGCAAATGGTTATACTTTTAGGGGCGGCGGAACAACTATTACTGGCGGTTCAACAGGCGGCGGTGGTAGGACAAATTTAACTGCTGGTACCACATCTGTTGGTTCTAAAAGCTTAAATCAACATATTAAAGATTTGGTTGTTGAAAGGTTAAATGTTACAAGTGAATTTACTTTTAATGGACGTGGTGTTAAATGGCAATTAGTACGTTGTATTACTAAAAGAAAAATGAGATGGATTAATGTAACCATGCGACCTGTATTAGATGTAGGTTTAAGTGGTGTAACATATGCAAAAGACAGTTATACTTTTGTAGCAGATTTAGACTCTACATCTTGGTATCGTAGTTTATATCTTTTAGTTGGGAAAGGCGCTTTAACATCTGGTAGTGGAGAAGATTAATTTAAAAGGAGATAGAAGGAGTTTATGAATAAATCAATTAATGTAAGAAGTGAAGAGTTTAAAAGTAATTTATACTCTTTAATTAATAATAGTGGTTTACCAATTTCAAATGTCTATTTTATTTTTCAATTAGTTGCACAAGAGTTGGAAAATACATATTATGGAACTTTAAATACTGAATTAGAAGAAAAAAATGACGATCCTAATGTGAATCAAAATGAAATGCCAGAAGAAATAACTTCTAAGGAGGATATTGAAAATGAAGCCGAATGATTTTGAAATTACGGTAAAATATGAAAAAGATGTTCAACATTTATCTATTAAGATTAATGATGAAATTTCTGTTGAATCAGTTGGTGATGCAACTATAAAAGATATTCTTGAAGATATTCAAAAAGCTATTATTAAATATTATGTATAAAATTGGCGGCAACCATTGTTATAAAACGTCATATATCTAGGTATATGACAGTCAGCAATTAGTGGTTGCCGCATTGTAGCGTTAGGAAAAAATTATAGTATTGTACAAAGACAAGTTAATAGAATGTTGAAGAAATAAAAAGAAGGCGTAGCTAAGCTACGCCTTTTATTTTTTTTATTAGAAAGTTAAAAAAGAAAAATGAGGGATATAAAATCCCTTATTTTTCGTAAAAGAAATCTTTTTGTGTTTCTTCAACACCTTATTAAAATTAGAGTGGCTTTTTTATTCCCAGTTAATTTCATTATCAAACTTCTACCAATAGGCATCAAAGACACATATAGCATCAGCTTCGTCGTCATTAACTGAAAGATGGTATTTATTCTCAACATATTGTATATCTTGCGGTTTCAGTGCCTAGCGTTTTACACCGCGTCCTTGTTTGATTTTAAGGGCGGCCCGCCATTCGCTTGCACCAACAAATTCATATTCTATGTTTGAATCAATCTAATATGCGGCAACAACTATTACAGCCTGTAACCACATTAAAACTTTATTAGTATGCGAATTATATTCTGGACGAACTTCTTCCATAATAATTTTATCTATCTTATTATTTTTAATTAGTTTAGATAGCTAATCTCGCATTTTTATAATTCTTTTGACCACATCTCTTGAACTCGCGGTTATGCATCCATGATCTTCAAGAGATCCGTCTTCACCAAGTGCAAAACCCGAACTACGCGTGGACAAATCTAAAGATAATATCCTCATAATCTCGTCTCCTTTGCTCTTGATTATATTATAACAAAAATTTTTTAAGTTGTCAAGTAAAAATGGCTACTTAATTTTTAATAAAAAACTAAGTAATAATTGATTTTTGCCGTGATTCGAAAAAACTTTGGACAAAACTGATTAAGTCATTAGTGTTATTTTTAATATATAGATGTAGGGGATAGAAAGTAGAAAATTATATGTTGGTTATGATAAAGATAATCAATTTTTAATAATCTTTTTAATCGCCTATAATATACGTATATTGTAACTCGTAGACCTATTTTTCATATGTGCACACAGGAGGAACGTAATGGCAAATTACAATAATCCTAATCTGGGAGGTTTGCAACAGCAGACACCTGTGAATTTTATGTCTCAGCAAACTCCAGTCCAATTCCCTTATGGGAACAATAACATGTTATTGAGTAATACCCCATATGATAACTATATGGGTAGACTAAATGGTTCTCAAAATTTGTTATCTAATCAATTTTTAAAATGTCGTCCAGTTTCATCAAAAGATGAAGCAAGAGCATATCAGATTGATTTAGATGGTTCCCTTTGGGTATTTACAGATGTTGGAAATGGAAAAATTTATACTAAACAAGTAAATAATGATGGAACAGCAACCTTTAAAACGTATGTTTTTACTGAAGATGAAAATCCTTATAACTCAACTGAATATGTAACAAAAGAAGAGTTTAATAGGGTTGTGCAAGCATTAATGGCGGCGATGCAGCCTGCAAACTCGCAGGAACCAGCACCCGTGCAAAGTAATTCCCAAAATCAGAGTAAAGCAGAAGTAATGAATTTTTGATAAAGGAGAGCAGTTATGAATGTAAATCCAATGCAATTAATTCAAATGATTAAAGGTGGGCAAAATCCTCAACAGCTTGTGATGAATATCCTACAACAGCAAAGCCAAAATAATCCTATTTTAAATAATGCAATGAATTTAGCTAAAAATGGAAACCAATCAGCTTTAGAAACTTTGGCTCGGAATTTGGCTGAACAAAAGGGATTAGATTTTGATAAGTAGTTTGGAAATTTTAAAAATCAATTTCGTTGATTTTTAAAATGTAATTGTTATTCTTGTTTTTAGAAAGAGAGAGGAAGAAAAATGTTTAATAACAATAATGGATACTCTTTAGCAGATATTGCTGCCGCAACTGGTAATGGTAACAATGATGGTTTTGGCTTCAATGGGGATGGAGCCTGGGTACTTTTGTTATTTATTTTAATTTTAGCTGGTGGCTGGAATAATGGCTACGGCGGATATGGAGGCGGAGGTAATACTGGTTATCTTGCTTCTGATGTCCAAAGAGGCTTTGATCAAAGTGCTCTTATCAATGGTTTATCGGGAATTACAAGTGCTATTAGCAATGGTTTTGCTAGTGCAGAAGTTTCCAGATGTAATTCTCAAGCTAATATTCTTCAAACATTAAATAATAATCAAGGTAATTTATCTAATCAACTTAATACAATTGCAATGAATCAGCAGAATTGTTGTTGTGAAAATAGGGCAGGCTTGGCTGATTTGAAATATGCAATTGCAACAGAAGCGTGTGCTGACCGCACAGCTGTTTCTGATGCATTAAGAGATGTCATTGCTTCCAATACAGCAAACACTCAAGCTATTCTTGACAAACTTTGTGAACAAGAGATTGAAGCTCTTAAAGCTCAAAATCAACAACTTCAAATGCAGAGTTATCTTGCTAGTTTAACCGCTTCTCAGAACGCTCAGACTGGTCAGATTTTAACAGATAACGCCGCACAAACAACTGCTTTACTTAGAGCATTAAATCCTGCACCGATCCCCGCATATGTTGTTCCTAATCCTATTGGATGTAATTGCGGAAATGGTTACGGATGTAATGGTACTGGATTTTATAATTAATAAGGGGGTTGCTTTATGTCTAGTTATGTAACAACTGCTGACAATTTAGTAGCATTAAATGGTACAATTCCTTTTAATAGTGTTTCTATTCCGTGTAACAAGGGGAACGTTGTTCCCCTTGTTCCTGGAGTTCTTAACTTAAATGGCAATACCCCTAATCGTTTTGCAAGATATGAAGTTACTCTTCAAGGGAATATTCAGATTCCTGAAGGTGGCGCGGTTACCCCAATAGCATTAGGAATTACTCTTAATGGAGTAGTTATTCCTGAAAGTGTTGCTATTGTAACACCAGCTGCCGCAGAAGATTATTGGCATGTAAACACTTCAGCTTCTATCACAGTTCCTTGCGGATGCTGTGTAACCGTATCTGGTGCATATGTAGATGGAACAGAAGACGATCCAACTACAACACCTACTCCATCTATTCAGGTAAGACGTGAAGCTTCATTAGATGTAAAGAGAACGGCATAAGGAGGAAAAGGATATGGCAACAGAGGCTTTAAAAATGATGAAAGAACAGCTGATGAGTTGTGTACAAGGTCAGCTGGGAGATATTTCAAAAGTAGACGCTCATGAACTTGGCGAAGCGGTCGATATGATTAAAGACCTGGCAGAAGCTATTTACTATTGTACTATTACAGAGTCAATGGAAAAGAGTGAAGAAAATAAGAGCCAAGGTGAAACAAACATTAATTATTATACCACACCGTATTATAATAAAATGTATCCTGATTATAGGGATATGGAGCGGACAGGCGGCTATATGTACTATCCTACCAGCGGTAATGGTGGAAGTATGAATGGAAGTTCCAATGGTGGAAACTCTGGTGGCAGAAGTTATTATACTGAAATGCCTGACATCATGGGACGTGATCCTCGTGAAGGTAGAAGTCCAATGAGACGCCGCATGTATATGGAAGGTAAAGAGATGCACAACGATCCTAATTCTCAACTTCGTGAGTTAGAAGCGTATCTTCAAGAACTTTCCAGTGATATTACCGAAATGATTAAGGATGCGTCTCCAGAAGAAAGAGCCACGTTACATCAGAAGATGACAACGTTGGCAAGTAAAATTGCTTAATGTTTCTTATTAACAACGTATATTGGAAACTTGCTTTTGTTTCCCCAGACTTCCCCCTTCTTAGGCGGATGTCTGGGGAATACTCCATAGGCGCATGTGATAATTTGACAAGAACCATATATATAAATGAGACGCTGAGTGGTGACCTTCTAAAGAAGGTGCTTTGTCACGAAATCACTCACGCCGCAATGTTTTCCTATAATGTATCTCTTACTATTGAACAAGAAGAAATTATAGCAGATATAATTTCTACATATGGCGAATAGATTGTTTATATTACAAATAAAGTTTTTAATAAATTAAGCAATATGTGAATTTGACAAAAATACGAGAGGTTTAATTCTTTTGTTTTAAATATTATTTTAGAAAATTAAATTAAAGAAAGGATAGGTAATATTTATGGATAAATTAACTGCCATAAAGATTAAATATGACGATGGGACATATTCTGACGAGATACCCGTTAGTGTCCTCTCAGAAAATGTTGAATGGGATAGTACCCACACATTAGTAGATATCCTTGGTAGTATTGATGTAGATGTTACAGGAACTATTCAAGATCAGATTAGTCAACTTTTTAATGAAAAAGTTAGTGTATCCGCTATGCAAGACTATGTTACTAATTCTATGCCAACTTACATTACTAATTGGTTAAATACTAATGTAAATCCAGTAGGTTCAGCTGTTGTGGTAGATTCAAGTTTAACTGTTTCAGGCGCGGCGGCAGACGCCAAGAAAACCGGGGATGAAATTGGTGATTTAAAGAGCGCAATAAACAAAGAAGCAAAAGTCACAAAGGACTATACTGGCTTTCTTACAAACCCCGACTTTGAATTAGGTGTAATCAACGTAAGCACAGGGCAGATATAGTCATCCACAAATCGCGTGACTTCAAAATACATTGATTATGTGAATGGTGAACGATATACAGTGACTATACCTTCAACGATGAAGTCAA
>OCVV012835599.1_pt1 | contig 22063 bp, 16 predicted proteins | sample 1539721 | NCBI WGS metagenome assembly OCVV01 (sample SAMN02144230, study PRJEB22623) | gut metagenome | biome: sheep rumen | host: Ovis aries | place: New Zealand
TATACAATGATGTTTCTTCTTTTCGCCGCAAGCGGCTTGTTTTTTCGGACAATAATTTCCAATAATTGACGATAATTTTATCCAATAATTTTTATTGGAACCAATTTTTGGAAATTATTGGTAATTATTGTCCGAGAATTTTCTTTTGTTTTTTCTTGTTTTTCTAAAGCCGCCGGAGGCGTAATTCTTACACCGAACAGGCATTAAAATAGTGTTTTTTTATAAATAATGTAAGTTAGCGGGAATTTGTGCGTGTTTTTTTGTGGGAAAAGTTGTACCTTTGCACAAAATTTTCACATCCATATTTTTATGATTTACTTTTTCCGAACACCAGCCCAGCGTGTGATTGCCACGCAGGCAAACCGTGAACTTACGGCTGATGAGATGCAGGGTCTTTGTTGGCTTTATGGCGACGCTCAGCCCGAGAGCGAAGAGAATTTGAAAGGTTTTTTTGTGGGTCCGCGACGCGAGATGATTACGCCCTGGAGCACCAATGCCGTGGAAATCACGCAGAACATGGCCATCAAGGGTGTGCAGCGCATTGAGGAGTATTTCCCTGTGGCCGGGGAGGACGCGGAGTATGACCCGATGCTGCAGCGCATGTATCGGGGGCTGAACCAGGACATCTTCACGGTGAACATTGAGCCGGCTCCGATTCAGCACATCGAGAACCTGGAAGAGTATAACGAGCAGGAGGGCTTGGCTCTCTCGCCTGAAGAAATCGAGTATCTGCACAAGGTGGAAGGCCAGTTGGGCCGGAAGTTGACGGACTCGGAGGTGTTTGGTTTTGCGCAGATTAACTCCGAGCATTGCCGCCACAAGATTTTCGGCGGCACGTTCATCATCGACGGCAAGGAGATGGAGAGTTCGCTCTTCCAGATGATTAAGAAGACGACGCAGGAGAATCCGAACAAGATTCTCTCGGCCTATAAGGACAATGTGGCCTTCAGCCAAGGCCCCGTGGTGGAGCAGTTTGCGCCGCGCGACCACTCGACGAGCGACTATTTTGAGGTGAAGGACATCGAGTCGGTCATCTCGCTGAAGGCTGAAACCCACAACTTCCCCACGACGGTGGAGCCGTTCAACGGTGCTGCCACGGGTACGGGTGGCGAGATTCGCGACCGTATGGGTGGTGGTGTAGGCTCTTGGCCTATCGCCGGCACGGCTGTGTATATGACCAGTTACCCACGCAATGGGGTGGCTCCGAGCCAGCCCCACAGTTATGCGAAGTGGACCAAATCGGACAAGGAGGGCGACATCCGTCCGTGGGAAGAGGTGCTGCCCGTGAGGAAGTGGCTGTATCAGACGCCGGAGCAGATTCTCATCAAGGCATCGAACGGTGCGAGCGACTTTGGCAACAAGTTTGGCCAGCCGCTCATCTGCGGTTCGGTGCTCACGTTTGAGCATGCAGAGCAGCAGGGCAACACGACAGAAGAATATGGCTACGACAAGGTCATCATGCTGGCTGGAGGCGTGGGCTATGGCACGAAGCGCGACTGCCTGAAGAAAACGCCGGAGAAGGGCAACAAGATTGTTGTGGTGGGTGGCGACAACTACCGCATCGGTCTGGGCGGCGGCAGCGTGTCGTCGGTCGATACGGGCCGCTACTCCAGCGGCATCGAACTGAACGCTGTGCAGCGTGCCAACCCCGAGATGCAGAAGAGGGCTAACAACCTGGTTCGTGCGCTGTGCGAGGAGGAGGTGAACCCGGTGGTGAGCATCCACGACCACGGCTCGGCAGGTCACGTGAACTGTCTGTCGGAACTGGTGGAGGAGTGTGGCGGCCTCATCGACATGACCAAGTTGCCCATTGGCGACCAGACCTTGTCGAGCAAGGAGATTATCGCCAACGAGAGCCAGGAGCGTATGGGCCTGCTGATTGACGAGAAGCACATCGACCACGTGAGGAAGATTGCGGAGCGCGAGAGGGCACCGCTGTATGTGGTGGGCGAGACGACGGGCGATGCCCACTTTGCCTTTGAGCAGGGCGATGGTGTGCGTCCGTTCGACCTCGATGTGGCGCAGATGTTTGGCCACTCGCCCAAGACGGTGATGGTGGACGAGACGGTGGTGAGGAAGTATGAGGATGTGGAGTATTCGTACAAAGAGATAGAGACTTATCTGGAGAACGTGCTGCAGTTGGAGGCTGTGGCTTGTAAGGACTGGCTGACCAATAAGGTCGATCGCTCGGTGACGGGCAAGATAGCCCGCCAGCAGTGTCAGGGCGAGATTCAGTTGCCCCTGAGCGACTGTGGCGTGGTGGCACTCGACTATCGTGGCGAGAAAGGTATCGCCACGGCCATCGGCCATGCGCCTCAGGCAGGTCTGGCCGACCCCGCAGCGGGTTCGGTGCTGTCGGTGGCTGAGTCGCTGACCAACCTGGTGTGGGCACCGCTGGCCGAGGGTCTCGACTCGGTGAGCCTGTCGGCCAACTGGATGTGGCCCTGCCGTTCGCAGAAGGGTGAGGACGCACGTCTGTATGAGGGTGTGCAGGCTCTGAGCGACTTCTGCTGTGCGCTGCAGGTGAATGTGCCGACGGGTAAGGACTCGCTCTCCATGACCCAGAAATATCCTGACGGCAGCAAGATTATCTCGCCCGGAACGGTGATTGTGTCGTCGGGCGGCGAGGTGAGCGACGTGAAGAAGGTGGTGAGTCCTGTGCTGGTGAACGACCCGGACACGACGCTCTATCATATCGACTTCTCTTTCGACACCTTGAAACTGGGCGGTTCAGCCTTTGCGCAGAGCCTGGGCAAGGTGGGCAGCGACGTGCCGACGGTGAAGAACCCTGAGTACTTCCGCGATGCCTTCATGGCTGTGCAGGACTTGGTGAAGGAAGGCCTCATCTTGGCAGGCCACGACATCAGTGCCGGCGGCCTCATCACCACGCTGCTGGAGATGACTTTTGCCAATAGGGAGGGCGGCATCAAGGCCGACCTGAACGGCATTGGGGAGAAGGACCCCGTGAAGTTGCTCTTTGCCGAGAATCCCGGTGTGGTCATTCAGGTGAAGAATGCGGACAAGAAGGAGGTGGAGTTCCTGCTGAACAAGGCTGGCGTGGGTTTTGTGGCCATCGGTCAGCCCATCGAGGAACGCCAGATTGTGGTGAAGAAAGGTGGCCGCAACCGCTACTTCGACATCGACAAACTGCGCGACATCTGGTACTCGACTTCTTACCGTCTGGACACGAAGCAGTCGTTCAACGGCATGGCGAAGGAGCGTTTTGAGAACTATAAGAATCAGCCCATTGAGCACAAGTTCCCGGCTTCGTTTACGGGGACGATGGCACAGTATGGCATCAGTGCCGACCGCAGGGAGCGGACAGGCGTGAAGGCTGCCATCATTCGCGAGAAAGGAACGAACGGCGAGCGCGAGATGGCCTACTCGCTCTATCTGGCGGGCTTCGACGTGAAGGACGTGATGATGACCGACCTGGTGAGCGGCCGGGAGACACTGGAGGATGTGAACATGATTGTGTTCTGCGGCGGTTTCTCCAACAGCGACGTGCTGGGCAGTGCGAAGGGATGGGCTGGTGCCTTCCTCTTCAACCCCAAGGCCAAGGCTGCACTCGATGCCTTCTATGCTCGCGAGGACACGCTGTCGCTGGGCATCTGCAACGGTTGCCAACTGATGGTGGAACTGGGTCTCATCAGCAACCGTCATGCGGTGACGGATGCGAAGGACTATGCGCAGATGTTGCACAATGTGAGCCATAAGTTTGAGAGTGAGTTTGTCACGCTGCAGATTCCGGAGAATGAGAGCGTGATGTTCGGTTCGCTGAGCGGAAGCAAACTGGGCTTGTGGGTGGCTCATGGAGAGGGCCGTTTCCGTCTGCCCAAGGAGGAGAAGGAGTATCACATCGTGGCCAAGTATAACTATCATGGCTATCCGGGCAACCCGAACGGCTCCGACTATGACGTGGCTGGCATCGTTTCGGCTGATGGACGCCATCTGGCCATGATGCCTCACTTGGAGAGGGCCATCTTCCCCTGGCAGCAGGCCAACTATCCTGCCGACAGGAAGGCAGATGAGGTGACTCCGTGGGTGGAAGCCTTTGTGAATGCACGGAAGTGGGTGGAATCTAAGAAGTGATAGGTGGTCTTAGGCAATCCTAGGCAATCCTAGGCTCTCCTAGGCAATCCTAGGTGGTTCTAGGTTATCCTAGGCTTTCCTAGGAGACCCTAAGCAGTCCTGGGAGACCCTAAGACAAAGAAGCGACACATGGGCATCTATACAGAAATCTTCCTGACTTTTGCCAAGATAGGTAGTTTCACCCTCGGGGGAGGCTATGCCATGGTGCAAATCATGGAAAAGGAGGTGGTGGACAAGAAGGGCTGGCTGACGAAGGAGGAGTTTATGGACACGCTGGTGGTGGCACAGAGCACGCCGGGCCTCTTTGCCATCGACATGGCTTCGCACATCGGCCTGAAACTGAAGGGTGTGACGGGCGGCATCGTGGGGGCTTTGGCCACTGCGTTGCCTTCCATTGTGGCCATCCTGCTCATTGCCATGTTCTTCCAGACGTTTAAGGAAAACGTGTATGTGGAGAAAGTGTTCATGGGGGTGCGACCATGTGTGGTGGCACTGATTCTGGCTCCGTGTTTCAGCATGGCGAAGAAGGCCAAGTTGAACAAATACAACTGGTGGATTCCAGTGGTGACGGCGGTGCTGATTTCGGCCTTTGGCGTGTCGCCCATCTGGTGCATCTTGGCTGCTGGTGTGGGTGGCTACATCTATGGGAGGGTGAAGAAATGATATTCTTGGAGTTGTTTTATGTATTCTCGAAGATAGGCATCTTCAACTTTGGAGGTGGCTATGCGATGCTGTCGCTCATTCAGGACGAGGTGGTGAACAAGCACCAGTGGATGACTGTGAACGAGTTTACGGACATCGTGGCGGTGAGCCAATCGACGCCGGGGCCTATCGGCATCAACTGTGCCACCTACACGGGCTACACGGCGGTGCTCCATGCGGGCTATCCCACGTGGGCAGCGGTGCTGGGGGCTGTACTGGCTTCGCTGAGTGTGATGTGGTTGCCGTTCATCCTGATGGTGAGCATCAGCAAATACCTCATCAAGCACCACGACTCGAAGGCGGTGACGAGTGTGTTTGGCACACTGCGCCCTGTGATTGTGGGTCTGCTGGCTGCTGCCGCCATCATGCTGATGTCGAAAGAGAACTTTGGCGACCCTTCGGAATCGCCGTTCGTGTTTGTGCTGAGCATCATCCTTTTCCTGTTTGCCTTTGTGGGAACACGGCTGTATAAGGTACACCCCATCATCATGATTCTGCTGTGTGGATTGGCAGGGCTGCTGATATATTAGGGAGGAAAGAATGGCAGAGGTGGTGAATACATATACGTTTGAAAATGGGCTGAGGCTCATACAGATACCTTCTCCCACTCATGTGGCCTATTGTGGCATCAGCATCGATGCCGGCACACGGGATGAGGAGGCTGGCGAGGAGGGCATGGCGCACTTCTGCGAGCACATGATGTTCAAGGGGACGAAGCAGCGCAAGGCATGGCACATCATCAACAGGATGGAGGCGGTGGGCGGCGACCTGAACGCTTACACGAACAAGGAAGAGACGGTGGTGTATGCCGCTTTCATGGAGGAGCATTTCGGGCGGGCTGCAGAACTCATTCTCGACATCGTGTTCAACAGCACTTTTCCGCAGCATGAGATAGACAAGGAGTGTGAGGTGATTGTGGATGAGATAGAGAGTTATAACGACACACCGTCGGAACTTATCTTCGACCGTTTTGAAGACCTCATCTACGAAGGGAACAGCCTGGGACACGACATCTTGGGCACGGCGGAGAACGTGAGACGCTTCAAGACAGAGGATGCGCTGAGATTCACGCGAAGGCTCTACAGGCCCGAGAAGATGGTGTTTTTCGTGATGGGAAATGTGGCGATGGAGAAGGTGAAAAGAGTGGTGGGGAAATATCTGGAGGGTCTGGGAAATTTGGGTAGTCTGGAGAATCTGGAGGGTTTGGGTAGTCTGGAAGAGCAGAAAGTGAGCCAGTGGAACTGTTCAAAAGGTGAGACCCACGTTGAGGAGCGCGGCACCCATCAGGCTCATGTGATGATTGGCAGGGCGGCATACGGCTCGAAGGATGACAGGAGGATTGCTCTTTATTTCCTTAATAATATATTAGGAGGGCCTGGCATGAACTCGCGGCTGAACATTGCGCTGAGAGAGCATAAGGGGCTGGTTTATACCGTGGAGAGTACGCTGACCAACTACACCGACACCTCCACATGGGCCATCTACTTCGGTTGCGATGCAGAGGATGTGGAGAAGTGTCTGAAGTCGGTGCGCAAGGAACTGGACAAACTGATGAATGAGCCACTGAGCGAACGGCAGTTGAAGGCTGCATTCAAGCAGATACAAGGGCAGATAGGTGTGGCCTGCGACAACTCGGAGAACTACACTCTCGACATAGCGAAGTCATACCTCCACTACAACAAAGTGGAGGGTGTGCAAGACACGATAGAACACTTGCAGAAAGTGACTCCTCTGCTCTTGCAGCAGGTGGCGCAGGAGATGTTTGACGAAAAAGGTTTAACTACATTGATTTTCAAGTAGCAGAAAAGCCGGATTCACTAAATAGGCTAAATAGATTAGATTCACTAGATAGGCTAGACTTACTCGAAGGGCTAGATAGATTAGAAAAGGATACGATTTATGAGAAAAGTGATAGGTATAGGAGAGACGATTCTCGACATCATCTTCAAGAATGAGCAGCCTACGGCAGCGGTGCCGGGCGGCTCTACGTTTAATGGCGTCATCTCTTTAGGACGAATGGGGGTGCCGGTCACGATGATTACGGAGACAGGCAATGACCGTGTGGGTAACATCATCAAACGGTTTATGGAAGACAACGGCATTGACAGCACCCATGTGTGCGTGTATGAAGATGGGCGCACCGCCATTTCGCTGGCTTACCTCAACGAGAAGAATGATGCCGAGTACACCTTCTATAAAGACTACCCCAATGCGCGGCTCGATGTGGAATGGCCCGTGGTGAACAAGGATGACATCGTGATGATGGGGTCTTACTTTGTGCTGAATCCTGCATTGCGGGTCAAGGTGAAAGAGTTTCTCGACTATGCTTCGGGGCGAGGTGCACTCATCTACTACGACATCAATTTCCGTTCCTCTCATGCGTCGGAGGCCATCAAGTTGCGCTCCACCATCTTGGAGAATTTCGAGTATGCCAGCATCGTGCGAGGCTCGACAGAGGACTTTCAGAACATGTTCAAAATCTCCGACCCTGAAAAGGCTTACAAGCAGGAGGTGGCATTCTATTGCAAGCAGATGCTCTGCACCGATGCCGAGGGCGAAATCAGCCTGTTCACCTCAGATGTGACCAAGAAGTATCAAGTGAACAAGATAGAAACCGTCTCCACCATTGGAGCAGGTGATAACTTCAACGCAGGCATCATCTTCGGATTGCTGAAGGAGGGCATCGGTCGTGATGATGTAGCCTCCATCACCGTGGAACAATGGAACCGCATCATCGCTCATGGCATCGCATTTGCCGCTGAAGTATGCCAAAGTTTTAACAACTCAATAAGTAAAGAATTTGCAAGAAATTATGGAAGAAATTAAGAATCAACAAGAAACTATGAACAACGTAATGTCAACGGCAGAAGCAGAAACGCCTTCAGTGGAGACAGAACAACTTATTGCAGAAGCAGAACCGCCTATGTCAGAGGAAGGAAGCACTGTGGATGCCTTCAAGGCCACAGAAAGCACCTTCGAGTCGTTAGGTGTGTCGGGCGAAATCCTCCGTGCCATCAAGGAAATGGGCTATGTCAGCCCCATGCCTGTGCAGGAAAAAGTGATTCCCTATCTGCTCGGCCACAACAACGACGTGGTGGCACTGGCACAGACGGGTACAGGCAAGACGGCGGCCTACGGACTGCCTGTGTTGCAGAAGATTGACACCAGTCGCAACGAAGTGCAGGCCATCATCATGGCACCCACCCGCGAACTGTGTCTGCAAATCACCGACGACCTGAAAGACTATTCCAAGTATATCAAAGGGTTGCACGTGCTGGCCGTGTATGGCGGTGCGAGCATCGAGCCTCAGATTCGTGCGCTGAAGAAAGGTGTACAAGTCATCGTGGCCACGCCTGGCCGCCTGGTTGACCTCATGGAGCGCAAGGTGGCCAAACTTGGCACCGTGGAGAACGTGGTGCTGGACGAGGCCGACGAGATGCTCAACATGGGTTTCTCCGAGAGCATCGACGCCATCCTGGCTGGTGTGCCAGCCGAGCGCAACACGCTCCTCTTCTCCGCCACCATGAGCAAGGAGATAGAGCGCATCTCCAAGAACTACCTCCACGATGCCAAGGAAATTGTGGTGGGTAGCCGCAACGAAGGGGCTGAGCATGTGAACCACATCTATTATATGGTCAGTGCGCGCGACAAGTACAACGCCCTGAAGCGCATAGCCGACTATTATCCAGAGATTTACGCCATCATCTTCTGCCGCACCCGCATGGAAACACAGGAGGTGGCCGACAAACTCATTCGCGATGGCTACAATGCCGAATCCCTCCACGGCGAACTCTCGCAGGCACAGCGCGACCTGACCATGCAGAAGTTCCGTCAGCACCGTGTGCAACTGCTCGTGGCCACCGATGTGGCAGCGCGTGGCCTGGACGTGGACGAACTCACCCACGTCATCAACTACGGCCTGCCCGACGACATTGAGAGTTACACCCACCGTTCGGGCCGCACGGGTCGTGCAGGACGTTCCGGCACCTCCATCTCCATCATCCACGTGAAGGAGAAAGGAAAGGTGCGCGCCATCGAGAAGCAGATACAGAAGAAGTTTGTGCCTGGCATCCTGCCCACGGGTCAGGAAATCTGTGCCAAGCAACTCTATAAAGTCATCGACGACATCGAGAAGGTCGAGGTGGATGAAGAGGAGATTGCTCCCTTCCTCCCCGAGGTCTATCGCAAGTTCGACATGATGGAGAAGGAAGACCTCATCAAGCGCATGGTGTCGATGGAGTTCAACACCTTCCTCAACTACTACAAGAATGCCCCCGAAATCATCCAGCCCTCGGAGAAAGGCGACCGCAAGGGCAAGGCCGACGGCTTTGGCGAGAAACGTGTCCGTGGCGACCGTGGAGGCCGCTCTCGTGGCGGTGAGCGCAGCCGCACTGCTGAGGCTGGCTACACGCGCCTCTTCATCAATCTGGGCAAGAAAGACGGCATCAACCCCAAGGTCTTCATGGGCTTCATCAACCGTGTGGCACAGGGTCAGCACATCGACCTGGGCCGCATCGACCTCATGCAGAACTTCTCCTTCTTCGAGGTGCCAGAAGAGCAGACGAAAGCCGTGCTCAACGTGCTCAACGGCACCGACTTCGATGGCCGCATGGTGAATGTGGAAGTGACCGACCAGCCCGAAGGCCAGCGTGGCGGCGAGAAGAAACGTGGCAGAAAAGATGATGAAGGAGGATCCCGTTCCGTGAGGGGCGAGCGCAATGCCAGTCGTGCCGACCGTCGTGGCGACCGTGGCGGCCGTTGGGCAGACGACCGAAAGCCTAAGAAAGGCAGCGGTGTGATACGCGGAGGTGCGGCCAAACCTCGCCACGAAGAGAACGGACACACCGAAGACCACACCCCCCGAGGAGCAGCCGCATGGGCCAAGTTCTTCGAAGGGCAGGTGGAGTCACAGCCCTTCTACGAGGCTTTCAAGAAGAAAAAAAAGAAATAACCCCCCCACCAGCGTGAAGCGGTTCCCCCGCTTCACCTAATATTCACATGTCTATGGAAGAATACAACTGGAAAGGTCTCTACACCGACCTCCACGGTGACTTCAACACCGATGAACCCAAGCCGCTCATCGGCATCACGGGCAACTACGCCAACGAGACTTGCACCTTGGCCGAAGGCTACTATCAGTCGGTGCTGCAGGCTGGCGGCATCCCCCTCATCATTCCTCCCTTCTGGCCCGACGACCGCTTGGGCGAACTGCTCGACCGCCTCGACGGCATCCTCTTCAGCGGTGGTGGCGACATCAACCCCCTGCTGTTGGGCGAGGAGCCCATCCGCGAACTGCACAGCATCACGCCCGAACGCGACATGCAGGAGATGCTTTTGGCCCGCATGGCCTACGACCGTCAGATTCCCATGCTGGGCATCTGCAAAGGCATCCAAGTCATCAACGCGGCCCTTGGTGGCACCAACTACCAAGATATCTACTCCCAGCGCAAAGGCACCCACATCAAGCATAGCCAGGACCAAGACCGCCGCTTCCCCTCCCACACGGTGCGCTTCACCGCCACCTCCCTGCTGGCCTCGCTGTTCTCCGAGTTTCTCGGCGGAGCGAATGTTGTACCAGCCGAATGTGCTGCAACCGAGTTGCAGCAGACGGAACCCACCTACAGGCTGGCCGTCAACTCCTTCCACCACCAGGCCTGCAAAGACGTGGCTCCCGGTCTGAAAGTCTCTGCCGTGAGCGAGGACGGCATCATCGAGGCCGTGGAAAGCAGCGAGTTCAAGTCCATCTTGGCCGTACAGTGGCATCCCGAAACCTACATCCTGCGCGGCGACCACTTCATGATGCCCATCTTCGACTGGCTCATCGACGAGAGCACCGAGTTCAAGCGGGCCAAGACCCTGCACGGCAAGATGCTCACTCTCGACAGCCATTGCGACACACCTATGTTCTTCCGTCAGGGCATCAACTTCGCCTCGCGCGACCCCAAGATACTCGTTGACCTCCACAAGATGACCGAAGGACACCTCGATGCCACCATCATGGTAGCCTATCTGGAGCAGCAGGAGCGCGACGAGGCATCGCTGGAGAATGCCACAGCCAAGGCCAACCAGATTCTCACTCAGATAGAAGAGATGGCAGCCCAGAACTGCACCGCTGTCGATATTGCCTACACGCCCGACGACCTCTGGGACCTGAAGCGTGAGGGCAAGCACGCCATCATGCTCGGCATCGAGAACGGCTATGCCATTGGCAAGGACCTCAGCAACGTGGAGAAGTTCCGCGAGAGAGGCGTGGTGTATATGACTCTCTGCCACAACGGCGACAACGACATCTGCGACTCTGCCCGTGGGCAGCACGAACATGGCGGTGTGAGCGAGTTTGGGGCGAAAGTGATTCAGGAGATGAACCGCGTGGGCATGATGGTCGATTTGAGCCATGCCAGCGAGGACAGTTTCTACGATGCTCTCCGCCTGAGCAAGACGCCCATCGTGTGCAGCCATTCCTCTGCCCGTGCTCTGTGCGACCATCCGCGCAATCTGACCGACGAGCAGATGCGCGCACTGGCCAAGGCCGGCGGTGTGGCTCAGGTGACGCTCTACCACGGATTCCTTGTGAAGGACTCCGTCGATTATAACCCGCAGAATCAGGTTCGTGCCTTTGGCTCATCGGCCCAGGGTGTAACCGAGGCCACCATCCTCGATGCCATTGAGCATCTCAACCACATGGTCAACGTGATGGGCATTGAGCACGTGGGCATTGGCACCGACTTTGACGGCGACGGTGGCATTCGTGGCTGTGCCTCGGCCAGCGAACTCATCAACTTCACGCGCCGGCTGCTGCGCGAACGCTACACCGATGAGCAGATTCAGATGATTTGGGGCGGCAACTTCCTCCGCGTCATGCGAGAGGTGCAAGCCTACAAGGGATAAGCCTCCCTTTCAGTCCTCCATTTTTTATATAATGTGTTGCGATTCAGTCGCAACTCCATCCACACAAGAAGGGGAATGAGCCTGTCAGGTTCATTCCCCTTCTTGTTGTCCTTTTGGTACACTTCCGTTGCCTCAAAACAGGTGTGACTCACACCTATGGTAGGGGTGTGACTCAGACCTATGGGATAGGTGTGACTCACACCTGTTTTGAGGAATTGGAGTTGTCCTTTTGGTTGGTTTTCTGTCAGAGCACCTTCAAGAGTTCCACATCGAAGATGAGGGTGGCGAAAGGTGGAATCATGGCTCCTGCCCCACCCTCGCCATAGGCCAGCATGTAGGGGATGTAGAAGCGGTACTTGGCGCCCTCGCCCATCAGTTGCACACCTTCGGTCCAGCCGGCGATGACCTGTTGCAGGCCGAAGTCGGCAGGCTGGTTGCGCTTGTAACTGCTGTCGAACACGGTGCCGTCGAGCAGGCGGCCCTCGTAGTGACAGCGCACGGTGTTGGTGGCTTTCGGCTTCTTGCCTGTGCCCTCGGTCAGCACCTCATATTGCAGACCGCTCTTGGTCACGTTGATGCCCTCCTTCTTGGCGTTCTCGGCCAGGAACTTGGCACCCTCCTCCTTGGCAGCCTTTCCTGCCTCAGCCTTGGCTGCGTTCTGCTTCTGTTCCAGTTCGCGGAAGAAAGTGTTGACAATCTGCTGACCCTCCTGATGGCTCACCTTCAGGTCGTTGTCGGCAAGCACGTCGGCGATGGATGCAGCGAAATCTTCAATCACGAGGCTGCCTTTCAGCCCCATCTGCTTCAGTTGCTGCCCAATGCCGAGACCGAGCGCATAACTTAATTTATCCATTCGTAATGAGTTTTTAGTGGTTAAATTCTTGACGAATCGTCAAATTCGGCTGCAAAGTTAGGCTTTTTCGGCGAATTTTGCCTAACTTTGCACCAAATTAAGTAACAGACAATCAGAAAAAGAGTAAGATATGGCTTTGAAAGCAGGAATTGTGGGTTTGCCGAATGTGGGTAAATCAACGCTGTTTAATTGTTTGTCGAGCGCAAAGGCGCAAGCGGCAAACTTTCCTTTTTGTACGATTGACGCGCAGTTGGGACAGGTGAGTGTGCCCGACGAGCGACTGACCAAACTGGCCGAACTGGTGCATCCGGGACGGATTGTGCCGGCTGTGTGCGACATTGTGGATATTGCCGGACTGGTGAAAGGCGCGAGTCAGGGCGAGGGACTGGGCAACCAGTTTCTGGGCAACATCAGGGAGTGCGATGCCATCATCCACGTGCTGCGTTGTTTCGACAACGGCAACATTGTGCATGTGGACGGCTCGGTTGACCCAGTGAGGGATAAGGAAATCATCGACACGGAATTGCAACTGAAGGACCTCGAAACGGTGGAGGCCCGCCTGAAGAAGACGGAGAAACTGGCCAATGTGGGCCACGACAAGAATGCCAAAGTGGAATATGGGCTGCTGCTGCGCTATAAGGAGGCCCTGGAGAAGGGGCTTTCGGCACGTACCGTCGTGCCTGAGAACGATGAAGAGGTGTTGGCGGCCAAGCAGATGTTCCTGCTCACCACCAAGCCGGTGCTGTATGTGTGCAACGTGGATGATGCCAGCGCAAAGACGGGCAATGCCTATGTGGAGAGAGTGCGTGAGGCCATCAAGGGCGAAGAGGCAGAACTCATCATCATCAGCGCCCAGACCGAGGCCGACATTGCCGAACTGGAGAGTTATGAGGAGAAGCAGATGTTCTTGGAGGATATGGGCTTGGAGGAGAGCGGCTGCAACCGCCTCATCAAGGCCATCTATGCCCTGCTGAACTTGCAGACCTTCATCACCGCCGGCGAGATGGAGGTGAAGGCGTGGACTTTCCGCAAGGGATGGAAGGCTCCGCAGTGTGCAGGAGTCATCCATACTGATTTTGAAAAAGGCTTTATCCGTGCCGAGGTCATCAAGTATGAGGACTACATCAAGTATGGCAGCGAGGCGGCTGTGAGAGAGGCCGGAAAACTCGGCGTGGAAGGCAAGGACTATGTGGTGCAGGACGGCGACATCATGCACTTCAGGTTTAATGTCTAAGCCTAAGCTTTCCTAGGACTGCCTAGGATAGCCTAGGAAACCCTAAGAAACATATAATCACTATAACTCAAAAAGAATGGAGACGCTTTTCATAGACTGGCAGCCCTCTGTGGAGGCTTTTTCGATAGGCTCTTTCAGCGTGAGGTGGTACTCGCTGCTATGGTGTGTGGGTCTGCTGTTGGCCTATCTTATTGTGCAGCAACTGTATCGGCAGCAGAAGATAGAGGAGGAGAAGTTTGAACCGCTGTTCTTCTACTGCTTTCTGGGTGTGCTGATAGGGGCGCGACTGGGTCACTGCATCTTCTACGAACCAGGCTACTACCTGACCAGCATGAAGGGCTTTTGGGAAATGCTGTTGCCGATGCACCAGATGCCCGATGGCTCATGGAAGTTCACGGGCTACGAAGGACTGGCCTCGCATGGCGGCACCATCGGCCTCATCATCGCCATGGTGCTCTATTGGCGCAAGATGAAACTGAAACCTTGGGTGGTGATGGACAACATTGCCATCGCTGTGCCCATGACGGCCTGCTGCATCAGGTTGGGCAATCTGATGAACTCGGAGATTGTGGGCGATGTGACCGATGTCTCTTGGGCCTTCATCTTCCACAGCCATGAGGCGATGGTGGATGGTGAACTGGTGCCTCGCCATCCGGCACAACTGTACGAAGCCCTCGCCTACCTCGTCATTTTTGCCGCAGGAGCGATGATTTACTGGCGGTGGTACAAGACCAAGGGCATGCCCGAAAAGTCGCCCACAGCGGTCGGAACGGGCTTTTATTTCGGTTTCTGCCTTGCCACCATCTTCACCTTCCGCTTTTTCATCGAGTTTCTGAAGAAAGAACAGGTGGATTTCGAGCAGGGAATGCTCTTGGACATGGGCCAACTGCTCAGCATTCCCTTCGTGATATTAGGAGCATGGTGCATGCTCCGGGCAAAGAAAAAGGCTGCAAGTTGATTGCAGCCTTTTTAGTTGTATAGTTTTTTTCTAGCCTTTCTAGCCTATCTAGCCATTCTAGTTTTTCTAGATTATCTAGTCTATCTAGCCTTTCTAGATTATCTAGCCAATATAGTCTTCTATTTTAGTCCTTCCAGCATCCGCTTGAGCACCACGGTGGCAGAGATTTCCCTGTTGGCAGCCTCGGGGATGACGATGGAGGTGGGTGCCTCAATCACGTCGTCGGTCACAATCATGTTGCGGCGCACGGGCAGGCAGTGCATGAAGAAGGCATGGTTGGTCACGGCCATCTGGCGGTCGGAGATGGTCCAGTCGGCATAGTCGTGGTAGTCGCCCAACACCTTTCCGTAGTCTTCGGGACGGGTCACGCCGGGGCAACTCCAGTTTTTGCCATAGATGAAGTCGGCTCCCTTGAAGGCGCGCATCTGGTCGTACTCCACACGGGCATTGCCCACAAACTGCGGGTCGAGTTCGTAGCCTTCGGGATGAGTGACCACGAAATCAACGTCGGCGGCGTTCATCCACTCAGCAAAGGAGTTGGGTACGGCCTGCGGGAGTGCTTTGGGGTGTGGAGCCCACGAGAGCACCACCTTGGGACGACGGTTGGGTGTGCGCTCAACAGGTTGTCCGCCAAAGAGGGGGTTCGGCTCGATGTGGTTTTTGTTCTTATACTCCTCGATGGTGATGAGGTCGGCAAAAGCCTGAAGGGGATGCACGGTGGCACTCTCCATGAAGAACACAGGACGGCCGCTGTACTGGATGAACTGCTGGAGTATCTTCTCTTCGTAGTCGTCCTTGCGGCTCTCGAAGCGGGCGAAGGAGCGCACACCGATGATGTCGCAGTAGCAGCCCATCACGGGAATAGCCTCCAGAAGGTGTTCGCTCTTGTCGCTCTCCATGATGACTCCACGCTCGGTCTCCAGTTTCCACGCCCCTTGGTTCACATCGAGCACGATGACGTTCATGCCGAGGTTGAGGGCTGCCTTCTGGGTGGAGAGGCGGGTGCGCAGCGAGTTGTTGAAGAAGATGAGCATGGCGGTCTTGTTCTTGCCAAGTGCTTGATACTTATAGCGGTCGGCCTTGATTTCGAAAGCCTCGTCGAGGGCTTTGCTGAGGTCGCCAATGTCGGAAACGTGTTGAAAGATGTTCATTGTTGATAGGGTTTGAATTTCTTGTTTTTCTAGTTCTACTAGTCTTCCTAGTCATTCTAGTCTTCCTAGTTTATCTAGCCATTCTAGTCATTATAGTCTTTTTAGTCTTTTTTCAGCAGGGCCAGTGCTTTGTTTTCCGCTGCTTCCATCACCTCTCGCTCTCCAGGTCCTTTGTCGTTGATGCCGCAGAGGTGGAGGATGCCGTGGATGATGACGCGGTGCAACTCTTCGTCGTAGGTGGTGCCTTGTTGCTCGGCGTTGGAACGCACGGTGTCGAGGCTGATGAAAAGGTCGCCGGCAATGGTGTCTTTGCGGCCTGTGAGCAGGGCATCGTCGCTGTAGTCGAAGGTGATGATGTCAGTGTAGTAGTCGTGCTGCAGATACTGGCGGTTCACCTCCAGTATCTTCTCGTCGTTGCAGAAGATGTAGCCGATGTCCCCCACCCTTTTGCCATAGGTGGCGGCCACAGCCTTAATCCATGCACTGGTGTCGCGGCGACGGATGGCGGGCATCTTCACTCCGTCGGTGGTGTAGGTAATCATGGGGAGTTGGAATTTAGGGGTTAGGAGTTGGGAACTGGGCGTTAGCGGGAACTGATGTTTTGGAAGAGTTCCTCGTTTTTGATGGCTTCGAGGCCGCGCTGGTAGATTTCGCTGTTGGAATTCATGATTTCGAAGTATTCAGACATGTCCCAGAGGTCGCGCGCCACGAGGGCTTTCAGTTGCTGCCTCAGGATGGGCAGTGTAGCCTGGAAAGTGGAGTCGGTATATTCTATTTTCTCTTCTTTAGCCTTGGCCACGAGGATGTCGAGCATGTCTTGCGGAACGGTGAACTCTCGTTTGAAGCGTTCGAAGCCTGTGCGGAGGTCGGCGAGTTTGTAACTCTTGTCGTTGGCTTGCCGAGTGCGCGCCTTGTGGTAGGTCTCCACGTCGTATTCCTTCACCAGACGTTTGCGGTTGAGGTCTATCCACTTGAGTGTAGTGGTGTTGATGCAACTCTTGGCAGCCAGTTCTCGGTGCAGACGGGTGTAGCGGGTGGTGTCGAGCGGCACATAGACATCGGGCATGATGCCGCCGCCGCCATAGACTGTGCGTCCCCCCCGAGTGGTGTACTTCAACGAGTCGGGGAAGTGGATGCTGTCGGCACTCATCAGTTCGCCGCTGTTCAGTCGGTCGAGCATGTCCATGTCATACTTTTTCTTGTCGCCCTTCACGTAGGGTTTCTGGAAGCAGCGTCCCACTGGGCTGTAGTAGTTGGCCACGGTGAGCCGGATGAGCGAGCCGTCGGGCAGGTCGATAGGCCGTTGCACCAGTCCTTTGGCGAAGGTGCGCCGACCCACGATAATGCCTCGGTCGTTGTCTTGCAAGGCCCCGGAGAGAATCTCGGCGGCAGAGGCGGTGTAGCCATCGACGAGCACCACCACGCGGCGTATGTTCATCTTGCCGCTGGTGGCGTGATACTCGTGGCGGCCCACAGTGCGGCCTTCGGTATAGACAATCATCTCGTTCTGGTCGAGGAAGTGGTTGGAGAGGTCAACGGCGGCTTGCAGATAGCCTCCGCCGTTGCCTTGCAGGTCGATGACAAGGTCTTTCATGCCCTGTGCCAGCAGGCTTGTGGCCGCCTTGATAAACTCTGCGTTGGTGGTGGCTCCGAAACTGCTGATGCGTATGTAGCCCGTGGTGGGGTCTATCATGTAGGAAGCATCGATGGTATAGACAGGTATCTTGTCGCGGGTCACCGTGAACTTCTGCACCCCTTTCACTCCTCGGCGGATGATGCCCAGATGCACCTTGGTGCCTTTGGGGCCTCGGAGCCGCTTCATGATTTCTTCTTTCGACATCTTCACACCGGCGATGGCGGAGTCGTTGACCGCCACAATCATGTCGCCGGCCAAGATGCCCACTTTCTCTGAGGGGCCTCCGCTGACGGGCTGAATGACCACGAGTGTGTCTTCGTTCATGTTGAACTGTACGCCGATGCCCTCGAAGGAACCTGTGAGTGGCTCGTTCAGGGCCTCCACCTCCTTGGCCGGTGTGTAGGTGGAGTGTGGATCGAGTTCCTTCAGCATGCCCTTGATGGCATCTTCAGTCATCTTTGTCAAATCTACCTCATCCACATACAATTGACTGATGGCACTTTGTGCATAGATAATCTTGCGTATCTGCATGTCCATCACGTTGTTCTTCTGCTGTTGGGCCATGAGCGTGGTGCTGATGGCCAGCAGCACCCATATCCATGTGAGTCTTTGTTTCATGGGAGAAATTCTTTTGTGTTTTTGTGATAGGAAATCAGTTCTCTGACCACGCTGGAACTGACGCTGGCCAGTGAGGGAGCAGCGAAGAGCAGCACAGTCTCGATGCCGGTGAGGTGGCGGTTCACCTCGGCAATGTCGCGCTCAAACTCAAAGTCTTTCACGCTCCGCACCCCTCGAAGGAGGAAACTCGCCCCTACCCTCTTGGCAAAGTCGGTGGTCAGTCCTTCGTAGGCTTCCACCCGCACTCGTGGGTTGTCCTGATACACTCGGCGGATGGCCTCCATGCGTTCGTCGGTCGAGAACATATAGTGCTTCTCTATGTTGGTTCCTATGGCCACAATCACCTCGTCGGCCACACTCTGCAAGGCGCGGTCCACGATGTCCTTATGGCCAATGGTGAACGGGTCGAAACTCCCGGCAAACAAGGCTATCTTCTTCATTCTCCTTCCTCCTCCTCCAGTTCGGTGTCCTCCTCGGGTTTGTCTTCCTCGATGACCAGGTTGTTGATGATGAAGTTCTGTCGCTGCATGGTGTTCTTGCCCATGTAGTACTCCAGCAACTCCTTCACTTGGTCGGTCTTGCGCAGGGTCACGCTCTCCAGCCGCATGTCGGGGCCGATGAAGTTCTTGAACTCGTCGGGCGAAATCTCGCCCAGTCCCTTGAATCGGGTGATTTCAGGCTCTGGCCCCAGCATCTCGATGGCCTTCTGGCGTTCCTCGTCGCTGTAGCAGTAGATGGTGATGAAGTCGCCCTTGCTGTCGGGATGCTCAGCCATATACTTCTCCAGCACAGCCTTCTTGATGCGCTTCTTTCGGTTGCGCACACGGAAGAGCGGCGTTTGCAGGATATACACGTGTCCCGTCCTGATGAGTTCGGGGAAGAACTGCAGGAAGAACGTAATCATGAGCAGTCGGATGTGCATGCCATCCACATCGGCATCGGTGGCCACGATGACCTTGTTGTAGCGCAGTCCGTCAATGCCGTCCTCTATGTTGAGAGCCGCCTGCAAGAGGTTGAACTCCTCGTTCTCATACACAACCTTCTTCGTCAGCCCATACGAGTTGAGCGGCTTTCCACGGAGCGAGAACACCGCCTGAGTCATCACATCGCGGCTTTTCGTGATGCTGCCGCTGGCTGAGTCGCCCTCGGTGATGAAGATGGAACTCTCCTCCTTCTGGTCGCCCTTGGGGTCGTTGAGGTGAATCTTGCAGTCGCGCAGTTTGCGGTTGTGCAGGTTCGCCTTCTTCGCCCTCTCGCGCGCCAGTTTGGTCACTCCTGCAATGGCCTTTCGGTCGCGTTCGTTAGCACGTATCTTCTCTTCGAGAATCTCCGCCACCTCCAGGTTCTTGTGCAGGTAGTTATCCACCTCTGTCTTCACAAAGTCGCCCACAAACTTGTTCACGCTCACCCCGCCGTTCGGCTCCATCGTGAGCGAGCCGAGTTTAATCTTCGTCTGCGACTCGAACTGCGGCTCCTGCACATTGATGGCAATGGCGGCAATGATGCCCGAGCGGATGTCGCTATACTCATAGTTCTTGCCGTAGAACTCCTTGATAGTCCTGGCAATATGCTCCTTGAATGCACTCTGGTGTGTGCCGCCCTGAATGGTGTGCTGACCGTTCACAAACGAGTGATACTCCTCGCCATACTGCTGGTTGGTGTGGGTGAAAGCAATCTCGATGTCATCGCCCTTCAGGTGGATGATGTCGTAGAGCGGTGTCGCATCCATCGTGTCCTTCAGAAGGTCCTTCAGACCGTTGCGGCTCACGATGCGGCTGCCATTGTAGTAAATCTCCAGGCCCGTGTTCAGATAGGTGTAGTTGCGCAGCATGTTGCTCACAAACTCATCCTGGAACCGATAGTTCAGAAACAGCGTGTCGTCGGGCTGAAAATAGATGTAGGTGCCATTCTCCTCCGTCGTCTTCTCCGTCTGGTCGTCCACCAGTTTACCCTTCTCAAACACAGCCGTGCGCACCACCCCGTCGCGGTAACTCCTCACCTCAAAGCGGTTCGACAGCGCATTCACCGCCTTCGTGCCCACACCGTTCAGTCCGATAGACTTCTGGAAAGCCTTCGAGTCATACTTGCCGCCCGTGTTCAGAATGCTCACCGCCTCAATCATCTTGCCCTGAGGAATGCCACGCCCATAGTCGCGCACCGCCACAGCACGGTTCTCCATCACCTCCACCTCAATGCGCTTGCCAGCCTGCATCTTGAACTCATCGATGCTGTTATCCACAATCTCCTTCAAGAGCACATAGATACCATCCTCCGCATGACTGCCATCGCCCAGGCGGCCAATATACATGCCCGGACGCAGGCGGATATGCTCCACACCCGTCAGCGTGATGATGTTCGCATCGTCATAATTACCCCCAGTCCCCGAAGGAGGAGGGCTAACGCGGTCTTGGTCATTTATCTTTTCTTCTGCCATTTTTTTAGTCTTGAAATCAAACCATCGGGTTCACGTGCATCGCGTCAGCCCTCCCCCTTCGCAGGTTGGGGGGCTATCGCCTTCTTATAGCACCTTCTCCGCTTGTGCTGCCTCCGCTCAAAATAAATCCACTGCTGCTGCACCTTGTCGTTTAGTTCCAGTTCCGGGTTCGTCTCCACATAATCATAACCCTCGCTGATGTAGATAGGCAGCAAATCGTAGAACAAGATGGCATTCACCCCCTTGCCCTGATACTCAGGCAGCACACCCACCAGCATCAAGTCCAGCGTCTTCGGCTTCTTCAGTTTCAGCGCCTTCAGCAAGTGCCACCAACCGAAAGGCATGAGTTTCCCCTTCGCCTTCTGCAGCGCCCTCGACATCGACGGCATCGAAATGCCCACAGCCACCAGCCTGCCGTTAGCCTCCGTAATCAGGCTCACCAGTTTCAAGTCCAGCACAGGCAGATACATCTTGATATATTGGTCAATCTGCTTCTGGCTCAACTCACTGTAGCCAAACAGCGGCCTGAATGCCTCATTGATGACCCTGAAAATCTCCTGCCCATAGTCCCTGGCAATCTTCTTCGACGACGTATATTTCTTGATGCGCAAGTCATACTTCTTCATCACAATCTCCGCAATCCTCGACAACCGCTCCGGCATGCCCGTCTCCTTCGGCACCGTCATCAGCAACTCCACCCAGTCAGCCGCCTTCTCAAAGCCCAGCCTCTCCACATGCCACTGATAGTAAGGAAAATTATAAATAGTCGCCATCGTCGAGAGTTCCTCAAAACCCTCAATCAGCATCCCCTCCGCATCCATGTCCGTGAAGCCCAGCGGCCCCTCAATCTGCGTCATCCCACGCTCCCTGCCCCACTCTTCCACCTTCCGCAGCAGCGCCTCGCTCACCTCCTCATCATCCACAAAGTCAATCCACCCAAACCGCACCGTCTTCAATCCCCACTGCTCGTTCGCCTTCCTGTTGATGATAGCCGCCACACGCCCCACCAGCGTCCCGTCCTCACGATAAGCCAAGAAATAAGCCGCCTCGCAAAACTCCATCGCCGCATTCTTCTCCGAGAACGTGTTCAGCATATCCTCATACAAGTCAGGCACCGAATAAGGATTATCCTTATACAACTCATAATTAAACCTGATGAACCTTTTCAGTTCCTTTTTCGTCTCTACTTGTTTGATAGTAATCATCTTTTTTCGCCATTTTGTCGGCAAAGATACAAAAATTTTCCTTTGCACACAGCAAATGTTCCCAATATTAACGATTTTTACCGCTTTTACAACGTGAGTTCGGTCTAAGAATAACGCCTTTGGCGGCCCCCAAAAAACAAGAAAAAACAAAAGAAAATAAGAAAAATAGAGAAAATGAAATGCTTTTTTCTTCTAAGTAACTACACAAAATTATCTTATACAATGATGTCTCTTCTTTTCGCCGCAAGCGGCTTGTTTTTTCTTGAAACTAATTAGAATAATTGGAATAATT